>Ga0265327_10002610_pt1 | contig 18627 bp, 20 predicted proteins | sample 41621metaG_FD_202089 | JGI IMG/M metagenome (GOLD analysis project Ga0265327, IMG submission 202089) | Rhizosphere microbial communities from Carex aquatilis grown in University of Washington, Seatle, WA, United States - 4-16-21 metaG | ecosystem: Host-associated > Plants > Roots > Rhizosphere...
CAGCCCGAGCAGGCGGTGACGGCCACCCAGGCGCCCGGCGGCACGCTCGCCGACCAGCCGGCCTTCTCGCTGGCCCAGCTGTCGTCGGGCCGCTACGACGCCTACATCCGGACGTGGGCCGGGGCGGAACGGTCGTTCGGTCGGCCCGTGTACGTCCGGATGATGCACGAGATGAACGACCGGACCTATCCGTGGAGCATCGGCGTCAACGGCAACGTGGGGTCGGACGACTACGTGGCGGCGTGGCGGCACATCGTGGACGTCTTCCGGGCCGTGGGGGCGACCAACGTGCAGTTCGTGTGGTGCGTGGGTGCGAAGCCGGCGACGCCGGACCCGGCCGCCTACTTCCCCGGTGACGGCTACGCCTCGTGGATCGCCCTCGACGGCTACAACCGGGGCACGCCGTGGCAGTCCTTCACGTCGATCATGGGGCCGGCCTATGCCGACATCACCGCGATCAGCGCCCTCCCGGTGATGATCGCCGAGACGGGCTCCGTCGACCGGCCCGGCGACCCGACGGCCAAGGCCGACTGGATCACCTCGGCGCTCGACTCCGAGATCCCGCAGTCGCTTCCCCGGGTACGGGCCGTGCTCTACTTCGACGCCCCCGGGCGCGGGTTCTCCTACGCGCTCTCGTCGTCCACCCAGGCGCTCCACGCCTTCGCGGCGGTGGCCGGGTCGGCCGGTTACCAGGCGACGCCCCAGGCCTGAACGGCGGACGACGGACGGGGCCGGTCGGCTCAGCTGCCAGCGGCCCGCTGGGCCCGGTGGGCGGCGCCGAACGCGTCGGCCCCGGCCCGCCACGTCAGGTCGAGGTCCGAGCCGTCGAGGAAGCGGTCGTCGAGCTCGAGGATGAGGGTCCCGTGGGCGAACGACCACAGGGCCTGGGCCAGGTGGGGCTCGCCCGTCGCCAGGAAGAACGGCTCGCCCGCCCACGCCTCCAGTCCGGGCAGCAGGCCGTCCCGCGGGAACGTGCTGTCGGTGATGAGGCGGTAGAGCTCGGGGTCGGCCGACCCCGTCGCCCGGTAGGCCGCCAGCAGGTCGGCGATCGGGTCTCCCCCCGGCCGGCGGACCGCCTCGTGCAGAACCGCCCCGGACTCGTCGAGGCCCGTCTCCACCAGGGCCAGCTCGAGTGCCGGACGGCCGTCGATGTGCTTGTAGAGCGAGGGGGCCCGGATGCCGAGCTCCTCGGCCAGCCGGCGCATGGTCAACCCCTCCCTCCCGACCTCCTCGAGCAGCACCCGGGCCGCCTGGACGATCTGGTCCACCCGCGGGGTCCGCTCCCGGGGGGCCGGCCGGGGTGAGGCGGCGGTCGGGACGGCGGTCACGAGGCGGGCCGGAGCACGAAGACCGGGTGGTTGGGTCCGGCTGCCCGGAGCTCGTCGTCGGTGGAGTCGGCCGTGACGCCCTCGAAGAACACCCCGACCTCGGCCTTCCACTTCCGCAGGTAGGCCCGCAGCACCGGGGGCTTCTCGTCGTCGGTCAGCTCGGTGGCGACCCAGTGCTCGCGGCTTCCGCCCCGGAGCAGGTCGAGGTGACCCTCGGCGGCCCGGACGTTCCGGACCCACTGGCCGGTGCCCCGAGCCGACACGAGGTAGGGCGTGCCGTCCAGTGACAGGAGGTTGACGGGGGTGCGCCGGGGCTCGCCGGAGGAGCGACCCTTCACCTCGAGGACCCGGCTGCCCCAGACGCTGATGCCGGCCCGCGTGAGCAGCGACACGAACCGGTTCATCACGTGGGTGGTGAACCAGCCGGGCTTGCGGTAGCGGGCGGGAGTGCTGTCGGTCATGGCGGGACCTCCGTTCAGGTGGCTAACGTCGTTAGCCCAGAGTAGCTAATGACGTTAGCCCCGTCAACCCCCCCCCGATCCCGCCGTCCGGGTACCGCCGGCGGTCGGTGTGCGAGGATCGTCCCGTGCCGAGCGAGCGGGGCAGGACGGGGGACGGTCGGGACGCGTCGGGACGCCGCCGCAGGGACGCCGGTCGGGTCGCCCGGCTGCGTGGGGTGCGGGCGGCGGTCGCCCTCGTGGCACTGACCGCCTCCACCGCGTCGTCGGTGGCCGCCGCCACGTCCGGATCGGCCACCACCCCGCCGCCGACCGTCGAGGCCTGGATCTACCCCGGGAACACCGGCGAGCCGACGTGCGATGTCCCGGACGAGCTGTCCAGCCTGGCCGCAGCACCCGTCGCCCTGCTGAAGCCGCAGTACCTGACCATCGCCGGGAACGGCAAGGTCAAGGTGGACACGGCCGCGGCACTGCCCTGCAACGGGTTCAGCCCTGCCGCCCTGGCCGGGGTGCGATCGGCGGCCCGCCAGGTCTACGTCACGGTGTCGGCGGGGGGCCGGGCGGCCAAGGCGGTCCTCGGCAACGGCGCCAAGGGGACCGCCGCCCTGGCGGCCATCGAGGCGTTCGTGACCACCAACGGACTGGACGGCGTCGACCTCGATGTCGAGCCGGCCACCTGGACCACGTCGATGTGGTCGGCGTACACGGGCTTCGTCACCCAGCTGGTCGGTGCGCTGGCTCCGTCGGGCCGGGGGGTGGAGGTGGACCTCGAGCCGTTCACCACGACCCCGTGGGACGCCGAGCGCTACGGCGACGTGGCGGCCGCCGGGGCCCACGTCGTCGTGATGGCCTACGACGACGAATACGGGTCGGCCTGTGGCGCCATCGCCCCCTACGCCTGGCTGACCCAGGTGGTGGCCTACGCACAGAGCCAGGTGCCGGCAGCCGACCTCACCATCGGGCTCCCCTCGTACGGCTACACCACGACGTCGTGCACGAGGGTGCGCCACGTCACGTCGGACGTCCCCTACCTGACGATGGAGGGCGAACCCGGGTTCCCCTCCACGCCGTCCGCCGCGGAGGCCCTGCGTGATCCCGGGTCAGGGGAGATCCGCTGGCTGTCGGGCGGGACCTTCTACGACTACGTGGACGCCACCTCGCTCGACGCCAAGCTGCAGCTGGTGGAGGGCCTGGGCGTGACCGCCGTGTCGGTCTGGAGCCTCGGCGGCGAGCCCTGGTTCACGGGCAACCCGGGCTGACCCGACCGGTTGCCATCCACCCCCGTCAGGGCTAAGACGGGACGATGCGGGGCCATCTCCACGGCCGTCTCGGACCGGCCATCCGACGGGCAGCGGCGGCGTCCGCGCTGGCCCGGGCCGACGGGTTACCGGTCGACGAGGCCGCCGGGCGGCTGACGGAGGAGCGGCTGGAGGCGGGGCGGTTCGGCCGACGGACCTTCCTGAAGGGGATGACGGCGATGGGTGCGGTGGCGGCCTCCGCCCCCATCGGTGCCGCGGTGCCCGGCCCCCGCCGCCGGGCGCGTGCGGTGCCGCGCATCGTCATCGTCGGGGGAGGCCTGGCCGGGATCCGGTGTGCCCACGAGCTGTGGACGAGGCGACAGGTGCCGAGCACGGTGTTCGAGTGGGACGACCGGATCGGCGGCCGGGTCGAGACCGTCCGGGGGGCGTTCGCCGACGGACAGGTCGTCGAGCGGTGCGGCGAGTTCATCTCGTCCGAGCACCACGCGATGCGGAAGCTGGCGGCCCGCTACGGCCTCGTGCTCGGCAACACCGACGCCTATCCCCGGGGCACGGTGGACACCTTCTGGCTGCACGGGAGGCGGTACACCGAGGCCATGCTCATGGCCGACTGGCACGCCTTCGGGTGGGAGCTGTTCCACACCACCGCCCAGCAGGCGCCGTGGCCGACCACGTACCTCACCAGGACCCCGTCGTCGATCGCCCTGGACGGCCTGTCCGCGGCCGAGTGGATCGACAGCCGGGTGCCGGGTGGCCTGGCGTCGGACTTCGGCCGGCTCTGCTACCTCGACGTCGAGAGCGAGTACGGGGGCAGCCCCGAGGAGCAGTCGGCCCTCAACGTCATCTATCTGCTGGCCTACGACGACAGCGTGCCCGGCTCCAACACCCAGCCGAGGAGGACGCCCGCCCTCGGTGGGACCGACGAGAAGTGGCACGTCGAGGGCGGGAACGACCAGATCGTGTCCGGCATGCTGTCGGAGCTGCCCGACGGCACCACCCGGCTCGGCCAGCAGCTCGTAGCCCTGCGGGCCGACGGCGACGGGACCACCACCTGCACCTTCGAGGTCGATGGCGTGGCCACCGACGTGGTGGCCGACCACGTCGTGCTGACCCTCCCCTTCAACAAGCTGCGGCAGGTGGACCTGCGCAGCGCCGGCCTGTCGCCCCTCAAGACGACGGCCATCGACGGGCTGCGGCTGGGGACCAACGCCAAGATCGCACTCCAGGTGGCCGGCAACCCGTGGAACGCCGACGGCTTCGACGGGAACGTGTTCGCCCAGGACGGCACCGTCAGCGGCTGGGACAACTCGGTCGACCAGCCCGGACCGAATGCCATCTTCTTCGACTACCTGGGCGGGCGACCGGGTGCCCAGCTCGCCTCCCGGTACCAGCTGGCCGGCTCGTTGGGCGAGGCTCCGCCGGCGCTGGTCGCCGACTATCTCCGACAGCTCGAACCGGTGTTCCCCGGGTTCACCGCGGCGTGGGAGGCCGGACCACGGCGGAGCCTGTACTCGGACCCCAACATCAATCCGCACCTGGACGGCGCGTACTCGCAGTACCGGGTCGGGCAGTACACCGGGTTCAGCGGCATCGAGGGCGTGGCGGAGGGGAACATCCACTTCGCCGGCGAGCACACCTCCCAGGACTTCCAGGGATTCATGGAAGGGGCGGTCACGACGGGCCAGCGGGCGGCGCAGGAGATCCTGGCCACCCTGTAGTCGTGGGTCGGGCGTGATGCCGCCCACCTGTTGTCAGGGCGCCATCAACCAGACGAGCTTCAGGTGGTCCTTCTCATGGGCCGCCAATGTGACCGTCACCGGTTGGCCGCACCGGCCGACCGGGCTGGTGGAAGTGCCCGGCCCGCACCCGGTCAGGGTGTACGTGCCCGGCGACAGGTGCAGCTTGAACGTCCCCGTCGGCCCAACGGCGGTGGTGAGCTCGAGCGGCTGGCCGTCGAACTGGGTGAAGACGGTCCCGGCGGTGGGCTTGAACCTTCCCGGGAAGGCGCCGCCCTCGTATCCGAGTTTGCCGATGATCGTCGCGTTGGCCCCTGACGGTGCGGCCGCGGCGGGTGCGGCCGTCAGACAGGTCAGGCCGGCCAGGCCGAGGGTGCCGGCCGCCAGGGCCGCTGCGACGAGCCTGCGTGGTGACATGGCTCCTCCAGTCGTCTGGAGCCGGCCGCCGGGTGCGCAGTCACGGCTCGTGGATCCGTGTGACTCCACCGTGCCACGGCCCTGCTCCGCACTCAAGGAAACGTTCGGTGAATGCGGCTCCGGCGCCAAGCCGGCCCGACGTGACGTTGCCCGGTCGACAATGATCGGGGCATGACGACGATCAACGGTTGGACCGCCCCGGGTTTCGAGGGTGTGCGCGACGTGTTCCAGGCGAACTTCGACAACGGGGCCGAGGACGGCGCCGCCTACGCCGCGTACCACCGTGGGGAGAAGGTCGCGGACCTCTGGGGCGGGGTCGCCGACACGACGACCGGCCGCGCCTGGGACGAGGACACGATGGTCCTGACGTACTCCACCACCAAGGGCGCCACCGCCATGTGCGCCAACCGGCTGGCCGAGCAGGGACTGCTCGACGTGGATGCACCGGTCGTGCGGTACTGGCCCGAATTCGCCGGGTCGGGGAAGGACGGGGCGACGGTCGGCGACCTGCTGGCCCACCGGGTCGGGCTGGCGTGGATCGACGGGACGATGTCGTTCGAGGAGGCGCTGGCCTGGGATCCGGTGGTCGAGGCGCTGGCCCGCCAGACCCCGGCGTGGGAGCCCGGCACGGACCACGGCTACCACGCCGTGACCTTCGGCTACCTGGTGGGGGAGGTGGTGCGCCGCGTGACCGGGCGGACCCTCGGCACCTACTTCCGGGAGGAGATCGCCGGGCCGTTGGGCGCCGACTGGTACATCGGCCTGCCCGCCTCCGAGGAGGGGCGGGTCGCCCGGCTCGTGCCCGGACCGGACGGGAGCCCGTTCGACATGCTCGGCGGCTCAGGTGGCGACGGCGGAGGGGATCCGGCGATGCAGGAGCTCCTCGCCGGGCTCGCTCCCTACATCGGTCCCGACGGCACCCTGCGGAAGGCCCTGGAGGCCCCCGGCGGGGCGTTCTCCAGGGCCGAGGTGTGGGAGGACCCGCGACTGCACGCCGCCGAGATCCCCGCGGCCAACGGCATCTGCGACGCCCGTTCGGTCGCCCGCGTCTACGCCGCCTGCGTGGGCGGGGTGGGGGGTGCGGACGGCGGGACCTTCCGGGTGCTCGGCCCCGACCAGCTGGACCGGGCGCTGGTGCAGCAGACCACGGGACCGGACCGGGTGCTGCTCGGCATGGACATCCAGTGGGGGTCGGGGTTCATGCTGAACACCGGCGTGATCGCCCTGGCCGGCTTGGGCGGGCCGCGGTCGTTCGGCCACTTCGGCATGGGCGGGTCGGTGGGCTGGGCCGACCCCGACCTCGAGCTGGGCATCGGCTATGTGATGAACCGGATGTCGCTCGGGGCGACCGGCGACAGCCGCAGCGCCGACCTGGTCCACGCCACCCTGGCCGCGGCCGGCGGAGCCGGCTGAGCCGACCCGACCCTGCGCGGCTCCGGGGTCGCGGGCCCCTGTCGGCGGGAGTCCGCGCCCGCGGGGGACCGTCACCCCCGCCGTACTGTCGCTGTCGCCGGGTCCGGGATCGGATCGGCGGGGATCCTCGGCCCGGGCCCGGCGCAGTTCCGACGAGCGGTCGCAGGGCTGGACCGGCTGCCGTCCGGTCCTGACGGGACACGGTTGTCAGCCGCCCGGGTCGAGCCTCCGGAACCAGAGTCGCCAGGGCGTGGTGTGCCGCTGCCACACGTCGGGCCCGCTCGAGTACTTCGGACCGGTGTGGCGGCGGTTGGCCGCCGACGCCTCGTCGACCTCGTAGGCGGCCAGGAACCTGGGCGCTCCCTTGTACGGGGGCCGCGGGGCGTCGACCAGCTCGAAGCGGACGGCCCGCAGGGCGTTGCGCCGCTCCGCCACCTCGGGAAGGTGGACACCGTTGTAGAAGTCGTTGAACTCGACCAGCTCCTCGTCGGTGGCGCCGGCCGGTGGATCGACGCCCAGCAGGTAGATGGCGAACGGCGCCACCTCGGGTGGTGCGGTCTCGGCGATCTGCCGGTAGTCGAGCGACCATACCGACCGGAGCCCGGGTCGGTCCGGCTCGTCGGGCGCGGTGCCGGCATCCGTTCCGAGGCCGACCGTGCTCAGGAAGGTGGGCGGCCGGAACCCCCGGCCGGCCACCGCCAGCAGTTCGAAGTGGGAGCCTTCGGCCGGCTCGGGCGCGGACCGGGCGAAGGCGTCGGCGGCGGTCGGGTCGGCGTTGGCCCCGGTGCGCAGGTCCCACCCCATCCAGCGGCTGACGGCCCCCGGTCCGCTCATCCGGACCGGTCCCGTCGAGCGCTCGTGCGGATCCGGGCCATCGGCCGAGGATACCGAACCCGCATCGAGGGCACGCCGGCCGGGCGGGTGGCCCGGATGGACAGTGAAGGGGCGTGCGCGTGCCGGTAGCGTGGGGGAGTGGCCGCCAAGGAAGTCCGCCCCATCGAGACGCCGGGTCGGACGGTCGAGATCTCGAGCCCCGACAAGGTCTACTTTCCCGAACTCGGGGCGACCAAGTTCGAGCTGGCCGCCTACTACGTGGCGGTGGCCGACGGTCTCGGCGCGACGGCCTTCGGACGTCCCGCCATGCTGCAGCGGTTCCCCGAGGGTGCCGGCGGCAAGTCCTTCTTCCAGAAGCGGGTGCCGAACGGGGCGCCCGAGTGGCTCGAGACGACCGAGGTCACCACCGTCAACGGCACGGCCTCCAACGCGCTGGTGGTGGCCGACGTGGCCCACGTGCTGTGGGCCGTCAACCTCGGCTGCCTCGGCCTCCACCTCTGGCCGTACCTGGCCGCCGACCCCGGTCACGCCGACGAGCTGCGCATCGACCTCGACCCGCAGCCCGGTACGTCGTTCGACGACATCCGGGAGGCGGCGGCCTGCACCCGGTCGCTGCTCGACGAACTCGGTATCACCGCCTACCCCAAGACCACCGGCAATCGTGGGCTCCACGTCTACGCCCGGCTGGAGCCCCGGTGGGACAGCTACGAGGTGCGCGCCGCCGCCGTGGCGCTGGCCCGCGAGCTCGAGCGCCGGCACCCCGACCTGGTGACGGCCAACTGGTGGAAGGAGGAGCGGGGCGAGCGGATCTTCGTCGACTTCAATCAGAACGCCCCCCACAAGACGGTGTTCGGGGCGTGGTTCGCCCGGCCCCGGGTGGGCGGCCAGGTCTCGACCCCGCTGTCGTGGGACGAGGTGGCGTCCGTCCAGCCCGAGGAGCTGACCATCCGGACCGTGCCCGATCTGCTGGCCCGACGGGGTGACCCCTGGGCCGCCATGGCCGACGAGCCGCAGTCGCTGCAGCCCCTGCTCGACCTGGCCGCCCGGGACCGGGCCGACGGCCTGCAGGACGCGCCCTGGCCACCCGAGTACCCCAAGCAGCCCGACGAGCCGACCCGGGTGGCGCCCAGCCGGGCCAAGGCGGACTGAGGTGGAGCCGGTCGAGGCGCTCCGGCGCATCGCCTACCTGCTCGAGCGCGACGGCGCCGAGTCCTACAAGGTGCGGGCCTTCCGCAGGGCCGCCACGGCCGTCGCCGACGTGCCCACCGCCGAGCTGGCCGCCATGGGCCCGTCGCGCCTGCAGTCGATCCCGGACGTGGGGAAGACCTCGGCCCAGGTCATCGCCGAGGCTGCCGCCGGCCGGGTGCCCGCCTACCTGGCCGACCTCGAGTCCGGGGGCGACCCGGTGGTCACCCCCGCCGCCGCCGAGCTGCGGGCTGTGCTCCGGGGTGACTGCCACAGCCACTCCGACTGGTCGGACGGGGGCTCGCCGATCCGCGAGATGGCCGAGGCGGCCCGTGCCCTCGGCCACGACTACTGGGCGCTGACCGACCACAGCCCGCGCCTCACGGTGGCCCACGGCCTCGACGCCGAGCGGCTGCGCCGGCAGCTGGACGTGGTGGCCGAGCTCAACGAGGAGCTGGCCCCCTTCCGCATCCTGACCGGCATCGAGGTCGACATCCTGGTGGACGGCGCCCTCGACCAGGACGAGGAGCTGCTGGCCGGACTGGACGTGGTGGTGGCCAGCGTCCACTCCAAGCTCCGCATGGAGTCGCCCGAGATGACCCGGCGGATGCTGCGCGCGGTGGAGAGCCCCCACACCGACATCCTGGGCCACTGCACCGGTCGGCTCATCACCGGCAAGGGCCGGCCCCAGTCCACCTTCGACGCCGAGACCGTGTTCGGCGCCTGCGCGGCCAACGGCACGGCCGTCGAGATCAACTCCCGGCCCGAGCGCCTGGACCCGCCCGAGCCGCTGCTCGAACTCGCGCTGGCGCTCGGCTGCGACGTGACCATCGACACCGACGCCCATGCGCCGGGCCAGCTCGAGTGGCAGGTCAACGGGTGCGAGCAGGCGGTAAAGGTCGGGGTCCCGCCCGACCGGATCATGAACACCCTGCCGATGGACGAGTTCCTGGCCTGGACGGCCGGGCACGGCTAGGACCCGGTCGGCCCTCCGACCCCCGCAGTACCATCCGGGCGTGACCCTTCCCGTCGTGCCCCCGGTGGCGCCCATGCTGGCCAAGCTCGCCCGAGAGCTCCCCGAGGGGGAGGGGCTGCACTACGAGCCGAAGTGGGACGGCTTCCGGTGCATCGTCTTCCGCGACGGTGACCACGTGGTGCTGGGCAGCCGCAACGAGAAGCCGCTCACCCGCTACTTCCCGGAGTTGGTGGCGTCGCTCCAGGCCAACCTGCCCGAGCGGTGCGTGGTCGACGGCGAGATCGTCATCGCCGGCCCGGACGGCCTCGACTTCGACGCCCTGTCGAACCGCATCCACCCGGCCGAGTCACGCGTCGAGCTGCTGGCCCGCACCACACCCGCCGCCTTCGTGGCCTTCGACCTGCTCGCCCTGGGGGACGACGACCTGATGGGCGAGCCGTACGCGGTGCGCCGTCGCACCCTCGAGGAGGCGCTGGCCCCGGCCGCGCCGCCGGTCCACCTGACCCCGGTGACCACCAGCCCGGAGGTGGCGAGGGACTGGTTCCAGCGCTTCGAGGGCGCGGGGCTGGACGGCGTGGTGGTGAAGGACGGCGCCCTCACGTACCAGCCCGACAAACGGGCCATGCTCAAGGTCAAGCACGAGCGGACGGCCGACTGCGTGGTGGGCGGCTTCCGCACCCACAAGTCCGGGGACGGGGTGGGCTCGCTCCTGCTCGGGCTCCACGACGACGCCGGCGTCCTCCACCACGTGGGCGTGGCGTCCGGCTTCAGCGCCGCCCGGCGGGCCGAGTTCGTGGACGTCCTCGCGCCCCTGCAGGCCCACGCCACCGACGGCCACCCGTGGCTCCCCGAGGGGACGCCGTCCGGTCGGGTGCCCGGGGGCCAGAGCCGCTGGAGCGCGGGCAAGGACCTGAGCTGGGAGCCGGTCCGACCGGAGCTGGTGGTGGAGGTGGCCTACGACCACCTCCAGGTGGACCGCTTCCGCCACGCCACGTCGTTCGTGCGGTGGCGCACCGACCGGAGCGCCGACTCCTGCACCTACGCCCAGCTGGACACGCCGGTGCCCACCGAGCTCGAAGAGGTGTTCGGCACCCTCGGGTGAGCGACGTCCCGCCCCCGGCGGGGATCGGGACTCAGGATGCCTTGCGGCGGGCCGGGGCCTTCGCCTTGGCGGCCTTGGTCGACCGGGACGTCGACTTGATGGGCGTGGGCTTCTTCGGCGCCGGGGCCTTCTTGGTGGCCCGGGCCGCCGGCTTCTTGTCCGCCGCAGCGGGCTTGCCGGCCGCCTTGACGGACTCGACGCTGGCGCTCAGCACCTCCATCAGGTCGACCACCTTGGTCGCCTTCGGCTGCGCCTCGGTGCCGGTCACGATCTCGTCGCCCTGGCGCTTGGCCTCGATGATGGCCTCGACCTGGGCGCGGTGGGTGTCCTGGTACTTGTCGGGGTCCCACTCGCCGGCCATGGACTCGAGCAGGAGCCCGGCCATCTGCAGCTCACGGTCGGTGACCTCGCCGGCCCCCGGCAGCTCGGGCAGGTCGGCCTTGGGCGAGCGGATCTCGTCGGCGAAGTACATCGTCTCGAGCTTCAGCACCTCGTCGTCGGGTCGGATGGCGACCGGGTACTCCTTGTTCCGCATCACCAGCGTGCCGATGGCCACCTTGTCGGCGTCGCGCATGACCTGCCGGATGAGCGCGTAGGCCTTGTCGGCCGCCTCGCCCTCGGGGGCGAGGTAGTAGGTCGACCGGTAGTAAACGGGGTCGATGTCGTCGAGGTCCACGAAGTCGGTGATCTCGATGAGCTTCGACTTCTCGGCGGCCGCCGAGTCCAGCTCCTCGGCGGTCAGGATCACGTAGTCGCCACCGCCCAGGTCGAAGCCCTTGACGATGCGGTCGGCGGGGACCTCCTCGCCCGTCCGCTCGTTGACCTTCTTGTAGCGGATACGGTCGGACGTGCCGGCCTCGAGCTGGTTGAAGTGGACGGTCTTGTCCTGCGTGGCGGCGTAGAGGCCGACGGGGACGTTGACGAGTCCGAAGCTGAGGGCGCCCTTCCAGACGGTGCGAGCCATCCTCCTATCATTACCCAGGTCAATGGCCATCCACCACCCCTGTTACACCCGTTGGTGATACTGGCTGGGTGAGCGAGATCGAGACACCGGAGTTCGCCCCCAGCGTGCTCCGCAGCCTGCCCGTGCTGGTTCCGGCCGGCATGACCAGCGCTGATCTCGCCCTCGAGCTGGGGTTGACGGCCCACCTGCAGGCGGCCGGGGTGGACCTGGACGAGGCGGCCCGGCAGCTGTGGGCAGTGCGCCAGGGTCTGCTCGAGGCGGCCGACATGGACACCTCGCTCGAGCCGATCCCCTTCCGGAGCAGGTCGGAGCGCCTCGGCCTGCTGAACATGGTCATCTACCTGGGTGATCTCCTGGCCCGGGCGGCCGCCACGTCCGCTTCCACCCGCGAGTCCGTGGTCGAACGGGCCCTCGACCGGCCGGTCGTCCAGGCGGTCCGGGCCCCGGTGGCCGAGCGCCGCCAGCTCCGCTCCTCCTGACCCTCCGCCCCTGACCCTCCGCCCCTGGGGCCGCCACCCGGCGTCATCCGGCCGCCGCGCTCGCCGGCGACGCCGAGTGCCGCTCGAGAATCAGGGGTAGATCCTGCCCACCGCCACCGGTAGCGTGGTCGGCACCGCTCGAGGGATGTCGGATCCGAGGAGGCGGCGATGAGCAGAATGGGTGAACGGTTTCAGGTGCTGGACCGGACAGCTGCGGCCCTGGACGTGCTGGCGCCCGAGCTGGCCGAGCAGTTCCGCACCACCAACGGCCTGCCCTACCCGACCACGGCACCGACCGCGCTGCGGGTGGCCGCCGCGGAGCGACCCGTCCCCGAGCACGAGATCGCCATGACGGTGGTGGGCGGCATCGTCCGCTCGTCGTGCTCGTGCGGCTCCTGGGCGTCGGTGGTGGGGGTGGACGACGTCGGCTCGATGGTGGTCGCCGTCCGCGTGCACCTCGGCGGCGCCGCTGCGACGTCGGGCGGCGGTCTGCCCGCGCCGACCCCGGCACCGGTCTCGGCGCCGGCGTCGGAGGCCGACCGCCGGGCCGGCTGACCGGACGGCTACGCGCCCCCGGCCCTGACCTCGTCCACCAGATCGGCCACCGAGCCGACCACGCGGCCCGGACGGTAGGGGAAGCGGTCGATGTCGGCCTCGGAGGTCACGCCGCTCAGCACGAGGATGGTCGACATCCCGGCCTCGATGCCGGCCACGATGTCGGTGTCCATGCGGTCGCCCACCATGACGGTCGTCTCCGAGTGGGCGCCCAGCGAGTTCAGCCCCTCCCGCATCATCAGCGGGTTCGGCTTACCGACGAAGTAGGGCGACACCCCGGTCGCCCGCTCGATGAGCGCGGCCACCGAGCCCGTGGCGGGCAGGTTGCCGTCGGGCGACGGCCCGGTGGCGTCGGGGTTGGTGGCGATGAACCGGGCACCGTCGTCGACCAGCCGGATGGCCCGGGTGATGGCCTCGAAGCTGTAGGTCCGCGTCTCCCCCAGGACCACGTAGTCGGGCCGCTGGTCGGTCAGCACGTAGCCCGCCCCGTGCAGGGCCGAGGTCAGCCCCGCCTCGCCCACCACGAAGGCGGTGCCGCCGGGGCGTTGGGAGACGAGGAAGGCGGCCGTGGCCTCGGCCGAGGTCCACAGCGACCCGGGCGGGACGTCGAGGCCCATGTTGCGCAGCCGGGCCGACAGGTCCCGGGCGCTGTAGATCGAGTTGTTGGTCAGGACCAGGAAGGGATGGCCGCCGGCCGCCAGGGCGCCGACGAAGGCGTCGGCGCCGGGCACGATCTGCCCCTCGTGGACGAGCACCCCGTCCATGTCGCACATCCACGAGACCGGCAGCGGGCGATCGGACACCCGCCCATCGTCGCACGCGCCGGCGGTGGGGCCGCGCCATCGGCCGGACCAGCACCGTCCCGCGTCGGTAAGGTGACGGACGACCGGTGCGAGCTCGGTCGACCGCGAGCCGATCGGAGGGTCATGGCGTCCACAGCAGTCCGCATCCACCCGGTGTGGGACGACCCGGCCGAGGTGGTCGACCTGATCCGCGGCGCCGGCCCGTTCTGGCCGCTGGCCAACTACGCGGCGAGCGATGCGGAGATGGCCGCCCTCGGGCGGGAGCGGGCCGCCTTCACTCCGCCGTGGTTCCGACAGGACTTCGCCCGTGAGGGCGTGGTGCTGGTGCCCGGTGCCGAACTCATCCTCGACAACCCGCGCTTCGCCGAGGCGGCCGGCCGGCTCGCCGGGGGAGCGGACTCGGTGGTGCGGCCCCGGGCCGTCTACGTCAACATCATGGGCCCCACGCCCTTCGCCTTCCCGCCCCACCTCGACATCCCGGCCTTCCGCGGCTTCACCCGGGCGACGGAGCCCGTGTGGCTGCTCAAGACCATGAAGACGTCGGGCCTGTTCGAGGCGTGGCGCACCCGGATCGCCACCGGCGTGTCGTGGTTCTACGCCGGACCCGGTGGCGACTTCCACTACTGGCCGGACGGCCCCGACGGCGGGGTGGCCGTCGAGCAGGCCCCCTACGACAACGTCAGCGTGCTGGCCGACAACGAGTACACGTTCCACGGGGTGGCCCCGGTGGGTCCGCCCGGGTCGACCATGCCCGACGGTCTGGGCCGCGAGTCGCGCCTGGTGCGCGACGGGTCCGGCTGGGAGGTGCACGGCGCCGACGGCGCGGGCCAGGCCCGCTTCGACGACGACGAGGTGCGCATCACCGTCTCGTGGAAGGCGGACCTCTTCGCCGACGACGCCGAGGCGGACCTCCACGACCGGGGCGAGGGCGCCCTGACCCTCGACACCATCGTCGAGCGGTTCGCCGAGGACCTGGCCGCCCGGGGCGTCGACATCCACGTGCCGACCGACCCGCTGGCCGACCAGGCCTGGATCGCCGCCCTGGCCACCACCTACCAGGACCCCGCCCCCCGGCTCTGACCGGAGGGTCCACCCGCCGGAGCGGCCCGTCGGTCCGACCCGTAGCATCGGGAAGGAGCGCACCCACCCGACCGGGAGGCAGGACCGTGACCGACTACCCGCAGGCGATCGTTTCCGCCAACCACGTCGAGCCGGTGCCGAGGCGGATCCGTGCCACCCTCGACGGCAGGGTGGTCGTGGACACGACCCGGGCCCTCTACGTGTGGGAGTGGCCCCACTTCCCGCAGTACTACCTCCCCATGGACGACATCGACGCGGCGGTCCTGGTCGACGAGGACCACGAGGAGCACCTGCGACGGGGGACCGCCCGCCGCTACGGCGTCCGGGCCGGATCCGAGGTGCGCCCGGGTGCGGCCCACCACTACGTGGCCTCCGACATCGAGGGGATCGCCGGGACCGTCCGCATCGACTGGGCGGCGCTGGACAGCTGGTTCGAGGAGGACGAGGAGGTGTTCGTCCACCCCCGGAACCCGTACTCGCGGGTGGACGCGCTGCGGTCGGACCGCCTCGTCAAGGTCGAGCTGGACGGGGTCGTCCTGGCCGAGTCGTCGCGCACGGTGCTGGTGTTCGAGACCGGCCTGCCGACCCGGTACTACTTCGACCGGCTGGACGTCGACTTCACCCGGCTGCGACCGAGCGCCACGGTGTCGTCCTGTCCCTACAAGGGGACCACCAGCGGCTACTGGTCGGTCGAGGTGGACGGCCGGCTGGAGGAGGACCTGGTGTGGGCCTACGACTTCCCGACCCGGGAGCTACTGCCGATCGCCGGCCTGGTCGCCTTCTACAACGAGAAGGTCGACATGACGGTGGACGGTGTCGCCCTCGAGCGTCCGGACACCCACTTCTCCTGACGCCGGGGGACGGGTCAGCCGACCAGGGTGAAGGTGGCCTGGGTCTCGCCGGCCGCGTTCCGCAGCGTGAGGTGGTCGCCGCTGATCTCGAACGTCGCTGCGCTGCCCAGGGCCGCCGTGTACTGCGACTCGAGCGCGTCGGTGGCCGGGTCGCAGGCCATCTGGGTCGCGGCGAGCCCGGTGATGGTCAGGGCGTTTCCCCCGGGCTCGGAGTACGTGCCGGACAGGTTGTTGCAGCCGCCGAACCCGGTGAAGGCCCCGGACGGGCCGAAGTCGGCCGTGAGCTTCTCGGTGGCCGTCGTGGACTCGACCGCGCCGTTGCCGTTGTTGACGCCGGTGGCCGTCCAGGCCGTGCCGGCCAGACCGTTCAGGCCGGCCGTGTAGTTGAGGAGGGCGGCGCCGCTGGCATCGGACAGGATCAGGAAGCCGCCGTGCACGGCGTAGGAGGCGACCTGGGGGAGGTACTGCAGGATGGCCGACTCCTGGGCGGCCAGGGCGTGGTCGGTACAGGCCACCAGGCTCAGGGCGCCGGGCCGGATGGTCAAGGTGCTGCCGCGGCTCGTGTAGGTGCCGTTGAAGCTGTTGCAACCGGTCGAGCCGTGCACGATGGCGTGGTCCTCGAAGGCGATGGTGGCCTTGGCCGCGCTGGACGCCGTCACCTGGGTGCCGCCGCTCCCGAGGTACGACCCGAGGTCCCAGGCCGTGCCGGCCAGGCCGTGCGTCGTCCTCACCGACGCGCCCGTGGTGGTCGGGCTCGACGAGCCCCCGCTGCCGCACGCGGCCAGTCCGAGCACCCCCGCCGCCAGCACCGCCGCCACCATCCACCTGTTGCGCATCGGCTCAGGCGTCGTCCGACCAGCCCAGCTCGTCGGCCATGAGCAGGAGCACCTTGTTGGGCAGCCGCTCGCCGCGCTCGAGCAGCTTCAGGCACCCCTGCACGTAGGCCTTGCGGGCCTCGACCAGCCCGCGGGGCTGCACCAGCGCAGGGGCCGGGGGGCGGATGCCGATGATCTCGGCCATGTCGTCGGAGCGGTCGGACCTGTCCGGCTCGTCGACCAGCAGTTCGAGGGTGCGGACCATGTGCCGGCTCGGTGGGGAGCCCTGCTCCCACCGGGCGACGGACTGCTGGGTGACCCCCAACTCGTCGGCCAGCTCGCGCTGGGTCTTCCCGTGCCGTTGACGGTAGGCACGGATCCGGCTGTCGAGCCCCTCGTGGGGCTCCGGTGCGTACTCGTGTGTATCCACCAATTGTCAAGAGTAGACCCGCCGCGTGTGTCAATACAAGGGCCGTTCCCGGGTGGTCACACGCGGGTGGTCGAACTACACGATTGGCGTTCACACACTACGAGTAGGTGTGAGGGGTCCGCCGCAGGACCGCTCAGCGGTTGCGGCCCCCGTCCACCAGCATGGGCACCGATGCACAGACGAACGTGACGGCCAGCAGGGGCACCGCGATGATCCACTCCATGGTCTTCCGAGCAGCGGTCGGACGGACTGCTCGCCTCCATCGACCACGGTACGGACCGAACCCAAGAGCAGCATAAGAACCAGGCGAACAAACGGTAGGAATCAGGTGACGGGAGGATGACGGCGCACCGTGGCGGCCGGCCGCACGGGCGCCGGGGGCGAGCCTCCCGACGGGTAGACCGAGAGCGTCCGGATCCGGCGCCCGGCCTGGGCCAGGGACCGCACGGTCTGGTGGCCGTACCCCTCGAGCAGCGTGGCCAGGGCGATGAAGACCTGGGCGGTGGTGAGGGCGTCGCCCAGCGCATGGTGGGGGCGGTGCACCGGCAGGCCGAGGCTGCGGGCCAGGCCGCCCAAGTCGGAGGCCTGGGACGGCACGCCCTGCTCGAGCGCCAGCAGGTGGCCGAGTTCGCGGGTGTCGAGGATCGGACGCCGCAGCCGGGTGCCACGGCGACGCAGCACGGGGGCGAGGAAGGACCGCTCGATCCAGGCGGCGTGGGCCACCAGGATGCGGCCGGCCATGAGGTCGACGAGCGGGCCGACGGCCTCGTCCAGAGGCGGGGCGTCGGCCAGGTCCACCGTGCGGATGCCGTGGACCAGCACCGACTCCTCGGGCAGCGGCCGGGTGCTGGCGGACAGGCCGTAGACGGCGTTGCCGGCCACCACCCGTCCGGCGTCGATGGGCACGGCGGCGAAGGAGATGATCTCGTCGTGTGACGGGTCGAGCCCGCTGAGCTCGAGGTCGACCACGCAGAAGTGGGCCAGCCGCCAGGGCGTGCGGGCGCGGTTGGCCCCGGACCGCGTCCCGTCGGGGCCGGGTGGCCCGGTGGCCGACGGCCGACGGAGGGCGGGCCTCACCGGAGCGGGAGGCCCAGGTCGGAGGCGATGTGCCGCTGCACCGAGGCCACCGCCCGGAAGGCCTCCTTCAGGTAGTTGCGGCTCAGCGGGTTGAGCTCCTCCAGGTCGAGGAAGTCGTCGGGCGGGTCGCCCGCCACCAGTTGGGCGACCTGGTGGTCGAGGCGGAGCTGGCACACCAGGTCGAATGCCTCCTGCAGCGTGACCGCGTCGAACGGGGTGAGCGTGCCCGACGCCCCGGCCACCCCCAGCCGGCCGACCGTCGACGCCGAGGTCACGCCCGAGGCCAGCCCGGCCCAGCGGGCGATGTCGACGATGGGCACGATCCCGCCGCTCTTGAGGTCGAGCCGCCGGCGGTGCTCGCCGGTCGACTCCACCACCAGGCCCCGCAGGAAGCCGGTGGGTGGCCGGTGGGCCAGTGCGAACTCGGCCAGCAGGCGCAGCAGCCTCGGCCGGGAGACGGCCGACCGGAAGGTGGCGGCGATGAGGGGCTCGGAGTGGGCGCCCCACACCGCCCGGCTGTCGACCAGCACCGACACCAGCACCAGCGCCTTGTCCTGGGTCGGGTCGTCGAGGAAGGACCGGGCCGACTCGGCCCACGACGAGCGCGAGCGGACGAACAGCGGGTCGGCTGCGCTGACCCGGTGCTCGTCGGGATGGAAGCCGCAGCGCAGCAGCACCTCGGTGGCCCGGGTCGCCACCGACGCCAGGTAGCGCCGGATGGCCGCCGGGTCGTCGTCCGCCTCGTCGAACCAGACGATGGCGCTGTCGAGGTCGGAACTGGGCAGCGCCTCGCGGCGGGCCTGGCTGCCGAGGGTCAGCCAGGAGAAGCGACGAGGCGGCGGCCCCGTCTCGGCCACCACGAGGT
>Ga0265327_10002611_pt1 | contig 18626 bp, 9 predicted proteins | sample 41621metaG_FD_202089 | JGI IMG/M metagenome (GOLD analysis project Ga0265327, IMG submission 202089) | Rhizosphere microbial communities from Carex aquatilis grown in University of Washington, Seatle, WA, United States - 4-16-21 metaG | ecosystem: Host-associated > Plants > Roots > Rhizosphere >...
GCATTGGCGGCATTCGCCTGCAAGGTCGCTCCTGAATATACGGTGATCGGCGAACTATCCATATTCCGGTAAGCATCGAGGCACAACACGCCATTGCTCACCACCGTCGGTCCACTGTAACTCTGGCCGGCGGTCAGCACCAAGGTGCCCGTGCCCGTTTTCACAAAACCGCTGGCGGCATTCAACTGGACGCCGAGGGTTGCCGTATCATTGCCAACATTGATTTCTGGTAGGCCGGTTGCGACAGCCAGGGTCAGCGGTCCGCCGCCACCCGTGTTGAGGTTCCAGTTGAAAGTATTGCCCTGGTCTGAGAATAACATTTTGCCAATGGTGCGCGCGCCATCCAAAGTCACGGTCACATTGGAAACCATCGTCAATGTGCTGAAATCCGCCGTGATGCCGGTGCCGGCAGCGACCACACCGTTGGACCAATTGACGCTTACGGGCCAGGAACCATTGGCCGTGCTCGTCCAGACACCATTCGACTTGGTGTAATAGGTGGCACTGACCACCGCACTGTCGGCGAATCCTGAGACCCGGGCAAATGCTTTGATCGTCATGCTGGAATCAGTCGGAATATTGATGAGAACGGAATTCGCCGCCGTCTGCACCGTGCCCGAAATCGTCGGGTCGCTGCCGTCCGTGGTATAATAAATCGTGCTGCTGCTGGCGGAAACCGTCACCGGCAAGGCGCCGATGTAACCGCCCGCTGCGGGACTGAAGGTTGGTGCCACCGCCTGGCCGACGCCCACCACCGAGATGGTGCCGTTGTTGGTGAGGCCGTTCAAGTTCCAGGCCAGATTGGTCGCGGACAAGGCCGGCAGATTGCTGCTGATAAAAGAGCCAGTGTAACTGCCCGAGGCCTTGTTGAACAAAGTGAATGTGTCGCCAGCCACGAGCGGGTCACCCGTGGCAGTCACTGTCAGTGTTCCACCATAGCTGACACCGGTCATGCCTGCCGCCTGATCGCTCGTCAGCGTCGCTCCAGACTTGTTGATGCGGAAAGCGGCGGTGCCCTGCAACACCAAGTTGCTGTTGATGGTGATCGTGCCAATGGAACTGCCGCCGGGTGCCAGTGTGCCGCCCGATTGCACGGTGACCGCGCTGCTCAACGTTCCCGAGCCGGTCAGCGTGCCGCCACTAACGGTGGTGGCACCGACATAGGTGCTCACGCCGGAGAGGGTCAATTTGGCCGTGCCCGTTTTCACGAGGGCAAAATTATTTCCGTTGGCCGTGCTGTCGCCGAGATGCCCGGCAAAGATGTTGTCCACCAAATTGCTGATGGTCAGCGTGCGCGCGGTGGCATCGCCGTTATGCACATAGGAACTCACGGAAGTGCCGGTCAAACCTGACAAGGTGACATTGCTGGCGCTGCCGGCAATGGTCAGACCAACATTGACCGCACCGCCGCTGTAACCGTCCGTGGCTGCCGTGGTTTCCAAATCCACCGTGGCGTTTTGCAGGGCGTTGTTGGCCTTGACGAACAATCCGCCGTTCAATGCGCTGGAGTTATCAATGGTTATCGTGCCACTGTAAGTGCCGTTCGCGGTGACATGCACCGTTCCTGAACCATACCCGCCATTCGCGGCGGAAATTTTTACTGCCCCCGAACCCGCCATGCCGCCATCGAGATAAATATCCTTGGCATTGTAGTGGGCGCGAATGAGGTTGGCGCTGACACCGGTATTCACCGTGAGCAGGCCGGTGAAGTGGTTGACGCCATCGTCTTCATAAAGTGTGCCGCCATTCATCGCCAGGGCATTGGCAAACGTATAGGTGCCGCCCGTGCTGTTGCCGGGATTGATTTGAAAAGTACCGCCGGCGATGGAAATGGTTCCCAAACCAAGCGGCGAATAGGTTCCGCTCGTGAGCGAAGCCCCCGAGTTCAGAACCAGGGTTCCGTTGCTCACCACGGTACCGCCATTGAACGTGTTGCCGGGGATCCAAAGGGTGGTTGTCGCGCTGCCAAACTTGGCCAATTTCGCGCCGCCAGCAATCGAGCCGGTACCGCGCAACGTATAAGCCGTTGACGAATTGTTGAATGTCACGGAACCGGGATAAATCGTGGTTGAATTGCTGACGGCTGCGGTCGTCGGGCTGTCGGCAAAGGTCACGGCATCCATGTTGTAGAAATAATCGGATGAAGCCCCGTTAAGCCAGTTGGCGGTCGTGACCACATCCCAAGTACCGTTGGCGCTGCCTTGCCAGGTTAACGAAGCCGGACTGCTGGAATTGTTGACCGTCATGGTCACACTACTGGCACCGACATTAAAGGACGCCGTGGGGCCTCCGCGAATCGTTGTGGCCCCGGACCAGGCGAGATTCGCCGAAGTGCCGTTGACGCTGGTGAAGCCGTTGATCAAAGTGTAGGTGCCGCTGGGGCAGACGGAATTGACCGTGGTGGTGCCGTTCAATGACAACGTGCGGCTCGCGCCCGACAGCGTAATCAAGTCGGCGGCGCCGGCGTTCAAATCACAGTTCAAGTTCGCATTGGTAAGTGACAGGTTGCCATTAATGGTCAGCGTGCCGGCGACATTGTCACCAGCCGGTTTGAGCGTGCCCGAGGTGACGGCCAGGTTGCCGTTGACGTCCGTGGCCGGGCTGGCAGTGCGCCCGCCCGAAAGGATGCGGCCGGAACTTACATTAAAAAATCCGGCGTTGAGCGTGGATACATCAAAGAGCGCGCCCGAGGCAATGGTGATGGGCGTGCTGGCCGTCAAGGTGGCGTTGGTCACCAGCAAAAGGGTTCCCGCGTTGATGGTGGTAGCGCCAGAATAAGAATTCCCCGCTGCGTCCATGCGCATCACCCCGGCGCCATTTTTCACGATGCCGGAACCGGCACCGTTTTGAGTGATGGGAACCTGAACGTCCAGGTCAACGCCATTGGCCGTTGTTCCTGAAGCAACCGTAAAAGGGTAAGCGGTCTCCCCGGAATCGGTTCGTAAAATGATTTGGCTGGTTGGACTCAAAACACTGGTGGTCGAACTGGCATAGCTGGTGATGGAAGCATTGAATCCAGCTTGAGCACCCAAGTCCAACCGGGTGGACCCGCCGGCAAGGCTGCCGCCCGTCAAGGTGTAGGCCACGCCGAAACAGCCGTTGTCTTGACAGGTCGCGCCATTGATGTTGATCGTAAGCCCGCCAGAATTATTATTGCCGTACCAGCCAAATGGCTGATAGACGCAGGTCAGGGCCGTTCCCGGGGTGAGATTGACCGTTGCGCATTTGAAAGCCGTATTGCCGCCGGAAAAAGCCGTGGGCAGATTCAAAGTGCCGTTGCTGACAGTTAGCGTGCCTGTGAGGGTGTTTTGCCCCGACAAAGAAAGTGTGCCGGCCCCAAGTTTGGTGAAACCCGTCGTGCCAGCCAAAACCAAGCCGACGGTGCTGGTTTGTCCGTTCACTGTGATGGTGGGCGACCCGCTGCCCACGGCCAACGTGAGCGGCCCCGCAGTGCCGGTGTTTAGCGTCCAGCCATAGGTATTGCCCAGGTCTCCGAAAATCAAACTGCCGATGGTGCGTGCGCCATCCAGCGTTACCGTCCGTGCCGCTCCCAGTGTAAGTGTGCTGAAGTCGGCGGTGTTGCCGGAGGCGTCGGCGATGATGCCGCCGTTCCAGTTGGTTGTGGCCGCCCAACTAGTGCCTAGTTGGTTGGTCCACGTGCCGCTGGCAGCACTGGCTGACAGGCTGCCACCGGCGATAAGGGTGAGCAGCAGCGGCCACGCCGCCAGTCGAACTCGAAGCAATGGATTATTCATAGGATTTTTGTGGTTTCTGATATCAAAGTATTAATGGTTGAAGCAGTGCTGATTGGTGTGACGCGCTTTGGGAGCAGGCGGGGCTCAATTTGAGCGCCGCCAAGGACCCGCACGCCACACGGAAAAAATTCCCTCACACTCCTGAAACTTATCCAGCTCTTTCGAGCACAGATTTTTCATAAAAAATAATCATGCTACAAATATCAAACATCGGCCATGGGTGAATCCGCAAAATTCATGTGTATTTCAACAATGCACATCACCATAAACTGTCGTCCACTCCCCGTCCCCAGCCGGTACTTTTTCATTCGCCAGGCAAACGAACGTGAATGTATGGCCAAAATTACTGCTCCGAGACCTGCAACTGAATGGTGTCTGCAAGTTTGGAGCCGGGCTTCAGCGGTTTGCGTTCCGCCGCGAAATGGGTGCCAAAAAAACCATCGCCACCACCGGTATGAAAACCGGTAACGAGCAGGCCAGCCTGTTCGCCGTCCATGAAGGCGCGAACGGATTGGTGTCCGTCAGAAATCACGTTCAACCGGTCCGACCGGCTCGCCAATGATGCTTCGCGAATCCCGACCTTCGTGCTGCTGAAATCGTTCCCGCCCAGTGCGGTTGCATCCAACGACCATTCATTGGCCGGCTGATGCGTTGCGTAGGGTTTGTTGTCGACGGCGATGCGCGCGGTTGCCGTTCCTTCTGCGCGCCCGATGTGTTCGGCAGGATAAAAGGACCACTGCGCCTGGCGTTTCCAATTGAGCGTTTCAAAATTCTTCGGTGCAAATAACACCATGCCCCATTGGCGCGGGTTTTCTTTGAGGTTGAAAGAAAAATTGTAGCTGATATTGACCTGGCCAGCGGCGTCGAGTTTGATCACGTAACCGCCATCGGCCTCCTTGCTCGTTCCGTTGACAGTGACTTCAACTCCACCATCCGCAATTGCTTTGGCATCCACGGATTTAGTTTTCCAGTTGGTGCAGACATTGTTCAGGGGTTTCCAGACACCCAGATCGACGGGCTCGCAGGCCTCACTTTGCAGCGGCAAAATCATCAAGGCTGGTCCGCCGGCGAGAAAGGTTTTGCCATTCAGCTTGCCGCTGATGAATTGGCCGGATTTTTGATCAATGACATATTCAATGCCGGCACCTTTGATTTGAATCTGTCCGTCGGTTTGACTCAGGGAAAGTTTGGCCGTGCTCGGTTTGGCTTTGGTCGCAGCGGTTTCAACCTGTTTTCCAAGGACAACATCATCTTCATCGCAGATAAAACCACGCGGATCGGTGAACGCTAAATGCAATACGTCTCCGTTTTTTAACTTGGCTGGCAACGCGATGGAGACTTTGCCTTGGCTGCGCGCTTGAAGGTTTACGTGCGCCACACCTTTTTCGTTGCCGATATTCCACGCTATCCCAATTTCGCTCAGGTTGGCAAAATTGAAACGATTTTCGACCGGCACCCGGATGGGTTCGCCTTCCGCTGGCAACGGCAGTTCCCCACTCAACACGCGAATGGGCGAATAGGTTTTTTTGACGTGCCAAAACTCCGGCTTCTCGCGCCGCCAGCCGTCGCAAATGCTGCCCCACATACCGTAGCCCACGAATTTTCCGTTCGGAAGGCAGAACACATCATCAATGCCTGCCCAGATTGCGCCGCCTAGGCAGCCTTCGTGCTGATACATCAAATCATACATCCGCGCAAAGCCGCGGCCCCAGTCATCACGCACGCCGGGGTCGGTCGCCAGTTCACGCCGGTTGTAACACTCCACATGGCAATATTCGCCGAACAAAACCGGGCGCGCTTCCTCGTCGCATTTTGCCGGCCCGTTCTCGCCGGGGTAATGATAAACAGCAATGTCCGCCTGGCTGCGCGCGTTGTTGTAGTCACCCCAGCACTGGTCATGGAACGAGGTGGGACGCGTCGGGTCGGCCAGCTTCACGCGCCGGTTCACCTCCGCGAACAGCGGGCTCCAGCGTGATTCGTTGGCCAGTGACCAGATGGTCACGCACGGATGATTGCGGTTGTTTGCCAGATTTTCAAAATTGGCGCGCAGCAAGTACGGGAAAAATTGTTTGTCCTGGTAATTCCAGCTTTGCCAGACCGAATTTGCGCCGTGCTGAACCCAGCATAACGGTGCTTCGCACTCGACAAAGAACCCGTATTCATCGCACAAGTCCAAAAACTCCTCGGCCGGTGGATAATGGCTCGTGCGGATGTAATTGATGTTGGCCGCCCGGAAAAGTTCGGCATCCTTGCGCCAAATTTCCGGCGTCAAGCTGCGACCACGCACGGGATCGACCTCATGCCGGCACGCACCGCGCAATTTAACCGGCTGGCCATTGACGAATAACTGGTTGCCGCGAACTTCCACCTGGCGAAAACCTACGCGCTGTGTAGTCGCTTCCGTTACTTTACCATCAACGACTAATTCAGTTTTCAGTACGTACAAATTCGGATGTTCCGGGTCCCATTTCTTTGGGGCGGTCACCGGCAGAGTGAGATTTAAATCGCTGGATTCAACGTGAAAATCACGGCTCATAGAAGTAACGGTCTTGGTCCCATCCAGAATGGTTGCACGAATAGAAGCTGCTGAAGCCCGGCTGGAGGCTGTCGCCGTCGGTTCATCCGCAATCGATAGTTTTAACGCCAGAGTTGCGTTTTCAAATTTGGTGTCAAATTTTGTCTCTACCACTTGCCCGGCAAGATTGACGGGCGGCAGCGCAAAGAGTTGCACCTTGCGCGTAATGCCGCCGAGTTGATGCGCGGCATATTGCGTTGCGCTGGCGAGCGTGTCGGCGGTGGATTCGTTTTTAACCGACACCGCCAGCGTATTGCGGCCCGGTTTCACCAAATCAGTGATATCGAGTTCAAACGCGGTAAAACAACCTTCATGTTTGCCCGCCTCGCGACCGTTGACGAAGACCTGGCAATCACTATGAACGGTGTCAAAGCGCAGCTTGATACGCTGGCCGCTCCAATCGGTGGGAATTTCAAATTCGCGCCAATAGGCGGCCGCCGTATTAGTGGCCACCTCGAAACCTTGCATTACCCATTCACCGGGTACTTCGATTTTCGCCCATCTTTTGGTTTGCGTGCCATTGAATGCCTCGAAGCCTGTCTCCGGAGCGGGATTGAACTTCCAGGTTCCAGCTAACGACACCAACGGTGAGTGAACCCCGGCTTCCGTCAGCGGACGCGGTGAAAGGCGCGGCATCGGTACCACGATTTTGGTAAGCGCTTCCTCAATGGGCGGTGGCGGGGTGAGGGTCTGTGGCGTATCGGACAGGATTTCCAATCGCGAGAGGACGGCGTTGGCCCCGCTAATCCGGCTGATACTGACATTGATGTCACCGTCGGTGACCGCGCCGTCGGGAACGAGCCACTCGCGTTCGAGTACTTTCGCCCTGGGCAGGGAGAGTGTTTCGGCCAGCGCTTGGCCATTCAATTCGATGCGCAACTGGCGGTCATCACTGTCGGACAAAAAGGCTGCTTTGATTTTATAGTGCGCGTCAGGCTTCGCCCCGCTCCAGCCCAACACCAGTGTTCCGCCAAAAACTATTTTGCGGTCGCTGCTATCCGCCGGCAACGCCGACAACGGAATTTCGCCTTGGGGATACGCATAATCTGTCGCGCCTCCCGCCTTGGGCAAATCCGCCGGGTTGGCCGCGTCAAATGAGGCCACAACCTGCCATTCCGCCGCCTGCGCAACCAAGGTCAGCAGGGCACACCAGATTATAAATGTGATTTTAGTTTTCATGAGGATTGAATCAACGTATCGCTGCGGTTCACCAGAAAATGTAGTTTAATATTGCGCAGGCGAGCAGCAGCACGATGCCGACCACGGCAGGCTTTTGATAAAATGGAACATGGTCGTCCACGATTTTTGGCGTGAGCGAATAGACGAGCCCCTTCAAGTCAGTGTCCGATTTGGTACGGCGGGTGACGAGGGAAATGACCAGTGTCAGTGTGAAACAGGCGATGAACGCGATGGCCGCAAGCCAGAAGTTCTGCGCCATCTCGCTGGGAAAGGTCGTGGCCACATAAAGATAGCCGCCTTTGATGCCGGGGGCGTTACCTTGGGCAATGGTTAACGCGTGGAAAACGACCGACCCGGCGATGCCGCCGGCCAGGCCAAGGAATGCCCCGGTGGCCGTGGTGCGTTTCCAAAACATGCCGAGCAGGAAGGTTGCGAAGAGCGGTGCGTTTACGAAGCCGAAGACGAGTTGGATGATATCCATGCAATTGTTATAGCGGGCGGCGAAATAGGCTGCCCCGATGCTTAACAAGATGCCAACAACCGTAATGAATTTGCCCACCCAAAAATAATGTGAGTCGGTCTTGCCCTTGGCGAAATATGCCTGATACAGGTCGTAGGTAAATACGGTGTTGAAGGCGGTGACGTTACCCGCCATGCCGGACATGAATGACGCCAGCAGCGCCGTGAGTGCGAGGCCCAGCAGGCCGGCCGGGCAGTAGCGTTTCACGAGCGAGAGAATGACGTTGTCATAATCCAGTTCCACGGCATCCTGCAAACGAGGCTTTAGTTGGTCTTCTGGCAGGGAGGCTGCTTTCAACAGCGCCTCGACTTTTACTTTATTGAAGCTGACCCCGGCGGCGGTTTTCAAGTCAGCCGCCGCGTCCGCCGGCGTTTCGTTTTTAGCCGCTGCCTGCGATAAGGCGGCGATGGTCGCGGTATATTTGGCCTGCTCAATTTGCGGTTGGGGCAGGTGATAGTTTTTCCCCGGCAAAGAAGCGAGCGTGATCGCTAGAATGCCGGGCAGAATCACGAGGATGGGAAAGAACATTTTTGGGACGGCAGCGATCAGCGGCGTGTTGCGCGCAGCCGTCATGTTCTTGGCGGCCATGGCACGCTGTACGACGAGAAAATTGGTACACCAGTAGCCGAAGCCCAGCACAAAGCAGAGACCGAAACCCATTGCAAATATATCCACCCCCATCGGGTTGGCCGCCGAACCGCCCAGCAGCGGTTTCCACGCACTGGACCAGGCATTTGCATCGTAGTGGATGGCTGTGTCCTTGAGGTTCAACGCGGTGGGATTTGCCGCCACGCCCGCCAGTTTATCTTTGATAACGCCCCAGCCGCCCACGTCCTTCAAGCCGAGCCACACCACCGGCGCAAAGCCGAGCACAATCATGAAGAACTGGAGCACTTCTGTGTAAATCGCCGAGGTCAGCCCGCCTTTCAATACGTAGAGCAGCACCACGCCAGAGCAAATGCACAAGTAAATATCGTAACTACCGAGATGAGTCATGCCGAGGTTGATGGAGAATTGCCACGGCAACAGATTCGTCAACAGTTTTGCCAATGCGTTCATCGAGATTCCGGATGCAAAAATGGTCATGACCGCAAAGGCCACGGAGTTCAGCGCGCGGACACGTTCGTCGAAGCGCATCTTCAGATATTCGGGGACCGAGCGGGCCTTGGACCCGTAGTAAAACGGCATCATGAACACCGCGAGAAAAACCATCGCCGGAATGGCGCCGGCCCAGTAAAAAAAACAGGTGGCAATGCCATATTTAGCGCCGCTGGCCGCCATGCCCACGAGTTCGAGCGCGCCGAGGTTCGCAGAAATAAACGCGAGACCGGTCACCCAGGTCGGAATCGAACGTGCCGACGTCAGAAAGTCCGCCGACGTTTTCATATAGCGGGACAGCGCCCAGCCGATGCCAATGACAAAAGCGACGTAGGCGATCAGGATCGTGTAATCAATCCACTGAAGTTGGATGGGTTGCATATATGATTTTGTCTAACTGTCCTGCATGAGCGCGCTGCGTCCGCCGTCCACGAGCAGGGTTGTTCCCGAAATGAACCCGGCGTGCGTACTCGCCAAAAACGCGCACAAGGCGCCAATTTCATCAACCGAGCCAAGGCGGCCGACCGGATGCAGTTTTTCCGTGCGCGCCCGTTCCGCCGCCGGGTCGGGAAATGAATTGAACCAGGTGTCGTTACCGGCGGTGTCAATGAAACCTGGCGCGATGCCAACACAGCGGATGCGATTTCCCCATTCGATGGCGAGCGACTGTACCAAGCCGAGTAATCCCGCCTTGGCGACATTGTACGGAAAACAACCTGGAATCGTGCCCCACGCGTGGTTCGAACTGATGACGATGATGACGCCGGGGCGAGCCTGTTCCAGGTGCGGCTTCGCGGCACGCGCCAGCCGCCAATGCGAGGCGAGGTCGAGATTCATGCACTCGGCCCAGTCGGCCTCGGTGCACTTTTCCGCGCCTTTGAAAATATTCCGGCCCGCGTTGGAAACCACGATATCAATATCGCCAAGTTTTTGTGCGGCAAAGTCAACGAACTGAGCGGGGCCGTCCGCCGTTGCGAGATCTACCGAAAGATAATGCGCTGCTCGGCCATGAGATTTGACCGAACTAATAAAATCGCGCGCACCAGCGTCCTCGGCCGGACGGCTGCCGCAACCGGCAACGTCGCAGCCCGCCTGCGCCAGCGCGGCAGCAATGGCCGCACCGATGCCGCTGCTTACGCCGGTGACCAGGGCGCGGCGGCCTGTCAGATTAATTTCCAGTGGCATAAATGTCAGACGTAGAAATTCGGTTTCGCCTTTAACTCGCGGATGCCGGGATGTTTTTCGAGTTCCGCCTCCACTAAATCCACGCCGAGGCCGGGGCGGTCCGAGAGCTTTAGAAAACCATTTTGCACATCGATGGGATGCGTCAACACCGAGTCGCGCCACGGCACATCGTTCACCATGTATTCGCAGCGGAAAAAATTCGGGATGCTGGCACACACATGGGCGCTGGCGAGCGTGCTCAACGGGCCGTTGGGATTATGCGGCGCAATCAGCACGCCGTAAGCTTCCGCCATGGTGGCAATGCGCTTTAATTCCGACGGGCCGCCGCAGCGCGTGATATCTGGCATGATGACATCGCAAATATGGTTCTCCAATATGGGACGGAAACCGTGCCGGGTGTAGTGGCGTTCGCCCACGCAGATGGGCACGCTGCTGGGCAGACGTTCCCGGAACGCACGCAAGGTCTGGGCACTTTCCGGGCCGGCCGGTTCTTCGTACCACGTCACGCCCAATGGTGCGAGGCGCTCGGCCATCTTTACAGCCACTTCGAAATTTAGCATGGCATGCGTTTCAATCATCATGGCGAATTCCGGGCCGACGGCTTCGCGCACGGCCTTGGTAACCTCAAACGCGACATCTTGTTGTGCGGGGGTGAGCGTGAGGTTGGTATGCAAATCCTCGCCGTAGAGATAATTCGTGTGCGCAAACGGATCGAACTTCAGGCCGGTAAAGCCAAGTTCTTTCACGCGCTTCGCCTGCCGCGCATAATCTGCCGCCGCATGGCCGCCGCCGGTGAACCAGTAGTTGGCATAGAGCAAAATGTCCTTGCGGAACGCGCCGCCGAGCAGTTCGTAACAGGGCACGCCGAGCGCCTTGCCTTTAAGATCGAGCAGGGCCATGTCCAATCCGCTAATGGCGCACATGGACGCGCCGAACGGCCCGATCCAGTTCAAGTCGCGATACAGCTTTGTCCAGATGAAATCCGTGCGCATCGGGTCGAGGCCGATGACGCGTTCGCCGACGTGACGCGCCGCCGCTTCGATGATTGGGCTGCCCGGCCAGTTGGTCGCCTCCCCGACGCCGGTGTGACCGGTGTCGGTGATGACTTTCATCATCGTCCAATTATATTTGACGCCCTCGACGAGCCAGACTTTCACTTCGGTGATTTTCATGGGATTAATTAAAGATGGGCAATGGGTTCAAAGGTTTGCATTATTTGAATATGAGCTGCCATTCAATTGTGGCATTTTCCGTCGAATCAATTTTCAACACCGCCAGGTTTTCATTGCCGGGATAAGGTTCCAGATGAATCGTGCCGTGATGGGCAAAGGTATTAACCGCTTGAAAACCATTCAGTGCAATTATGATTTCATAGGTTTCACCGCCAATGATTTTGGATGCACCGCTCAAAGTATGCCGCCTAGCATTCCAGGCCGGCTTTTGTGCCATGTCCACGTAACCTTGCAAGATATGCCGGCTGGTTGAAATGAACTGCGGATTCGGTTCAACTTTGTGAAGGGAGAGCATCCGCGCTTCGCCCGGCCGTAAAGTCTGATTCAAAGCTTCCGAGCCTTTGAGCCGTCCAACGAAATGGTTGTTCCAAAAATCATAAACGTAATAATCCTCACGCGGCGATAGTCCGGGTGCCCCCTCAACTAAATCACCACTTAACGGAACAGAAAAATCCGTCTCCTTGGTGGGTAGGGCGTTGTTGTACAGGACAAGCTGATGCCAGTCTGGATTGACGGGGAAATCATAAATCCGCGGATTGCCATCATGCGTAAAGGCATCCAGCGGTCGTGCGCTCCGGCGTTCGCTGTAGTAGGGGAATACCCGGGAGAGATCGTGCAGTACGGCCGGCGATAAATCGCGAAATGAATTGGCAATCAGGAGCCGGCTGGCACTTATGGCGGCCATCGTCAGCATCATCCGGCGGCCATCGCTGTCGGAGCCGGTAAAACCATCCACTTTCCACGAATTATTCAAATCCTTTGAATCCATGTCGTAGTTTAGAACCACGCGATTCTTGTACCAACGCAACCCGCTGCGTGAAACCATTTCCGGTGAAATTTTATCCGTGTCGTCCGAAGTGCGTTGCAAATCCGTAAACCCCAAGGTCAGGTCGTTGTCGGGTTTATTCAGATTGCGCTCATGCAACCACGAGTTAGGCCCCAACCCGTCTTTGGCGAACTTGAAAAAGGTCCGGTAAAACGACACGCTGGTGGTGTGAGGATCGTAAAATCCACCTTTGGATGCCTCTAAATTCCAGAGGTCGTCGCAGTAATCCACCATCATTCCGTCAATGCCGCCACGCATGGCTGCGAACACTTTGCGGAGATGTTCCTGCGCGCCGGGATTTGTGTAATCCAGGGTTCGCTCGACATCCTGGCCGCACAGCCACTTTGTATGTTGTTCCCGAAAGTCCTGGGAGATGCGGGATTTCGCCCGGCCGCCATAGTACGTTGGCTGGATATAGATGAAGGCCAGTCCATCGCGTTCGTGCATGCCCCGGCCATATTTTTGGCTCGTTTCATAGGGCGCAACATAATAGCCGCCTTTTTGCCAGTGCTCGTCATCCCACCAACCCTGCGGATTGATTGCCGCATAGGTGTCCGGTACCAATCGGCCGGCTGCGCGCGAATACCGCGAAAAGCCACTTGTCCGCACACAATCCATTTCTTCAACCAAGCCGGCGGTGGTGTTGATTCGATAAGTGGATTTTTCGGGATGGTTTTGGGCACCTCGCGTATGCCAGACCCCGGCGTACCACGCGCACACAGTTGGAAAGTCGTAAATATGTGGTTCTGCGTGAGTCGCCAGCGCCAGGCATTTTCCGTATCGTTCCAATGCATCGAACGGATCGGGCGTGCCGCCATCCACATAAAAGCTGTCGTCCGGCAAATAAGTTGTTCCGGCATCCACTAATCTGCCCAACGGATCAGTGGCTTGGAGGCAGGCCGCCACGGGCGACCCGGTCTCCTCAGGAATACGCGCGGGCTGGCTGACCGGGTGTCCGTCAGTCCAATAACTGGGCAGCGCTGCCGCGCCGGTCACTTCCCACACCCAGACTTCGCTGACTACCGCGTTAGGGACATTGGTCTCGTTGATAAAACGGAGCTGGCAATTCCCGGTCGCATAACAATCCGAGGGTATCTCGGCGGCGCGCTCTTCCGGGGGCTGATGCTTGCCGGCCCACGCCGGAAGCAGGTGCTTTTCGAGCAGCACATGTTGCTGGCCGCTGCCACCGGCAACGACCGACTCGACGCGACCGTTCGCATCATAATCCCACCACGAAAATCCCACGGCATAACGTTTTGCCGGGTCCAGCCCCGCAACGTCCAGCATCACTTCTTTCGCGTCAAACAACACGGTTGCGAACCGGCCTATGGCCGGCTGCTGTTCAAAGGCATAGGCCTCGCCACGGTGAATCGAGATTTCCGGGTTGCGGGAAATAACGGAGCTTTTAGTTTCGTCGCTATTCAGGTACCCGGCCAGCCGCACGCCGGTCACCGCATGGTTCAAAGCTTCGCTGCGGTCGTCCCGGCTCCCTTCAGGCATCGTTTGAACCCACTTGGTGAAATCTTCCGTCTTGAGGGCGCCCATTACCAGTGACCGCCGTTGGCCGGTTTGCTGAAAGGTTAGCAGCAGATTGTTGGCGCTGCGCCGGAACTGAGTGGCGATGACTTTCATGTCCGCACATGCCGAATCGCCATTGAGCGAGCGGATATTTTTCCATTCGACTCCGGGATAAACCACGCCACCGGCTACCGGATAAAAATCCTTGATACGAATGGGTTCGGCGGTGTGGTTCTCCAATCCCAAGCGGAGCGTGACAAATGAGTTGGTTTCGCCATGCACAATAAATTCCGCGATAATCGTTGGACTGGCCGGCCGGGTGCATTTGACGACCAGTCGTTTGGCGTCCCCCAATTCATCTTTGACCCGGGTTGTTTTCGCCGTTCGGGAAAAATTTGTAGCGCACGATTCCCATTGCCCGATTTCACTATGTGCAGACGAAATCACGGATTGGCCCGAGGGCAGGGCAACTAGATCAAACGTTCCGGTTTCAAGGTTGTAGGCGATCTTTACGCATTGATTTTGAATTACCGCAACGGATTGTTTTCCGGGCTGCATATCTGCACCCCATAGCGACGAGGAAATTAACAAAGTGCCGGCGAGCCAGATTTTCACTTTGGTGATTTTCATACTGGTTGCACGCAGTCGGCCACAGGCTGCGGGTTGAACAAGTGCGCCGGCGAACCGCAAACTCCTGGGCGCACGCAAAAAATCCCCCCGGCGTGCGGTTCACCTTCCAAGGCCGCCGGGGACAAGCCCGAGCGAGCCGTGGTAATAAACAGCTCATCCCATTTCGCCCCGCCGAACGTGCAGGAACTCGGCTGCGATACCGGCACGCAGATACGCTGTAATTGCCGACCGTTTTTTCCATCCAGGCAAACGACGGCTCCCGCACCCCACAAGGCCACCCATAAATTACCTTCAGCATCCAGCGTCATACCGTCAGGAAAATCTTTCGAGGTGAACGTCGCCAGCGCGCGGCGATTGGAAATGGTTCCGGTCTCGGCCTCAAAATCAAACATGTCCACCCGGTGCGTGGCAGAGTCCGAAAAATAAAAGGCCCGATTATCCAGCGACCAAGCCATGCCATTGGCAATGGTGAGCTTGTCCAACACGCGCCGGGGGTTATGTCCGGCTTCAATCACATAGAGCGCACCCGCCTGGCTGGCTGCCTCCCGGTTCATCGTGCCAATCCATAGCCGTCCTTTAGCATCACATTTACCGTCATTAAAGCGGTTCAATGGTAATTTTGTTTCAACCGCACAAAAGGGCGTCAAGGTGCCGGACGCCCAATCCAGCCACTGCAGTTCGCGGTCATGCGCTACGAGCCAGCGGCCCTCTTCAGCAGGGGCGGCGCAACCTGAATTTCCCCCGATATGACGTTGTTCGTGCACCCCGGTGATTGGATTTAGCCGGTGAAACATGCCCGCCGTAATGTTCACCCACCATAGATGTCCATCACGCCAGACTGGCCCTTCCGCCAGGTCGTGATGTCCATCAAAAATCAGTTCAGGGATCATAATCAACAAGGTGAACAGATTCCGTGAATTACATGATGCCAAATTTATTCCAGGCGGCCTGAGCGCCCATGCCGCCTTTGATGGCCTCGAATACGCGCTTTTCGCCATTTGCCTTTTGCCATGCGGCTTCAATTACTTCCTTCTCAATTGCTTTCGGTACCACGCAGACGCCATCCAGGTCGCCAAAGATGAGGTCGCCGGGGGCGATGCTTACCGCGCCAATTTTGATGGTGCAGCGCAGATCAATCACCTTGCCGCGCGGACGTTGATCCTGGGCATAGCGACCGTAGGAAAAAGTAGGGAAGCCCAATTGAAGAATGCCCCGTGTATCGCGCGAATAGCCGTCTACCACCGCACCCACGGCACCGCGATTGCGGGCCGCCGTGCTCATCAACTCACCCCAAAGTGCGTACGTTGGCGATGAACCGGTGCAAACATAGACTTCGTTCTGCTGCAAATCGTCCAGCGCCTTGAGCATCAGTCCAAACGGCTGGTTTAACATCGTGTTGGCGCGCCCCGGGCCTTCGCCCCCGGCATCGTCAGCTTCCAGCACGGGCATGGCGCGGCCTACCACAATCATGTCGTCGCGCAAGGGCTGGATTTGTGGCGGAAGGAATTGATGCTGATGTCCCATCAAGTCCATGACGTCACCCACCACGGCAGTGAATAATTCATCCCGGCAAAGGCGGATCAATTCCTGATCGTTTGACCAAGTGCATTTCATGAAATAAATCTGCCGCAAAAACAACTCGACGAACATGGGTGAATCCTCATACTTCATGTGTATTTCAACATGACTTCGCACCTCGTGAACCAGTGTTCCTTTCCCCGCGATCCCATCGCGGCCTGCGGGATTGAACTGTTGACGGTATGGCAGGTGGTGGCGGACGCCAGTTATGAGATACGTGCCGAACGGTCCCGGAATGAGTCTAATGTGTTAATCAATAAGGCCGGCCGGGAGATGGTGGCCGTGCGTACCCTGCGGGGCAAGGGCCGCCTCTGCTGCGGCGGACGGGAACATTCGTTAACTGCCGGGTCGCTGCTGATTTTCGACTTCCCTTCCTTGCAAAGCTATGCCACCGACGGCAAGACGTGGACGTTCTGGTGGTTTGAATTCCGGCCCACGGAGCCATTCCGCCTGCCGCTGCATAGCGTTCTCAATTCACCGCGCACGGCCCATGAAGAAGACGATTGCGCGGAAATTTTCCGGCTGCTGCGCCTGGAGCTGGTTGCCTATCGCTGTCGCGCGGCGGCGATATTGCAGTCGCTATTGTTTGATTGGTGGGCGGCCGCCGGGCTGCCGGGGGAGGGGAATGACCGTTTGCGGCAGCAAGTGCAGCAACTGATTGAGGCCATGCACCATAATCCGGAAAAGCCATGGACCCTGGCCGAACTGGCGAAACAGGCGGGCATGAGCATTTCTTCGTTGCGCGCTGCCTTCCATCAGGCCACGGGCAAAGCTCCCGCCCGGCTGCGCAACGAATTACGCCTCGCCCATGCGCAGGAACAACTCCGGCGCGGCGACCGGACCGTGGCGGAAGTTGCCGCGCAACTGGGTTTTTGCGACCCGTTTCATTTCAGCAAATCGTTCAAGGCTGTCTATGGATTTTCGCCGCGTGCGGTATTGCGGAGAAGACAATGACTTGAGCTTTATCCTTTTCGGACAGCAGCTCCATTAAAGCAAAATATGTTTTCTAGAACCAAAATTGCGCCAGCCGCTCCCGTTGGCCCTTACTCGAACTGGCTGGGGGTTTTGCTCGTGGTAGTTTGCGTCTGAACTTTTTCGGCCCGTAGCGCTTTCACTTCATCGGGGGTGACTTCCTTGGCGGAATTGCCAAAGTTGTTGTAGGTGTAAGTCAGTGCGTTGGCAATGTCTTCGTCGCTCAACGGGAAGGATGGCATGTTGTTGTTATACGTTTTGCCGTTGACGGTAATCTCGCCCTGACGCCCATGAAGCAGCACACGAATGGCTTCCTGTTTGTTGGCGTTCAAAAAATCTGAACCGGCGAGCGGCGGATATTTGTTCGCCACACCTTGGCCGGCGATTTGATGGCAGGTCGCGCACATCGTGGTGAACAGGCGTTTGCCAAACTGGATTCGCTGGTCCTTTGAATTGGCGGCGCTGGTTGCCACGCTGCCCAGGACGGCACCGGCATCCACCCAATTGCGAATCAGGGTGCGATCTGCTTCTGTGATGGTCAGGCATTCCTGACAGTTGCCGGCGGGCATGGATTCCTTGTAATACTTGCCTTTCCAGCAATCCCAAACGCGCCGTTTGATTTCCAGGCGGTTTGCATAAGCCACCGGATAGTCTGTCCAGTTCGGCAGCAACGAGGAGTTCTCGTTGTGGCAGCGCGCACACTTGCCTAGCAGCAGCGGTTGTACATCGTGCAAATAGGTAGGTGCATTGGTGGCCGGTGCGTTGGTTTGCGCGCGAAGCGGCAGGCCGGCCAGCAGGCAAACCAAAATGAGTGCTGGAATGCGATTAAGGCTAAGATTGGGAATCAACATAAACGGTGTCGGTTAAAATCCGTAGGAAAGCTGAAACACAAACATGGTCGGCGGCAACGCATTCGGACCATGGCTGTCCAGGAATTCATAGTCACCTTCAAATAGCAGCGTATTGGAAAAATAATAAATGTAGCCAAGGGTGTAGCGGTCCGTCCGGGTGCCTTGCGCATCATCCTCGTTGTCGTAGCGCGTTACCAGTTCCAGATTGTTAATTACGGGAATGTCCTTTTGCAGACCGGCGAGCTTATAGGCAGCCTGCACCCACAATCCATGCGGGTGAATGGTGGCCATATCGTCGGTGCCGAACCAAGTGTTGATATATTCGCCCTTCACCTCAAAGTAAGGTCCCAAATGCAATGCGGCGTCGAGCACGCAGGCGGACCAAAGATGGCTGCCATTGTCATCCCATTCGCCTGACTGGCCGGATAGACCCAGCTCAAAATCGTAATGCACTTTCCACGGATAAAACCAGCCGATGCGTCCACCACCGCTGGGATTGTTATGCCAGTTGGGAGAGCTGCCGACATTGCCGGCAAGATCAAGGTCGCCTGCGTTGGCGGTGTGCGTGGCTGAACCGGACGATGGTCCATTGCAGCCATATACAGCATAGGTAATCATCTGGCCGTTCTGGCCGATGGAATAGGCCCCGCGTAATTGCGCACCCAAGGCGCTGCCGGGCAAATAATCACGGATAAGCGGATCGTCGG
>Ga0265327_10002612_pt1 | contig 18625 bp, 11 predicted proteins | sample 41621metaG_FD_202089 | JGI IMG/M metagenome (GOLD analysis project Ga0265327, IMG submission 202089) | Rhizosphere microbial communities from Carex aquatilis grown in University of Washington, Seatle, WA, United States - 4-16-21 metaG | ecosystem: Host-associated > Plants > Roots > Rhizosphere...
TCGGCAGTTTTCAAAGTCTGACCTTTTGTTGTTTTTGGTTCTAATTTGATCTAAAAACTCAATATGGTATCAGATGTGGTATCAGATTTCAGACTTGGAAATTGACGGTGGCAAATTGCTTGCTTGATGATCGCCGCGAACATTTCGTGGATGCGAAGTTTGAGTTGCGGGTGTGTTCTTTCGCGAGAAAGAAAGGGGTTCGCTTCATAGCGTTCAAGGCTTGGTTTCAGATGATCCTTTCACAGCCTTTTCTTTGCTTTCGGCGGTGACTGGAATCCGGGCGGTGACGGTGGTGCCATGACCAGGCGTGGATTTGATCGAGAATTTACCGCCGATCATCTGCAACCGTTCCCTCATGCCGAGCAATCCCAATCGGCCGTTTCCTTTTGTGCGGAGGACACGTTTCACATCAAAAGATTTGCCATCGTCGGTTATCGTCAGGCAGATCCAGTCCGGCAGTTTTTTAATTTGAACTTCCACCGCGCTGGCCTGCGCATGGATGGCCACGTTATTGAGGGCTTCCAGAGCGACGCGATAGAGCACGGCACTCTGGTCGAGGGGCAGTTGGTTTACCGCCGTGTAGGCGGTCAAACGCGTCCGCACGCCCGTCCGCTTCATAAAATCCTTCATAAAAGTATGCAGCGCGGGAATCAGCCCTAAATCGTCCAAAACCGTCGGGCGCAGTTCCACGGCGAACCGATGCACCATGGCCAGTGATTTCTCCACGAGTAGTTGCGTCTGCGCAATTTTCCGCCGGAGGCTCATCGGATCGTCCGCCGGCTTCGGCGTCAAGGACGCCAGATGGACACTAATCCCCACCAAAGTTTGCAGGACCGTATCATGCAGTTCGCGGCTGATGCGCTTTCGTTCCACCTCCTGCGCGAGCAGAATTTCGTGAGACAATTGCCGTAATTGTTGCTCGCTGGTCTTGAGCGCCTGCTCCAGCGTTTTGCGCCGGATAATTTCCTGTTCCAGTTTCCGGTTCGAGGCGGTCATCACGTCCAGGCCGTGCTGCGCCGCCTCTGCAACTTTGCGCCCGGTGATGTCCACCACAGTGGCGCGACATTCCTGCCGGTTGAGCCAGCATTGGGCTTCGATGTTCACGAACCGGAGCGGCTGACCTTTGCAGGCGAGTTCAAAATCACCGGATTGTTTGGCCTCGCCGGCAAAAACTTGTTCGAGAAAAGTGCTGAACGCCGGACGAAACCCGGCGGAAACCAGTTGTCTAAAAGACTGTCCCACCAAACGGGAACGTTCGATGCCGACCAGCGTTGCCCCGGTCAGGTTGGCCTGAAGGATGACCCCCGTTGTGGCGAATGTAAAATAGCCGCTCGGTGCAAAATCGTAGAGGTCGGTGTAATTCTCCAGCGCCACTTCCAGTTCATCCCGGGCCTGCCGCAATTCGGCGTTCTGCATCTCCAGTTCAATCTCATGGACCTGCAATTCGTGAAGCAGCCGCCGGGAATCCGCTCCTGTCTTCACCACGCCCGCTTTTAATTTTTTCTGTGCCCGCAACTGATCTTCAGCCCGACGACGCAGTTCGGCGGGTTGGGCTGATGATGGCGGATTCTTTAGCATGATGCGGACGCTTTACGGTTTGCCCATGCGCCGCGCTCTGCCAGCGGCCTTGGTTCGCTTCCTGCCGGCCGCTTCTGATGCCGCCCGCTCCGCAGAATCTTCTGCGACACGCTTTTCCAAAGCCGTGTGCTTGCCGCGCAACTTGCCCTCCAGCGTCTTGGACACCGTGATGTTCGCGAAAGTGATCACGACGCCGTCAATCCGGTCATCCACCGTGCGGTAGGGCATGATGCGCACGGTGAACCAGCGGCCATCCCGCGCGCTGATGGTTTTTTCCACGGCGGCCAGTTTCTGCAACACCACGAGTGCATCGTCGGCCAGTTCCGGGTATTGCAAATCCGAGACCAGGTCGGTGATGGGCCGGCCCGCATCGCCGGGGATAAGCTTGATGATTTTCGTCGCCTGCGGGGTGAACCGCCGCACGTTGAGTTCTTTGTCCAAAAACAGGGTCGCAATGTCCGTGCTGTCGAGCAGGTTCTTCATGTCGTTGCTGGCGTGCGACAACTCGTCCACCTTGACCTGCAACTCCGTGTTGACCGTCTGCAACTCCTCATTCATGGATTGCATCTCTTCCTTCGAGGTGGTGAGTTCCTCGTTGGTGGATTGCATCTCTTCATTCGTGGATTGCAACTCCTCGTTGGCGGAACGGAGTTCCTCCTGCGAAGTCTGCATCTCTTCGTGCGTGGCCCGCGCCTCGCCGCGAACCTGCAACAGTTCCTGCTCCAATTCCGCCACGCGCGGGCTGCGGGCGTCAGGCTTCGTGGGCCGGCCGGTGGTCTTGGTCGCCACGGGCGCGGCCACGTCGGTGAAAACAATCATCATCAAACCCTGCAACGGCCCGGATTCATCGAGCCGCCGGACGGTCACATCCACGCACTGAGTGCCGCCGTTCGTCCCGACCTTGAGTCCGTGCAGGGTCACGCCTTCTTTTTTCCGCAACGCTTCCTTGAAGGCGTTCACCAGTTCATGACGCAACCCTTCGCGGGCCATGGCAAAAATATTCCAGTTAGCCTTGCCGGCGGCGGGTTCCAGATATTTGCCGGTGCGTCCGCTGACGTAAAAAATATCGCCCGTGTCATTCGTGAGCACGGCGGGCGGAGCGTAACTTTGCAACACCAATTGATCCGCCAAAGCCTGGAGACTGGCCGGCGGGTTGGTCCCCTGCCGCGCCTCGGCAATGACCGGCGGGGCGGCGGTGAAGGCCGAGGGAAAAACAATCTGCTCCGGTCGCAAGACGGATTCCGTCCGCCGGAAGAGCCGCGATTTGGCATTTAACGGGGTAAAAAGATCGGTGAAATCTCCGACCGTCTCCGCGCTGCCTTGAAACAAAATGCCGCCGGGCATGAGGCTGTAGTGGAACAGCGGTATCAGTTTCTTCTGCACCTCGGTGGTCAGATAAATCAGCAAATTGCGGCAGCTCAAAATGTCCAGCTTCGTGAACGGCGGGTCCATGATGAGGTTCTGCGGCGCAAAGATCACCATCTCGCGGATTTCTTTGCGCACCCGGTAGCCGTTAACTTCCTTGGTGAAGAATCGCTTCAGTCGGGCTTCCGAAATGTCGGCGGCGATGTTGTCTGAAAAGATGCCTGACCGGGCTTTTTCAATCGCGTCCCGGTCCAGGTCCGTGGCGAAGATTTGAATCGAAAACTTCCCACGCGGCTTAACCTCTTCGAGCGCTTCTTTGAACACGATGGCCAGCGAATACGCTTCTTCGCCCGTCGAGCAGCCGGGCACCCACGCGCGCAACGTCTTGCCGGGCGGACGGCTCGCGAGCAGCGCGGGAATGGCCTCGGCGGACAACTGCTCCCAAGCGGCGGGGTCGCGAAAAAAATTCGTCACGCCGATCAATAATTCTTTGAACAGCAAATCCAGCTCCTGCGAGTTTTCCTGCAAGTAGCGGACATAAGCCGGCATTTTTTTGATCTGGTGAATGCCCATGCGTCGCTCGATCCGGCGATAAAGTGTGTTCCGTTTGTAAAAAGAAAAGTCGTTGCCCGTGTGGGCGCGCAACAGAATGACCACTTTTTCCAGGGCGCTCTGCGCCTTGTCTTCCAGCACTTCTTCCGTCCGGGCGATGAGCGGGGTGCGCTCCAGATAGGCGAGAATTTTCCCCGGCAACTCCTCCGCCCGGGCCACGATGTCCGCCAGCCCGGCGTCAATCGCGCTGCGCGGCATGGAGTCGAATTTGGCCGTTGCCGGCTCCTGCACCAGCACCACGCCCGCTTTTTCCTTGATGGCGCGCAGACCCAGCGTGCCGTCCGAGCCCATGCCGGAAAGAATCACGCCGACGCTGCGCTCCTGCTGATCCTGCGCCAGCGAACGGAGGAAAAAATCAATCGGCAGCCGCATTCCGCGCGTCGCGGTCGGCTGAAGCAGGTGCAGGACTCCATGCAGGATGGACATGTCCTTGTTCGGCGGAATCACATAGACGCAGTCCGGCCGCACCGTGGTGCGGTCCTTGACTTGGATCACCTTCATACCCGTGGCGCGCTGGAGCAGTTCGGACATGATCCCTTTGCGCGTCGGGTCGAGGTGCTGGACAATCACAAACGCCATGCCGCTGCCCGCCGGCACCCGCCCCAGGAACTGATCCAAGGCTTCGAGTCCCCCGGCGGAGGCACCGATGCCGACGATGGGAAACGTCGCGCTCGCGGGGACACCAGCGGCTTTCAGGTGAATTTCTTTGGCGGGAGTTTTGGGTGAGCGGGCCGGTGAAGCTTTCTTTTTCATGCGCTTTTATTTCCTGCGCTTGAGTATGACAGCTTTGCTTCCGACTGCATAGCGTGGCGACGCTATATTTGCCAAGGTCCGGCAATCATTTATTTTTGGCCGCCGGACGCCCTTTTTAATTAGTCGGCGATTCTTCAATCTTTAACTCAAGCAGGTAGCCGCCCCACACCCGATGACTTTCAAATTATCGCGGTGATTTTTACCGTCACCGTCATCTTGCGCTCCCGAGTGCCGTGGTAATTGCCGCTGACGGGCGGCACGTCAGCGTAATCCCGGCCGTGGCCGATTTTCACATAGGTTTCTCCGATCTGACGGTTGTGCGTTGGGTCCAGTCCGCGCCAGCCGTGGCCGGGAATGAACACCTCCACCCATGCGTGCGTTGCGCTCGCCTTTTCCGTGGCCAGATAGCCGCTGACATAGCGCGCGGGAATTTTTAGCGCCCGGCACAGCCCGATCAGCAGATGCGCAAAATCCTGGCATACCCCGCGCCGATCTTTCATCACTTCAGCCATGTGCGTATGGACATGCGTGGAGTAGGATTCATATTTCAGGAAACCAAAGACGAATTCCATCAACGCCAGCACCGCCAGCCAGGCGTCATCCTGTCCATGGGTAGCGTCCAAGGCCAGCCTCCAGGCTTCGGGCGACAGCCCCACAAAGCGGCTTGATTGCAAATAATCATGCCAGTTTTCAATATTCGGCACCGTTTGGATTGCCGCAAACGAGCAAAGTTTTTCCGTCGCTGGTAATGGCGCTGGTGGATGCGTGCGGACACGCGATTGTGCCTCGATCACGAGAGAGTTGTGCGGCTCGGTGATTTCAAAACGACTAACCCGGTTGGAAAACAGATCATGTGAATGCGTTAGCCGCGACGCCGGGAGCACCTTTAGAATAAATGATTCAACCGTCTGCTCCGGGATGGGCATCGGCTGCAGGCAGATGTTGTTGACGCTGTCACGCACCGCCGATACGTATTCATAACGAGTGCTGTGAAAAATGTCCCACTTCATATATAGGCGTTCAAACGGTGAGCGCTTCGCGCGGGTTTTCAAGCCGCGTAATTCCGGCCACCGGGCGGTTTTGATTAGTTAAGTCGCACCGTTTGGTTGCCATCGAGTCGTCTGGATAAATCAATTGGATCACCCAAGGAAACTTGCTGCGAATTCACCTGATACGCCCAGACTTGGAAACGGGTCAGATAAGCCTCGCCGTAGATGGTCGCAAAGGCGCCATCCACCGCGTCCGCGCCGTGCGCAAGTTTGACGCGACCAATCCGCGGAATGTTGTAGCGCGCGTCGAAGGTGAGCCATTCCTGGCCGAGATAGACTTCGCAATAGGCGTGAAAGTCCATCGGCGTGCCCGGATCATTGAAGCCGATGTCCGGCAGGTGTCCCGTCACGTAGCGAGCCGGCAAATTGAACGCGCGGCACAGCGCTATGACCGCGTGCGCGAAATCGCGGCAGACGCCATGGCGGCGAAAAATGACTTCCGAGGCGGAGAGGTCGGGACGCCCGGAACCGAAGCGGTATTCAATGTTGTTGTGGACCCAGTCGCAGATAGCTTGCACACGGGGCAGGCCGTGCTGACATAGGCCGAAATTGTTCCACGCAAAATTCATCAGCTTGTCGGAATCGCAATAGCGGCTCGGCAACGTGTAGCGTAACAGCTCATGCGGCAGTTGTCCCACGGGCATCAGGTTTCCCTGGATGTGCCGGCTGTCGGGCAGGGAAGAAACCGCGACTAGGGCATCGTGCCTGACTTCATTCCGGCCCGGCATGAAGGTCGAGCGATATAGCAGGTTGCCGTGACTGTCCTGAAATTCAGATGATGGCAGGCCGATGCCGAAGGTGAGTCGCTCCTGCATCACACGCACCCGGCCTTCGGGTCGTGGTTTGAGGACAAACAGCACGGGCGTCGGCACAGGAGTTTCGTAAGTGAGGTGGCAGCCAACCCGGACGGCAATATTCAATTGAGGTGAGTTCATGTAACCGTTCTTGTCGTTTCATTTTCGCTGTCAGCCTTCTATAATTTGTTGCAGGTTAAGCGATGAAAAAATAAACCGACCTCGTCTCGGATGCCATGGGGTGTAACCCGCATAGGCAGTCCAAAATCCGTGAAAAGGATATGACAGCTATGGTTCCGACTGCATGGCGTGGCGGATATATTTGCCAAGGTCCGGCAATCATTTATTTTTGGCCGCCGGACGACCATTCTTCGGTTGATGGCTATTCCAGACTAGGGCGATCAGCATGGGGGCGATCCGATCCAGCGGTAGAATATAATCCACATCGCCAGTCTTGATGGAAGTCTCCGGCATGCTGAAATTTTCTGAAGTAGGCCGGTCTTGCGCGATGACCGTGCCGCCCTTGTCCTTGATGATTTGCACACCAAAGGAGCCGTCGCCGTCGCCGCCGGTGAGCACCACCGCAATGGCGCGCCTTTTGTATATTTCTGCCACTGAAGCAAACAGCGGTTCGGCGGATGGACGGGCAAAATGAATTTTTTCCGCGTGCGAGGAAGACAGCTTCAGGCAATCGCCTTTGACCACAAACAGATGATGATTGGGCGGCGCGACATATACCTTGGAAGGAATGAGCACGTCGCCGGTGTGCGCCTCTGTGACTTGCAACTGCGTGCGGCATTTCAGAATTTCTGTCAGCAGACTTTTGCGATCGGGCGCAACGTGCATCACGATGGCAATTGCCGCCGGAAAATCCGCCGGCAACGCGCCGAGAATGATGGACAAGGCTTTCAAGCCGCCAACCGACGCTGCCATGGCGATGACGGGAAACGAATGACGCACCGACGCCACGGGAGATTCAAGGCGAGCATCTTGGGCCGGCTTGGTTGATCGGCGTGCCGATACAGATTTCGCTTTCATGGGACCGGAAAAATTAACTGGCAAGCTTGTATGCGTTCCTTGGAATCTCAATTTTTCAGAAGTTTCAGCAATGCCTTGGCGGCTTCGGCCGAGGAGGCGGGATTCTGTCCCGTGATCAGCAACCCGTCGGTTTTCACATAAACTCCCCAATCCGGCCCTTTGCTGTAATGGCCGCCGGCTTTTTTCAATTCATCTTCCAGCAAAAACAGCACCACCTTGGTTAGCTTCACGGCGTCTTCCTCTATGTCCGAGAAACCAGTCACGTTCTTGCCCTTGATCATCCGATCACCATTGGCCAATTTGACATTGAGCAAGGCACAAGGCGCATGACAAACCAAGGCCATCGGTTTTCCCTGTTGCTGGAATGCTTCGAGCAACGCGATGGAATTCGTATCCTTGACCAGATCCCACATGGGTCCATGACCGCCCGGATAAAATACTGCATCAAAATCGGATGCCTTGACGTCGCTTAATTTCAACGTGTGCGCCAATTTCTGTTTGAGCGGTTCGTCTTTGTCGAACCGGTGAGTGAATTTGGTTTGTGCCCCGGACAGTTCACTGCTGGGATCAATCGGCGGCTGTCCGCCTTTGGGCGATGCCAATGTGATTTCCGCTCCGGCATCGGTCAGTTCATAATATGGAGCCGCAAATTCCTCCACCCAGAAACCGGTTTTTTTGCCGGTGTCGCCCAATTCGCCGTGCGAGGTTAGGACAATTAAGATTTTCATGATAATATGGGCTGCCATTTTGAATTAAGTAGTGACCATTGCCCATAGCACGGTCTGGTTTTCTGACCACACTCATTTGCCGACCATTTTTGCCAAGATAAAAATTAGCAAAGCTCCACCCAAACCGCCTCCGAAAAGCAGATAAATCAGCGAATAACCGGCCGCCGCAAACATCGGCGTTATCAAAAGTGCAATCATAGGTAGAAATGGTTAATTTTTTTACAGCCCTGCAACTGCCTTGCGGCGGTTGCAGGGCCGTTGTTTTTTATATTATCGGCCATGACCGCTGTAAGCTGCCTGCGTCGGAAACGCCGGGCGGTCGGTTGCCTTATGTTCGTTCGGTGTTGAAGCCTCCCCCGTAGTGCAGATGTCCTCCGCGCCGGCTTTGGTGAAAATGTCCTTGGCGCGGGAGATTTCCGCTGAATTATCGGTGTGAACGGAGATGAGGATGTTGCCTTCCTTGATCTTGCCTTCATAACGCTTGGCTTCGAGTTCAGGAATGCCGAGGCCGATAAGCCCGCCGGCAATGCCACCACCGGCCGCGCCAATGGCCGCCCCGCTCAATGCGGCAATAATCGGTCCCGCCGCAATGAACGGTCCCACTCCAGGAATGGCCAATGCGCCAATGCCAGCGATCCAGCCCAAAGCCCCGCCGACGACACCGCCGGTGACAGCGCCGGTGACGGCTCCTTCGGGAGCTTTGGTGTGCTTCTCATGTGCGAAGTCGTGGCTCGTGCCTTTGTCCGCGAACAATGCCGAGATGTCGTTGTTGGAAAAATTCGCATTCTTAAGCTGATCAACAATATTGTCGGCTTGGTTGCGCGAAGTGGCGATGCAGAATACAGATTTCTTTGACATAATAATTTTCTTTCTTGGTTTGGTTGTGTTTGTTGGTGACCGAATTAATTAAGGCTGCTGGTGGTGGTCTGCGTGACTTCCAGTTGGTTGTCCACATTGCTGGATTGCGCGATGCGATTCGCGATGTCACCGATTTGACGTTTTTCATCGGCGGTGTTGACCGGCCCCCGCAAAGTGACATGGCCATTCATCGTGATGATTTTCACGTTTTTGGCATTCATGGACATTCCATCGGCGGCAATGATTTCCTTGCGAATCTGCGCCGTGGTATCAATGTCGGACTGGCTGTTGCCCTGGTCGAGCGGTGTCAAGGTGCTGCTATCACGATCACGGACATTGCGCGCGGTGTTGTCCGGTTGAGCAGTCGCATCGTTATTGAAATAAGGTTCGACTTTGTAGGCGTGATAAACGCCACCGGCATAACCGGGCTGGCTGAAATCGGGCCATTCGTTGGATTTGAAGTGCGGTGAATTGGCCAGCATCTCTTTTGATGTATCCAGTTGGAGAGCGTTATGTTCCGGATTAAATTTAAGTGCGGTGGGTGGCACGGCACTCAACTCACCGTCCATCCCCATGTATCCGCCTGATGAAACGATGACAGCCACAATGCGGCCAGCCGGGAGATCCACTATAAAATTTTTCACCTTGCCGATTTTCTCATCCTGCAAATTATTCACCGACGCGCCCATGAGCTTGCTCGCCTTCTGGACATAACCCAAGTTTGACCACGACGAATTTGCTCCGCTCCCATTCGAGTAGTAAGTCCGACTCCAAGTTCCATCCGGGTTGCGGGTTGAAACATTGTTGTTGTTTTCCTCCACATTGCGGGCTACTTCCACATTATGTGCTGTGTCCATTGGGCGGCCTCCGGCTGTATTGATGCTGCCATCCATGTTGCGGGGCAATGAATTGCCCAATGCCGCACTCATGTTGGTGGTTCCGTATTCGTCATGGGCGAAATAAGGTTGCTGGCCGTAATAACCATAAACTTCACTTACCCGGTTGGACTGCGTGTTTTCGTCCCACTTCGCGGTGTCACACTTAGGGGCGGCATTAAATTTCTCCATGCTGGCGTCCAGGTGAAGGACTTTCTGGACGGCCTCGTGATTCAACGCTCCCGGCGGCACCGGCGTTAGCGTCTCACCCATGCCGAGAAATCCACCGCTGGATATTATAACCTGCACGATCCGGCCGGATTCCATATCCAGCGCGAGATTTTCCACCTTGCCGAGTTTTTCGTTCTGATAGTTTTTGACGGTCATGCCGATGAGGTCGCTGGCCTTGGCCGTGTCTTTTAGACGGTCCGTCGGTGCAATGCGAGGCATTTGGTTACGGGAGTAGTTTTGTCCATCCGTTTTAGGGTTGGATGTGTCTTGGGCCAGCGCCGAGAACGCCAGAACCGAGGCGGCAAAGGCACTGGCGATGATTTGCAAGTTTCGTTTCATATAGTTTTTTTGTTAAAGTTTTACAAAGTGTTTTTCGTTGTTATAGCGTTTATAGTAGGCGGAAAATTCTGTGAGTGCTATGGGGTAAAACCCTGCTATCAATTCATCCTGCTTTTAGCCGCTTTTTTTCAGAACGGAGGACGAATTTATTTTGCGGAACGATTGGGAAGGCTTCTCCAGCCATCAGGGGAATCAGAAAGCGAAACTAATGTTCGCTTGCCTGTCCATGCAAGCAAGACACCCGCGCTCCCTTTCTTTGCGTCTCTGCGCCTTTGCGTTGAAAAGAATCTCACGCCTTCGCGTAAAGTTCGTTTCCCTTTTCAGCAAACTCTTTGGATTTTTCCTCCATGCCTTGCTTCAGCGCCTCTTCCTAGGCGATGCCTTGTTCGGCGGCGTGTTTGCGGACGTCTTCGGTGATCTTCATCGAGCAGAAATGCGGACCGCACATAGAGCAGAAGTGCGCGGTTCAGGCTGAAATAATCATTGTCTCCGCTATGGGGTGAAGACCCCATAGCAACCTTGCAGCGGTGTGTTAAGTTTCCGGCATGAACTTATTATTACTCGTGGTTGTTCTGCTTCTCTTGTTCGGCGGCGGCGGGTTTTATTTTGGCGGTCCCGTCATCGGCGGCAGCGGGCTTGGCTTGGTTTTGTTGATATGCCTCGTCGTCTATCTCGTGGGCGGGTTCCGTTCGAAAAGCTGATAGCCGGCGCGTGCGGGAATACCGGAGACCACGCAAGGAATCTCTGATTAGGCTAGGGCTTCGCTTGCCGGGACGGCGACGTTTGCCGGGGTGATCAGTTGCAGCACTTCGTCCTTCGTAAGTGTCTCCCTGTCAAGCAACGCTTTGGCCAGCTTGTCGGTATTCTCTTTGTGTGTCTGGATGAGTTCGTGTGCCCGGCGGTCGGCGGTTTCGAGCAGGCAGTTGATTTCGGCTTCGGCGTCATGCTGCTCAGGCTCGTAGTAGAGTTTCTCGCCCATGCCCCATTCGTGGATCATCTTGCGGGCGATGTTGCGCGCGACATCGAGGTCGCCGGACGCGCCGTTGGTGGTGGTGCCGTAGAAAGTTTTTTCGGCCGCCCGCCCGCCCATCAGCACGAGTAATTCTTCGAGCAGGAACTGCCGGCTTTGGAGGTGCTGGTCTTCGTCGGGCAAAAGGGTGGTGGCACCAAGCGCCTGGCCGCGCGGCACGATGCTGACTTTGTAAAGCGGCGGCATCAGCGGCGTTTGCAGATGAATGATGGTGTGGCCCGCTTCATGATACGCCACCATCTCGCGCTCCTTTTGGTTCAGAACCATGGATTTTCGCTCTTTGCCAAAGCGAACTTTGTCTCGCGCTTCCTCGAGTTCAGCCTGCGATATCTGTGTGGCGTTCTGCAAAGCGGAAAAGATGGCGGCCTCATTGAGGAGGTTCGCGAGGTCTGCGCCGGACATGCCGGGAGTGGTTTGCGCAATGACGTCCAAAGCCTTCTGTGCGTCGGCAATCGGCTTGCCAGCGGCGTGGGCCTGCAAAATGGCGCGCCGGCCTTTCATGTCGGGATAAGGCACATAGACTTTGCGGTCGAAACGTCCGGGCCGCAGCAGCGCTTCATCCAGATCCTCGGGACGGTTGGTGGCGGCAATCACCACAATACCCTGGCTGCTGTCGAAACCGTCCATCGCGGCGAGCAAGGCGTTGATCGTCTGCTAATGTTCGCCGTGCGTGTCGTGCTTGCGGTTCTTGCCGACGGAATCAATTTCATCAATGAAAATGATCGCCGGTTTGTTCCTGGCTGCCTGCCGGAAGAGCTGGCGCACGCGTTTGGCGCCGACACCGACGAAGACCTCGGTGAAATCACTGCCATGCACGCTGAAGAAATGGGCGTTGGCCTCACAGGCAATCGCCTTGGCCAGCATCGTTTTGCCCGTTCCCGGCGGGCCTATCAGCAGAACGCCTTTGGGCAGCCTGCCACCAAGGCGCTCATACTTCTTTGGGTCGCGCAGGAAATCCACCACCTCGGACACTTCGCCTTTGGCTTCTTCGATACCGGCCACGTCATTGAAACTGACGGTCGGCCGCTCCGTGACGCGGGCATTTTTCCCGCGGCCAATATTGCGTTGATACACCATCACACCGATGACCACGCCGACAATCAGCAGGTTGGAAAGGACCATGACCCATTGGCCAATGCTTTGGTCGGGGATTTCGACCTTTGCCCAACTCTGGTCGAAAAGGGTTTTTATCTGGGCCTCATCGAGGTGCGTTGTGATGAAGACTCTCTCGGATTTGCCGGACAGCTTGTGTTTGCCTTCCAGATGGTAAATGCCGGCGTAGGGCGTTGGCTTGACGCGGCCGTCGGTGAGGGTTTTTGCCTGGACAAACTGGTCCAGCTCGGCGCGCGTGATCTCGCGCGATGGGGTCCGGAAACACCAGATGCCAAGGAGAGTCAAACCGATAACAAGCAAAGCGAACCCGATCATCAGTTTGGTGTTTTTCAAAAAATTCATGCGCGTAGAGTGAGTGTCGCCAACTGACTAACCAGCACCGGCAACGCCGTCGTTGAAGCGAAGCCGCAGGGATGATTTCGTGCGCATAAACTTTTCCAAACCCCCGGCCCGACTTTGCGGATGTGGCTTCCGACCATGATCGGGACCCCAATCGTCGTTATTTCATAACCTTGCATGACACACTATTCCATCGTTCATCCAAATCCCAAACTAGGGGTTTCCTAGCAGGTCCTAGGATATTTCCTGCAAGTTTGGCCGGCGTTGACCATACGATAATCTTCGAAGACGCCTCGCGGAATACAGCGCGGGGAAACTGCGGGCGCTGGGCAAGCCCAGGCCCAACGCATGGAGGTCGGGTTATACCCCATAGAAAAACCCGGCCCATCGCGCAATGTTACTCCAGAAAATGATGGCAAATGAATTGCCATCAAAAATGAAAGGCAAACTATGCATCTATTATTCACACCGGTTTTGGGCAGTGCCATCTGGATTGGGGGAGGTGGAGTTGGACTCCTTCTCGTCATCGTTGTTGTAGTTCTGTTGCTTCGTCGTTAAACCTTGGTTCTTTCCGGCGAAGACTCCGGACCCAGCCGAACATGAAAGTCTCCGGTTGATCGCAAGCGGAGACCCGATTCATTTGCTGAAATAGCCCCAGGAAAAAACATGAAATTGTCCTTAAAACCGCATCATCTCAAACGCTACAAGGATATCGCGTTGCTTTTTTGGAAATACGGCTCCACCGATTTGGCCAAGGAATTTGAACAAGCGGCCGCGGGCGATGAAAAAACGCCTTTGGCTGCCAAACCCGGCCAGCCCGTGCCGGAAGAATTAGCCGACGATTTGGAAAAAATGGGGCCGACCTTCATCAAATTCGGCCAGTTGCTTTCCAGCCGCGCCGACCTTTTGCCAGAACGATATTTGAAGGCGCTCACGCGTTTGCAGGACAAGGTCAAACCGTTTCCCTACGCCGAAGTGGAACAAATTGTCGCGGGCGAACTCGGCATCCGCATATCAAAAGCATTTTCATTTTTTGAGGAAAAACATCTGGCCGCCGCGTCGCTCGGTCAGGTGCATCGCGCGGCCTTGCGCGACGGGCGTCCCGTGGTCGTAAAAGTGCAACGCCCGGAAATCCGCAAACAAATCGCGGATGATTTTGAAGTGCTCGAAGAAATCGCGGACTTTTTTGACGAACACACTGACATTGGCCACCGTTATCGGTTCGGAAAAATTCTCGCGGAATTCAAAAGTTCCATTTTGCAGGAACTGGATTATCAACGGGAAGCGTCCAATCTGACCACGCTGGCAAATAATCTGAAGGAATTTCCGCACCTGCTCGTTCCGTTGCCCGTGCTCGATTACAGTTCACGCAGCGTGTTGACTATGGATTATGTCAGCGGAACAAAAATCACCGCGCTTAGTCCCATCGCGCAACTGGACATGAACGGCGATGTTCTGGCCGAGGAACTTTTCAAGGCGTATTTGAAACAGGTGTTGATTGACGGCTTTTTTCATGCCGATCCGCATCCGGGCAACATTTTTCTCACGGACGACGGGCGCGTGGCGTTGCTGGATTTGGGCATGACGGGGCGGGTGAGTTCAAACATGCAGGAAAATTTATTGCGGTTGTTGCTGGCCATCAGCGAAGGCAACGGTGATGAAGCGGTGAAAATTGTCCTGCGCATCAGCGAAACCGCAGATGACTTCGACGAGGCGGAGTTCACCAAAAAAGCAACGGAATTTGTTTCTGAACAGCGGAACCAGGCCTTGAACCGCCAGGACGTGGGCAAAGCCTTGATGGACGTGTCAAGAACAGCTGCAACAACCGGACTTTATGTTCCAACCGAATTGACCCTGCTGGGAAAAACCCTGCTGCAACTGGAGGGGATCGGGAAAATATTATGTCCGAATTTCAATACCAACGCCTCGGTGCGCCGGAATGTCGCCGAAATTATGACGACCCGGATGCGCAAGGCAGTTTCGCCGGGGCATTTATTGGGATCATTTCTCGAAATGAAGGATTTTGTGGGTGGCCTGCCGGAGCGCGTGAACAAGATTTTGGACGCCGTCGGCAATTCTGAATTGGAAGTAAATGTCAAAACCCCTGACGCGCGTTATTTGCTCAACGGCTTTGAAAAAATCGCCAACCGGGTCACCACCGGCATTATTCTCGCGGCGCTAATTGTCGGGGCGGCGTTGATGATGCGAATTGACTCCTCATTCCAGATTTTTGGCCACCCCGGCATCGCCATGATTTGTTTGTTGATTGCGCTTGGCGGAAGCGCCTGGCTCGTCTTGGGCATTCTTTGGAAAGATTACCGGGACAAGCACAAGCGGAAGGAGTGACCCGGAATTTAGGAAACCCCTCTTAATATGAGGGTCGAAAGAATGTCACTTTGCTACCAGTTGTGCATCTAACTGGGTGCAAACTTTCAATTCGACGAAATGCTCGCGGCGATCATCTGCCAAGGGAACGGTTTTCACGGCCAGTTCTTCGCCGTCGAGAAAGAGTTGATTCGACTCGGCAGCATCGGTTGCGAGACGGCTGATGGTGATGTGATAAACAGTCTGGCGGTAGCGGTAATGGATTTTGTAGGTCGTCCAGCTTTTCGGCAGGCGAGGAGTTAGCCGCAATTGATCGCCTTCGAGATTCACGCCCAGCAGGGTTTCAATCAGCAACCGATACATCCAGCCGGCGGAACCGGTATACCAAGTCCAACCGCCCCGGCCGATGTGTGGCGCGACCGCATAGACATCGGCAGCGACGACGTAAGGCTCGACTTTGTAGGTGGCAGTCTGCTGGGGTGTCCCGCCGTGATGAACGGGATTAAGCAGCCCGAAAAGTTCCCACGCGCGGTCATTTTCACCCATCAACGCAAAGGCCATGACAGTCCAGATCGCACCATGCGTATATTGGCCGCCGTTTTCGCGCACACCGGGAATGTAGCCTTTGATGTAGCCGGGATTCAGAGTCGATTTGTCAAATGGTGGGTCGAATAATTGGACGAGTCCAGCCTTGCGACGGACGAGGCGCTGGTCAATGGCGCTCATCGCTTGGCGGGAACGATGCGGCTCGCCGGCTCCGCTGATCACCGACCAACTTTGCGGCAAGGAATCAATTTGGCATTCAGGATTGGTCGCGGAACCGAGCGGTTCGCCGTTGTCGAAGTAGGCGCGGCGATACCATTCACCATCCCAGCCGTGCAGTTCGATGTTTGCCTTTAGTTGTTGCGCTTGCATGTCACAACGGTCGGCGAAAGTGAGGTCATTACGTGATCGTGCCAGCTTGGCAAACTGCGTGAGCACGTCACAGAGAAAGAAAGCGAGCCAGACACTTTCGCCGCGTCCGTCCTTGCCGACAAGGTTCATGCCATCGTTCCAATCGCCGCAGCCCATCAGCGGCAGGCCGTGTTCGCCGAATTTCAGTCCGCGCTCGATGGCACGCACACAATGTTGATAAAGCGTGGCGGATTCTTCAGACTTATTCGGCAAATCATAGTAAGATTCCTCATCCGGCTTGACGGGCCGGGCTTCGAGAAAACTAATTTTCTCGTCCAGCACGCCGGTGTCCGCAACGCACGAGACATAGCGGCAGGTCACATACGGCAGCCAGAGATAGTCGTCAGAAAAATGTGTCCGCACTCCGCGACCGGACGGCGGATGCCACCAATGTTGCACATCGCCTTCGAGGAACTGACGCGCGGCGGCGCGGAGCAGATGCTCGCGGGTCAGCGCCGGCTCGGCATGGACCAGCGCCATGACATCCTGCAACTGGTCGCGAAAACCGTAGGCACCGCCGGACTGATAAAATCCCGTGCGGCCCCAAAGCCGGCAGCTCAAGGTTTGATAGAGCAACCAGCCGTTCGCCATCACATTGACGGCGGGATCGGGTGTGTCCACGTTCACCGCGCCAAGCGTGCGATTCCAATAAGCCCAGACGCCTTCGAGCGCGGTGCGGCAGGCATCCGCCCGGCGAAAGCGCCGGATGAGAACCTGCACATCCGTCGTGCTGCGACCAACGCCGAGGCGAAAACTGGTCTCGCGTTCCTCGCCATCCGCCAAATTAAACGCCACTTGCATCGCGCCGCAAGGATCCAACCCCGCGCCAACTTTACCGGAAAGACGCTGGCGTTTCAGGGCTGCCGGTTGCGCCAGATTTCCGTTGCGGCCGATGAATTCTTTCCGGTCGCCGGTGAGTGTGCGGGTGGTTTCGTTCACGTCCAGAAACACGATGCGGTCGGGGAATTCGGTGTTGTAATAATTGCGCGCGAGCAACGCGCCGGTCTTGAGGTCCACTTCAGTTTGCACATGCAGCAGGTTCTTGTGCCGCAAGTCGCCCAACACCCATTCCATGTAGCCGGTGACGGATAGGCGACGCGGGCGGCCGGAAACATTGCGCAATTTCAATACGGAAAATTTTACCGGCGCATCCATCGCCACATAGATCCACAGCTCGGAGGCGATGCCAAATTCAGTATGCTCAAACACGGTGTAGCCGAAGCCGTGGCGGATGACATAAGGCGTGCCACCGCGTGCGGGCGACGGCGTGGGCGACCAAAACTGTCCGGTTTGGTCATCGCGGACATAAATTGCCTCGCCCGTGGTGTCCTGCACGGGATCATCGCTCCAAGGCGTCAGGCGAAATTCATGGGAGTTCTCCACCCAGGTGTAAGCCGCGCCACTTTCGGAAATGACCGTGCCGAAAAACGGATTTGCCAGCACGTTGACCCACGGCGCGGGCGTCATCTGGCCGGGCTGAAGCGTGATGACATATTCGTGGCCGTCGCGGGTAAAACCGCCGAGGCCGTTGTCAAAAATCAATTCGCGCGGCGGCAGCGGCGTGGGAAAATCGGTCGGCCGGAAGCGGCTCGTGCGCAGCGGTGGAACCGATGGTTCCAAAACGCTGCGATGCTCCAATTGTTCCGCCAGCGAGCCTTTTTCATCGTCGAGGACAATGCGCGCCGCCGCCTGCAACAGCACGCGGTCGTCGTTGGGAATTTGTTCGAGCCGCCGGACGAAAATGCCGCCGGGCTTGTCGAGCATTTGCGCCTCGATGCCGGACGAAATCAGCGTGGTGATCTGGTCCTGCAACGACTGGCGATAAACCGAAACGTCCTCGTTCAAGATGACGAGATCAACGGTTAGGCCTTTCATGCGCCAATAGGAATGCGCCTGAATAAGTTGCCGGACGATTTCGATTTTCTCGGTGTCACTGATGCGCAACAGCACGATGGGCGAGTCGCCGGAAATGCCGTAGCTCCAAAGACCATTTTGTCCGCGACGGTTGTTGAGCAGCACGCCGTGGTTTGCGCGGCGTGCAGGGTCGGCATAAATTAACGCACTTGCCAAATGGCCGTAGAGTTGCGCTTCCGCCTCGGTCACGTCGAGCTGGTGCAGAGTTACCTGGCTATGCGTCCACGCCAGATCAAAGACACGGTCAGTCATGCGCGAGCTTTGGTATTTTTCTACCTGCGCGAGCGCGGTCTCCCGGCTCTCGGTCACGCCGACCACCAGATCAATGATAGCCGTGCCAAACGGCGGCAACGTGACCGTGCGCCGCAGCGCCATGATGGGATCGAGCACCGAACCGACCGTGTTCGACAATGGCGAAAGGGTTTGCATCGCCGCCGGATTGGCGAGACTGCCGCCGCGTCCGACAAAGCGGGAACGATCCGTTTCGCAGGAAATTTCGCCCTGACCTTCGCCCTGAACCTGCATCACATGCAGCAGCCACGGAGGCTTTTCGGCTTCGGACCGGGCGCGGCGCGTGCAGAGAATGGCGGAAGATTTGCGCGCGAATTCCGTTTGCACGAAGAGATTGCTGAACGCCGGATGCGCCGTGTCCGCGTCCTGCCGGGCGAGCACCACTTCGGAATAACTCGTCAGTTCCATTTGTCGCGTCACCGGCGAGCGATTGGTAATG
>Ga0265327_10002613_pt1 | contig 18624 bp, 18 predicted proteins | sample 41621metaG_FD_202089 | JGI IMG/M metagenome (GOLD analysis project Ga0265327, IMG submission 202089) | Rhizosphere microbial communities from Carex aquatilis grown in University of Washington, Seatle, WA, United States - 4-16-21 metaG | ecosystem: Host-associated > Plants > Roots > Rhizosphere...
CGAGCCGCCGCCGCAGAGCAGTAAGCGGTGTGGCAGATGGTCGAGCTTCGGAAATTCAGCCAAAGCCAGCTCGACGCCGCTTATCCAGACGTCCAGGGTTTTCTTCAGAGCTGCTTCGATATTCGGCACTTTTGACTGGGGCGCTTTATTGGTTGATAAACCCAGTTTAAGTTCCTCAGCTTGGAGGAAGCTGACACCCAGGTCGCGTTCGATCGAGCGGGTATATGCCCGGCCGCCGATACCGTACATCTTGGTGCCCTGGACACCGCCGTCGTTTATAACCGCTATGTCGGTCGTGCCACCGCCGACATCCATCAGGATAGCGCTCATCGATGCATTCGGGTCGTCACCGATGACCGAGCGAGCCACGGCGAATGGTTCGGCAGCCACTGCTAACAGATCAAGGTCAAGCTCCTGGGCGGTGCGTTCCAGTGCGCCGATGTGGATCATCGGGGCGAAGGCAGTATAGAGCTGAATGACGACTTCTTTGCCCTTGAAGCCTACCGGGTTGGTGACGGTATAGCCATCTATCTCAATATTAACCAGCGCGCTGTTAACCAAGCGTATCTCGATATCCTTGCCGCCAAGTTCCCAGGCAAGCTGATGTTTAGCCTTGTCTTCGGCGCGTTTCTGGACCAAGCCAATGATGCGTTCTATCTCTGTAAGGTCCATTTCTTTGTCGGGATCGCGGCGCCGGCACTTTACGGTGGTCGTCGTGCCTTTCACCAGCTCTCCAGCGATGCCGATAACGGCTGGACGAGCACTGATGCCGGCTTGCTGTTCGGCCTCATTAAGTGCCGCATCGCAATTCTCTACCACAGCAGCTATGTCGGCAATGGCGCCGGCCTGCATATCGGTTAGTTCCTGATGTGCTTTGCCAACCCCGACAACTTCGATCTTGTCGCCGTTCAGACGGCCGACCAAAGCTTTGACGTATTCGGTGCCAATATCCAGACCCACGATAAAACGCTCGCCGGACGGCTTGGCGCGGGCCTGGCGAGATTTGGACGCAACAGTGTCGGTGAGGGTCTTTATCTTCTTGAGCATAATCTCCTTAAGTATACCATTAGGGGGATGCTACGCCCTCTTTACGTGGCGCAAATGCCTTAGTGCTTTCAGACGGCCCAAGCCCTGCCATTGACCGAGCCAGAAACTACTGACCATGAGTAGTGTAACGCCGTATGTTGGCCAGATGTAGTGCATCGGGATATGGATCGGCGGCTCAGTGGTCGAAGCGATACCCGGAATAGCATTGGAACCCTTGCTGTGGTCGCGGATTATGACCGCCAGCTGTAGGAAAGTGGAATCTTGGTTAGAGTCCGAGCCGACGATTTTGATAGCGTAGCTTCCCTTGTAGCCGCCTGCTTTAGTGTAGACATGCTTGACAGTGAAAGCGCCTTCATCCTTTCGGCTTAGCGTCGTCGATGTCCCGTCGCCCCAGTCTACAGTGAAGGCATATGGAGCAGTCCCGCCGTGTATTTCCAGCGGCCATTCGACTGTATCACCGGTGAAATAGCCCTTATAGAGGTTCTCGGCAGTCAACGTCATCTTGGGTATCACTGCACTAGCCGGAGATTCGCTGTTCGCAGGAGTTTCAGTAGGAGTCTGCACTGGTGTTTCGCCAGGATTTGATGGTGGTGGTGGCAGTACTATCGGCTTATCGTAATAAACGGTTACCGGAGGTGAAGCCGGACCTTCAGCCTCTAGAGCGTTGAAGATACGGGCCTGGAGGGTATTGGCGCCGTTGAACAGATCAGTCTGCAAGCTAAACGTACCGTCAGCTTGGCAAAAAACTGCGCCGCTAAAGACATTATTACGATATAACTTAACTATAAATCCTGGATCGCAGGTACCACTGACGGTCTCTGGCACTGCAGTATAGCGTGTATCGGCCGTCGGCGAAGTTACAGTGGCAGGAAGTGTCGGCGGTGGACCGTCTACATAAGCACTGACTGAGACATTGCTGGCTTGGGCGCTGAACGTCAGACCGGCCATCAGCACGCCGATAAGTAGCAGAACGAAGATCAACAGCGGATAGGCGGTATACTCTCTAGGTAGCCGCTTGCCGGTCGTTGAGTGATGGCTAAACAGCGCCTGTTGGCGCTTCTTGGTCTTTTTCATCTGTTGTTTTTGTTTTTATGCTAACGGTTATATAGTATCACAGATTTCAGGATTTCAAACAAATTATAGATAGGTGTTATTAGGCACTGGCGGAATTAGAAAGGAATCATCCCTTTCTTTTTTTGGATTGTTCGCAACATACGTTTTAGCTCTGGCCAAATTTTCGTCATACCAGACTTCATCGCGTATCCCATCAACCCGCAAGATTCCTGTTTTATACGCTTTTTCATCAAGCTTCCCACTGAAATATCCTGATGAAAAATATATTTCTAGGAATCCTTTGCATCTTTGATCTTCGATGTCATCTTCAGCAAAGTGAAACGTTGTGGTCGGAATAGTGAGCGGTGCTCCCTCATACGACGCCCGTCGCCCATATTCAAATTCCATAACTGTATTTTACAATTTCTAGTAATTATTGTAAAACTGCTTTGATGCGGCGGATGCCGGCCGATGAACTCTCTTCTTTGATAATCTTGAATTTCTTGCCATCTTCAAAAAGCTGCAAAGTGTGGTCGACGTGCGGGCCACCGCAGATCTCGAAGCTGAACGGACGATCGTCTGCTGGCGAATGAGGATCCTTCATGCTGTAGACTTTGACTGTATCTCCGTAGCGATCGCCGAATTGGCCCAATGCACCTTTTTCTTCACGAGCTACCTTAGTTGGAAACTCTTCAAAGCTGATCTGAAGGTCTTTGCTGATCTGCTCATTCACGATATCCTCAACCTGTTTGATCTGTTCTGGTGTCATCTTTTCTGGATGGCTAAAATCAAAGCGCAACCGTTCTTCGGTGATATTACTACCGTTCTGAACCACATGATCGCCCAGCACATCCCGAAGCGCCTGGTACATCAAATGCGTCGCGGTGTGGTACTTCTTGTGCTGCAGCGTCTGCCCGCCCAGACCACCCTTAAAGGTGCCCTTCGTTGCAGTCTGTGAACGTTGACGTTGCTCTTTCATCTTTGCATCAAACTGCGTATGCCAATTTTTATCTAATACTGCATCGTCTGATTTTAATGCAACTTCTTCGGCGGCTAATTCCATTGGAAATCCATGTGTATCATAAAGCGTAAATATATCTTCGCCTGTAATGAGGCGCTTGCCTACAGAGTCATCTACTACTTTTTGTTGCTTGGTAGTATTGTCTTCGAGGACTGCCGTCGCAACCCTTCCCTTACCTGTTGCATTGATAATCTTATCTAGGGTGCGAATACCTGATCGTAGGGTCTGGCGGAAGGCTTTTTCTTCTTTCACGAGGATATCAATGACTTCCTGGCGCTTTTGAGCCACTTCCGGGAAGTCATCATGATATAAATCTGCAATAACTGGTACGACTTCCTCGAGGAAATTCTGCTCTATCCCCAGATCAAAGGCAAAACGTATGGCGCGACGCACTAGCCGGCGCATGACGTAGCCCTGCTCTTTGTTGCTTGGAATCACGCCGTCTACAGCCAAGAAGGTTGCACCGCGCAGATGGTCAGCGATGACACGCATGCTGTTGGTGTGGGCTTCATAACTTTTTCCTGATAGTTTTTCGAGCTTTTCTATAATCGGCCACAGTACGCTGATACGAAATACGTCCGGGCTGTCGAGTGCTGCCGCAGCGATACGCTCAAGGCCGCCGCCGAAGTCGACATTTTGCTTGGGTAGTTTATCAAACCCATCCTTGGTGCGGACATATTCCATGAAGACCGAGTTGCCGATTTCCATAAACCGGCCACAGTCACAGTTGGGGTGGCAATATTTGCCCCACTTTTCATCGTGATCTACACCATCAAACAGATAAAATACTTCGCTGTCTGGGCCTCCGGGCTGGCCGACACTCATCTGACCGGGCTTACCCTCGGGCGCCCACCAGTTCTTGCTTGCGTCGTAGTAGAAAATGCGTTCATTTTCCTTGATGCCGTGTTTGTAGCCATCAGCCTCCGAACCGATATCTGCAATCTGGGCATCGATACCCTTTTTCTTGAACAAATCTTGCCATAGCTTGGCGCTGACTTCATCTTTGGGCAAATCAAACTCATTATCGCCTGCGAACGTCGTAGCGTACAGCTTATTGGGGTCAAGTCCGACTACATCAGTTAAAAACTCAAAAAACCAAGGTAGTTGCTCTTCCTTAAAGTAATCACCGAGACTCCAGTTGCCCAGCATTTCAAAAAAGGTCGTGTGGCGGTTATCACCGACTTCCTCGATATCATTTGCGCGCAAGCACGTTTGGCTATCTACCAGGCGCACGCCATCCTGGTGCGGTTCACCGAGCAAGTACGGGATAAGTGGCTGCATACCGGACCCCGTAAACAGCACACCGGACTCTCCTACCGGCACTAAAAGCGCCCGCGGGATCACCGAATGCCCGTTTTTTGCAAAAAAATCTAAATAAGCCTTACGAATCTCTTGAGCTGTCATATTAGATACCATTGTACCAAAGGTAAAAAAACGAATGAAATGCAAAATTTGACTTAATACGGTAATTATTTTAAATTTATATTAATGAAATCTGAACTAATAGGTGAAAATCGGATCAGTATTGTACTGGATGAAGATCAAGAAGTTGCCGTTCTACGGGCAAGTATTTTCGAGTTCACCCGAGAACAGATAATGTTGAAAAATCCGGTCAGAAATGAAACCTGGGCAGTTTTACAAGGTCTTTATCGTAAAACAGCGCCTTTGCGGGTGGAGGTAGAAGGCAAAAGTCTACCTTATTATAAGGCCGTAGTTGAGAGATTTATTGAGCGAACGCCGGATAGGCTACTCGAAATCGCAACGCATCCAAGAATGGAGCCAACTGAGTTATTGTTACGACAAACGCTCGGCGAAACTGCAATACATTTCGTCGCACAACTTGATGAAATTCTCATCGACTCTACTGTGGCAGAATTCTCCAACATACTAGATGAAATAAGCCCTGGTGACTTCGTTTAGGCACTAAATCACAATTCCACCGCCGAGAACGAGGTCTCCATCATAGATAACGGCTGATTGGCCGGGTGTGACCGCTCGGATCTCATCTTCGAGCTTAATTACGCCGTATTTGTATGTGCTGTTGATAAGTGGGGCACGGTGACGGGTGCGAACCTGCAGCCTCGCACCTTCCTCCGGCACTTCATCAATCCAGTGCTCATGCGATAGTTTGATCTGTTTGCTCCAGAGCGCTTTATCGCCGAGGTCGGTCGTCACGTATAATTCGTTCTTCTTCATATCCTTGCCACTGACATAGTACGGTAGACCGCCACCGACGTCTAAACCGTGACGCTGACCGATGGTGTAGAAGATAGCGCCATCATGTTCGCCAATAGTTTTACCGTGTTGATCGATGATAACGCCATGCGGCTGCGAACCCAGTTCGTGCAGCAGAAATTCCTTTATACCGACCTTACCTACGAAGCAGATACCCATACTTTCTTTCTTTGCGGCTGTCGCCAAACCATATTGCTTAGCAAGTTCGCGCACTTCTGGCTTCGTATATTCCCCGAGCGGAAAGAGTGTTTTCTGAAGTGCTTCTTTGGTAACGCGGTAAAGGAAATACGTCTGGTCTTTGTTGTCGTCCTTCGCTTTATACAGTTTGCCATCCTTCGTACGGGCATAATGACCAGTTGCGATTATGTCGGCTCCGTCTTCTAGACAGGCTTCTAGAAACAGTTTGAATTTCACCTCTTGATTGCACATGACATCTGGGTTCGGCGTCCGTCCCAGCTGATACTCATGCACCATATAATCGACAACCTCGTGGCGATATTCTTTTTCAAAATCAAACATCTTGAATTCGATATCAAGCTGGACAGCGACGCGTTTGGCATCCTGAAAATCCTCTTTCCAGGGGCACGGAAAACCGCGCAAATCCTGACTCCAGTTCTTCATATAGACACCTGTGACCTGATAGCCCTGCTCTTTGAGCAAGGCGGCAGTGACGGAACTATCGACTCCGCCGCTCATCCCGACATAGACATGCTTTTTTGACATCAGGCTATTGTATCAAAGTAACAGATGTGGCGCACTATTTCGCTTGGCGCTTTTCTATCTGTTTGCGCAGCACATAGAGCTCGTGACGGCGTCCCAGCCAAAAGGTCGTGATAATCAGCGGAATTGCTACGGCGGCCGGCCACCAGAGCACCTTGACGATGACGATAGTCTTGGAATTCGACAGATTAGCATTCTGGGTGGTTGATTTGCCGTTGGCGATGCCGACCAGCTGGAGATATGCCGTCTCGCCATTCTTGTCCGTCGCTTTGATCAGAATGTTGTAGGTTCCCGATGAATCGTAGACATGCTTGAGCGTAAATACGCCGGGGAACTGTTGGCTAAGCAGATCGGGGGCCTTGCCGTCCCCCCAGTCGACGCTGATAGCGTACGGTCCCGTGCCGCCGCTGAGCCCAATCGGCCATTCGATAGTCTGACCGGGATCAGCTCCCTTGCGAGCAAAGTCGCTGGTCAGGGCCACATGCGGACCAAACTGGGCAAACTGAGCGTCGTTATAGGTGACCGTCACGGTGTTCGAATCAGGACCCGCTTGGTCCAGCTGATCATAGACGCGAGCTACCAGGTCATTCCGGCCACTGAACAGATCAGTAATGATAGAGAAGCTACCGTTCTGACAAGGGGCAGAACCTCCGAAGACATTGTTTTTATATAGTTTGACAAGCACGTCGCCGGGACAAAGACCCCGGACCGTAATCGGCAAGGTTGAGAATGACTGGCCGTTGCTTGGCAGAGTGATAGTCGCACCGCGACTGGGCGGTGGCGAAGGAATAGTACCCTGTATACCGACAGAGCCCGCTTGCGGATTCTGCGGAGCCGCGGCAGCCGGAACACTTGCGAGGCTGGTTAATACCACCATTGCCACGGCCAGGAACAGCCCTGTTAGGACGCGGAATTTAGAGCGAAACGCAACCATTAGCATTATTGTACGCTGGAAGAGAGTCTAACGATAGTGTCGGCGGCGTTTGCGCTTGTGGCGAATCCTCAGTATGAATCCGACGATGAGCAAAATGATGACAGCAAGTGTGATGAGGAACCAGATAGGCAGCACCCAGAAGGTCGACTTTGCGGTGATTAGGTTGCCACTTGTGCCGTAGCCGAGGTTGGCATAGATTGTGTAGCGACCGAAACTTGCCTTGGCATTGAGTGGTGTCTCAAATCTGCGGGTACTATTCGGTAGCACATTGGCGCGCGGATCGACATTATTAAACTCTTGGTCGCTGATTGTCTTGCCGCGCCAGTCCTTAACCGTAATACGACCGTACGGCTGTACGTGGATATCACCGGTGTTTTTGAGCCGAGTGACTGTCTTCTGCGGTGATTTGAAGAATAGCCCGCCGCTGCGATCGCCGTTGCCGGCCTCAAGCGTCAGCAGGTCTAAGCTCTCTACGATATTGCCTGGTACTTTTATAAGGAATAGTACGCCCACACTTGCCGTCAACGAGACCTGCTTCTGGTCTGTCAGGTTAGCAGGAGAGAAGCGAAGGGCACCGTAGTAACCACCGGCAGCAGCGTCAGCCGGGACATTTATAGCGACTTTGACTATCTTTTTCTCTTTGGCCTTCAGCGGGATATCCGGCAGATCTTTTATAAGCAGCTTGATGCTGTTACCAGATATAGGGGCGGTTTGATCCAAAAGTAGGCGTGGCTGACCATCTTCTGCATTACTGGCGATAAAGTCGTTGATGACCGGATGCGCCACAATAGCTTCATTGGTGATATTTTCCACCGTGACATCGACGCTTTGACTTTTACCAGGTTGAATAGTCAGTTCTTCACGTACCGGAGAAATACGGAACCCATTACCAGCACCGCCAGTCTGGGCTGTCACTGAAGCACCAATACCAAAGACTATTAGCAGGGTTAGCAGGGCTGAAGCAAAAATTTGTTTTTTCATATTGCCACTAAGCTTGTTTTACTCACTTGCATGTATGGTAGCAAAGCGCTAGAAGTTTGCCAAGCAGACATAGGTGATCGTGGTGTTATATTGCCCAGCCGGCTGAGCGTTATCGATATTGATGATATATGTAGCAGTAAATTTGCGATAGTCGCTCGAACCCGGTGAACTAGCTATCTCGTCACCATTATCAAACCGGTATAGATCAGGGGTGGCATAGTTGGCATTCAGTATGGCTGTACCGGGTCCATTCGGGTCTGCACCTTTGGCCGGTATGGTATTGGCCCGGGCATTGAGGCCGAATTGACCGTTCCCAGGAGCAGCAAATGTCTGTGATGGCAAAGCGGGAATCGTATTTGCACCAGACGTCATAGTCGCACCGTATATCGTAACGTTGTATCCGTACGCAGCGTTCGTGGCTGCCAGAAACTGGGAGGTGCCAGCAGAGGTAAAACTGGGAGACAGATTGCCGAGGTCAATCTCCGAGCCCACAGCAGTTAGACAGTCATAAGCTGCTATGGTTACTCCCGTGCAAAAATGCAAATAAGGCGGCACTTCCCCATTTACACTCAAATTATCAGTAGTGACCCAGGCAATACCGCCGTAATCAGTAAACGGTCCGGTGGCATCGTTCGATGCAAACGTCACCAAACGCACATAGTATGTGGCGACTTGCGACGGATTAGTTATGCCGGTGAACGTATAGCTGACAGGTTGAGCAGTAGAGGCAGCGGGAGCACGTGTCAGAACTATCTTATTGGCGGTTGAGCTGGCATCTATAGCAAATCCGACTTCCCCGCTCTGATTCGAAAGGATTGCCCCGGTCATGTCCAAACCCGTGGGCGGAGTACAAGGAGTCAGTGGAAATGGGTCGTTGCTGCATAACTCCAGCTCGATCGAGCCGAGTGTACCAGGAGTAGTAATGCCAAAGGAAAACTGATACTGGACATTGGTGCTGCCAATGACACTGGTTGATAGGTCCAGTTTCCTATCCGTCAACCGGATAGCCTTTGCATGGAACAACGAGGAACTGATGACTATGGAGGCTAACAGCGCTATTAGAATAGAAACGGCTGCTAGACGCTTTACATAGACCCGAAAGGCTTGCCCACGCGTGCCAGAAGCCATCAGATGCGCCTCAGGCTAATACGTACCGGTTGCTATAAATGTCAGTGTCGTGGTGTAGATGCCGGCCTCGGTGGTGTTGCTGATGTTACCGAGGAAAGCTAGAACGCCAGATGAAGTCGCGCCCGCGGTCTTGTGCGCAAAGTCTTGACCGTAGGTAGAGGTCGTACCGGTAGTGTTGTTCGTGTCAAAGGCGAAGTTAGCCGTTCCTGTGCCGCCTGGCGTACCGGTGCCGGCGCTTTGGGTCGTAGTGTTACAGTTGGTATCGTTATAGGGAGCAGTAGGCGTCAAACCCGATCCAGTGGTCTGATAGTTACAGAAGCCGAACTGTTCGGTACCTGGTGCGCTCGCGACTGCGCTGGCGCCAGCAGCTGATACGTCAAATGATCCGGATTTCAAGGTATCACCTTTTATACGGATAATGACCCCTTGCGAGGCATTGGTCGCCACATCATACTGCGTATTTTTATCGACATATGGTCCGGCCGGGTCCAGCACACCGTTAGCATCACCCAGGGTAACCGCACTACCGCCAGCAGCACAGTTCACACCGGTGTAGACACAAAATGTCAGACGTTCCTGGACCTTCGAGGTAATAGTTATCTGAGCCGCTGTACTGAGTGCCACGCCACCTGCGTCGACAACACCAGTACCACCACCTGAGTTAGTTGCCACATAGGCTTGTGCGTTTGCAGCAGTGTCGTAAGTGAGGATACGAGCATAAAATGTCGTATTCGTTGTGGCAGGGTTAGTAATACCATCACTCGCGCCAGTGCTACCAAGATCGAACGTGACGGCCGTACTGCTGTTGATGCTCGTGGCAGAGCCTTTGGTCAGAATGACAGTATTGGCCGTTGAGTTTGTCGTATCAACACCGAAACCAGTTATACCCGCTTGGTTAGCAAGTGCCAGGTTTGCGAAGTTGCTGTCAAAGCTTGCAGGCGCAGTACAGCTATCGCCGATGATAGGCGAGTTGCTACAGAAGTTAATCACAATACCGCCTACGTTGTGTGTGGTCGCGGTAGTAAAGCCGACGGAGTACGTCACATCAGTCGCAGCATTAGCCGAACTGCTCATTTCGATAAAGCGAGAGGTAACCAGTCCATAAGCGCCGGCGTGGGCAACAAGAATGGCGGGTATCAGGCTTGCAAACAGCAATACTGCCACAAACAACAGGGGCAGATGCTGCCTAAGCTTATCCATAAGGGGCGAAAATGTCATGTATTATTGCCGTTTTTCTTTTGTTTTTGTACGCTATATACCCCGTCAATGTACCATAGCGCTTATGCGACTACAAGAGTTTTGTCCTGATTTATCCACAACTTTAATATGTAGCTGTGGCAACGATGACGTGCGGCAGCACATACTCACCAGATGGCGTTTGATTACTAATATTGAATATATATGACACTGTGTAGATGGTTACGCTTGAGCTAGAGTCCGACTGGGCGATAACGTCACCCTTGTTATACATGAATAGATTAGGCGTATCGTAGCCAGTAGAGGCATGCCCGAAAGCGAATGTGCCATTCGGCGATTGTTGCGGATCAGCACCGAGGTCGCAGCCTGTGCCACAGAAATTCGTATTCTTCACGAGGTTGATACCGAACTGCTCGGTACCCGGAAGAGAGGCGGTCGGCGTCCCGAACGGAGTCAGCTGATGTCCGCCTGAGGGGTTGGTGGGAGGATCTGATTCGGTGCGCACCGAGTAGCCGCTCGACAGCCAGGCACGCACATAGAAGGTGCCGGTGGCTGTTTTGACATTGTTTGTGTCGAGATAACCCAAATCGATATTGCTGCTGGTAACAACGAACTCTAAGTACGGTTTGTCTGTCGTGTTGAAGCCGGCAAATATCTGATAGTTCGGACTGGTAGCATTTCCGACGGCTGTTTCACCAGCTGTCTGCTTGGCACGATAGTTTGTCGAACTGGCATCGAGCTCACCGCCAGTGCCAAAAAATGATTCATCCACCCGATAATTACTGGACGACGATTGCGCAGCGACAAAGCTCGGCCACAGGCAAAGCACAATACCCAAAAGCACGCTAATAATTTTTTGTTTCCCTCTCGGCATAGCTCCTACTATTCTGACGGATAATACAACTCATGGCAATGCGTTTACGCTTTTCGGCCGGGCGTAGTATCATGAGGAGGACTAGATATAGGTGGCAATGGAAGACGACAAGTCAAAACAAAGCGAAGGTGATTCTCTAGAAGGTGCCGCAGCCAACAGCGCTGAACCGGCCATGACTGAGGGTGATTCGCTCGATCCCCAGGAACAGCCCGCAGATGCTGCAGGTACTCCAGAAGCTGGTACTGAGGCAATCCAGACAGTCGAAAAAAAGCCAGCAGGCAAAGCGCCAAAAGGCCCGAGAAAATCACTGTTTTCACGGCTCAACATATACTTCCTACTCTTCTTACTGGTCATCATCATCGCGCTGATGGTCTTCTTTATCGCCTTTCAGCAAAGTAAGAAAGATACCACCAATACCGACATCTCATCACAGACTCTGACTGCCGATACCATTAACCAACTCAAGGGTAATGACGTAAAGATCGGTGATCCGAAACAAGTGCTCAACATACAGTCCAATGCAGTTTTTTCTGGTCGGATTCTGGTCCAAGGCGGGACCGACATCGCCGGCACACTCAAAGTCGGTGGTACGACTAGCCTGAATAGCCTGACTGTTTCTGGAACCACCACGCTGCAAGAGGCGCAGATCGGCAAGCTGGCAGCTTCCGGCGATGTGTCGGTCCAGGGCCAGTTGACCGTCCAAAAGACGCTGAACGTCTCTGGCGGGGGCTCGTTTGGCGGACCGATTACAGCACCCCAGATAACTATCAACTCACTAACCATCAGCGGCGATCTACAGCTTGGCAGGCACATCGATGCCGGTGGCGTAACTCCGGGACACAGCAACGGAACCGCGTTGGGCGCTGGTGGAACAGCCAGCAATAGCGGCACCGATACTGCAGGCACGGTGGCTATCAACACTGGCAGCGGACCAGTTGCAGGCTGTTTTGTCACAATTAACTTTGCGCAGCACTTCAACGCTACACCACATGTCGTAATCTCGCCCAGTAGTAGCGACGCCGGTGATTTATCATATTACGTCAATCGCAGCGCTTCTAGCTTCAGTATCTGTGCCAATAATCCTGTAGCCGGGAAAGCCTACTCTTTCGACTACATTGTCATTGATTAAATATAACTTCAAGCTCTATACGTCGAGAAAGACAACGACGGCGTTGGCTTTAACGTGCATGACGCCCTTCGTGATAGGTATGCTCTGTTCGTCTTTTTCGGTGCGAATAACCACATCGCATTGATTAATCAATGTCATGAAGTTATGGTGACCCGGCAAGATATCAAATGGACCGGTATCGTTGATCGCGGAGACGCTCAGTGCCGGCCCATCGAAATAAATCTTATAGGTAGCATGGACTTTGACTTGGATGGTTTTGCTATCAGCACCCGTTTTCTGCTCTTCTTTCTTATCTGCCAGCTTGTCTTCTAATTTAGTTTCAGTCTTTGCGGGTTCGTCGGCCATAACTATACGATGATTTCTTCTATACTCTGCAGGGTCTGTTCGCGGGTAAATGATTGACCTGGCACACCATTATGCTTCTCCATAACGTGCATATCCTGCGTAAAGTTAGCGATAAGTTTCTTGGCTTTGGCGTAGTCGGCGCGGTCAGCGGCCGAAAGCTCGTTCTCACCGATGATGGCGATGATACCCTTCAACGATTCATATTTCTGTAGTAAGGCCTGGACCTGGACGCTCAAACCATAGTGGCGATCACCGACGACATCAGGTGTCAAAAGTGAAGACGTGGTTTTACTAAGGTCAACGGCCGGGCGGATGCCTTGCTCGGCAACTTTACGAGACAGCACGATGGTCGAGTCTAATTCGTGCTGGATCATCTGCACTGCAGGGTCAGAAAGGTCGTCGGCAGGCACATAAATAGTTTGGACAGAAGTTATGGAACCCTTTTCATTGGAGCTTAAACGGTCCTGCAGCACCTTGATATCAGAGAAGATGGTTGGCTCATAGCCACCTTCGTTCGGCACTTGATCAAGGATGGTCGCTACCTCGTTGCGGGCCTGGATGAAACGGTAGATGTTGTCAGCGAAGAACAAAATGTCTTTGCGCTCTTCGTCGCGGAAATACTCCGCAGAAGCCACGGCCGAAATACCAATCAAGGATCGCTGGACAGGGTTCTCATTCATTTGTCCGAAGAACATGCAGGTATTTTTGAGCAGGTCATTTTCTTTGAGCGTGTCATATAGTTCGTGGCCTTCACGAATACGCTCACCGATACCGGCAAAGAAGGATAAACCACCGCCCGTGGAGGCGATGTTATTGATAAGCTCCATCGTAAGCACGGTCTTGCCGACACCGGCACCACCGATAATACCGATCTTGCGGCCTTTGACGAATGGCGTGAAGAAATCAATGACCTTGATGCCGGTCTCCAGGATTTCCGGTTTGGCCACCGTAAAGTTCGAGCTGCGGGCTGGTACTTTCAAGATGTCTTTAAATGGTAGGTCTTTTAAATCGACCTGTGGCTGTCCGTCCAAAGGATCTCCTAACGCATCAAAAATCCGTCCGATAGTCTTACTGCCTACCGGTATTTCTATTCCCTTGCCGGTACGCATAACCTCCATGCCCCGTTGAATATGGCGATCGGTGCGAACATTCAAACAAAAAGCGATACCGCCCGGTTCAAGATGATCGACGAGCAGTTTGGTCTGCTTGCCGTTATTGACGACCACTAGCTCACCGGCGCGTGGTGCGTCATCATCGAACTGGGCTCGGACTACTAAGTCTTTGACTGAGATCACATTGCCTGCAACACCGCTGCTCATACACCCACCCGCGCTTTCCTAAGACCATTGATAATCTCTTTCAGGCGCTCATCCTTGATGCCGCGTCGGGCCCGGTTATACTCCAGGTGTAAATCGGCCTTGGCTTCATCCGAACGTTGGTGAGAGGCAGACATAGCTCGGAAGCGGCTGGCATACTGTGCAAGTTTAGAATCCAGTATCAATTGACTAATAGCGATGTTTATCATGGAACGCTCCAGGTGATCGATCACAGCATAAGTGCTTGGCTCGAAGATATAGGTCTGCTCACTAATGATTTCTTCCGGTTTCTCACTGGCGGCACCCTGCTGCTGGACAGCCGTGGACAGTTCGATACGCTTGACGTCTTGAACCATGAGCGATACATATTCCTGATAAAACACCGTGGTTGAAGCGTACTGCTGAACCTCCTTAACGATCGGTGTCACGTTGATGTTCTGATCTTTGACTGGAAGTTTAAAGTACTTCTTGAATTTTACGCCTCGCTGCACCAGCTGAATGGCTCCATGGTGACCAATAACTATGATGTCCTGCTTGTTTGGATCATAGGTTTTAAGCATCTGTTGGATAAGCTTCTGGTCGATGTCGCCGCTGAAGCCGCCCTCGGCGGTGATAACGATGTATAGCTCTTTGTTGATGACTGCCACGGCGTCCTCACTCTGGCTTCGTCCAAAGCGGAACAGACTGTCTACACGCAGCTGCGAATAGATAGCCCATAATTCATCAAAGAATTTAGTAGCCTGGATGACTTGATTCTTAATCTGAGCGATGCGCATGCTCGCAATGCCCTCGAAGACACTGGTCAACTCTACCAGGGTGCCCATGGCCATCTCTTCGCGTTCTATCTCATTCGGCCGCTTCACTTTTTAAGCTCCACTTTTGTTAGGTTCTTCAGCTCAGCTTTGACGGTTTCGTACGAGGCGTCATCTTTGACTTTAACGGCATACTCGTTGGCATTAAGCTTCAGCTTATCCAGGTCTAGGATAACGTTTTCTTCGGGATTTAGCACGAGGTCGAACATAAGTTGCTGGGCCATGAATGAATACGTATCAGTCGGACTCTGGGTTAATATCTTGAAGATATTCTTGCCGATCTCCAGCGCTTTCTTGGCTTCTAGTGCCAATTCGGAACCGAAGTGCGAGAACTCCTCTGCCTGCCGATAATCGGCGAGAAGCTTCAAGGCTTGGGCTGCCTGCGTCTTTTGACGCTTGTTGTGCCCGACGCCACCGACACGGGTAACAGACAGTCCCATATTTATTGCTGGGCGGATACCATCGCGGAAGATACCCATATCGAGTATCCACTGTCCATCGGTGATGGACATGATGTTGGTCGGCAGATAAGCAGTAATGTCTCCACCAGACGCTAAAACAATCGGTATGCTGGTCAGGTGTTTGCTGTTACTCGCTAGGCGCCCGGCACGCTCTAGCAGGCTGGAGTGCGCGTAAAACATATCACCAGGATATGAGTCACGACCCGGACTAACGCCTGACATCAACGCGACCTCTCTGTATGCTTGCGCATGGCTGGTCAAGTCATCATAGATAATAATCGTGTCTTGGTCGCATTGCTGCCACAAGTACTCAGCCATCGAGCATGCCACATAGGGTGCCAGATAACTCATAATCAGAGACTCGAACATCGTCGAGACCACCACGATAGCTTTTTCTAGGCCGCCGCTTTCCTGCAATCGGTTAAGCAGCATGTCGACATCGCTACGGCGTTTGGCAATCAGCACATAGACCACGACTTGATCGGTATTTTTCTGATTGATAGTCAGTTGTGTTGCCAGGGTGCTTTTGCCGGCCTTACTATCGCCTAACATAGCCATACGCTGTCCGCGAACAATCGGCAGGAGCGCATCTATAGCAGTGACGCCGCTCTCCAGTTGAGTATCGAGCAATTTGCGGGTATATAGCGCCGGCGCGGTATTGAAAACAGGCCAAACGCCATCTGCGGCAATCGGGCCTTTGCCGTCTAACGGATCGCCCGTCACTGATACGACTCTGCCGATAAAGTCTTTGCCGACCTTGGTGACCAATTCCTGGTGCTGGATCACAGCCACCGTACCGAGAGTCAGATTTTCGTCACCGAGATGCAGGATTACCACATGCGTGGTTAATACTTGATGGACAACACCCTTACTACCGTCTTCGAACATCACCAGCGCATGAACGCTCACCGGATGCAGACCCTTGACTTTGACCAGAAATTCTTCGACACCAATAACTTCACCTACCGGACTGCCGCTCTCAACGAGCTTGTTGAAGTGTTGATTGCCGCTCATGACGTGCTCTCCGCGGCGGCCAGCTTCTTGATCAAGATGTCGGTATGTTTATAAAAATGCTGGCGCAAGCTGAAATCGAAATATTTGTTCGGCGTACGGACCACACAGCCGGCAGCGATGCTCGGCTGCAGACCAATCTGCAGCAGCGTCTGCGCATGGATGTTAGCCCTGAACCAAGCTACAACTTTTTGCAGGAATACATCAGAAGGCTCAGCCGCAAAACTGACATGGATGACCGGAGCTTTATCCCGGACATTCTCTAAAAACGCCGCTAGTCGCTGACGCTCTTCGTCCACCAGCATATTGAGCTCACTTTGCCGTACCAAGGCGTCAAGATCCTGGGTAGTTCGCGGCATCGTTAAAGACTCGCCGGGCGCACGAACTTGTGCCTGTTCAATAAAGTCTCCGATAGCTTCGACTTCGCGCTGCAATCGTCCCAGATCAATCAGATCGATCACGGTATCCGGCAATTTGATCGATGGCGCTTTTTGTTTCTTTTTATGCTCCATTCTTGACGTCCTCTAGAATCGCCTGCTTGTTGGCCTCTAAGTCGCCGAGGATATATTCGAGCTGGTCATTCAGATCTATCTGATCACCGATAGCAGTAAGTACATAGTGGTTGATGATGTCGGCCATATTCTTATCGAAACGCTCGATGAGCCGCGCTTTCTCCGTATTTACTTCTTTTTCAAGCTGGTCGCGCAGGATTGTCCGCTGCTGCTCGATGGCTTCTCGCGTCTTATTGATAGAGTCGATAGCGAGCTGTTTGGCGTCAGTGATAGAGCGTTCATACTTCGAAAACTCCTCCTGCAGGGTATGCGTAATCTCCTCCTTCATATAGTCATTGAGCTGGGCGGTTGTCAGGCGCAAGTCTTGCTGCAAGAACATGGCGTTCTCGGTGATAATCTTCTCAAAATGCAGTCGGCCCCGGTTGCGCAACTCCTCGCGAAACTCATCGTTGAAGATGTGCTCTACATCTTGCTCTGCAGTTTCGGTATACACATCATCTTGACTCTTACCAGGATGCTTCGAACTCCCCGGATCGCTGAGCTTCAAAGCCATCCAAATAAACGCCGCCGTAGCTGCAACGATGGTGCCGAGTATGAGAAGAAGGGTCCAGAGTTCCAAGCGCGTTGCCCACCTATAGCATTAGCTTTATAACTTCAGTAGTAAATATACTCCAAAAAGCCCGCAGAGGAAAATAATTACACTGGTAACTATCACCTGTATGAGGCTTCGAAAAATAGATTTGCGGCTCAGTGGGTTGCGTCCGAGGGCTACGATGCTGCTGCGCACGCCGGCATAAAGTACGACTGCCGCCACGAAGGACGTGATAAATATCATCACCATACCGAGGTAAATACGGTTAGCGGTAACATCGCGCTGAGCGACTGCTTCACTCACCTTGCGGAGCGATGACGGCACATTGGCTTCGACTTTGAGCTGTGGGTTGCGAGAAATACTGATGTCGACGGTTACTTTGCCGAAATTGATTTTGCTTTGTTTACCGGCTTTATCCTTAAGGGTAGTATTGCCCAAGACGCTATTCTTGCCATCGAAACCGGTCAATGCTTTGCCTAAGACGACTGGCTGCGTCGAACCGGCCTTCATGCCTATGCCATCGACTGAGGATATCGTGATGTAATCACCTGGTTTGACTTCACCGCCTTGGTCACTGACCAGTACATCATAATGGCCGGTAGTCGCCACGTAGACTTTTTGATCGCCGCTGGATATGGTCACAGGCGCATCATTCGGATTAACGACTACACCCTGCATCTTATCGGGTGTAGCCGCGGTCAGCGCTGCAACTTTCGACGTATCATCCTGCTTGAACATGACAATCATGCCACTCTGCAATGAATCATCGGTGTTATATCCTTGGATAACCGCCTGACTACCAGCCAGATGAGCGTGCGAAAACATCAAGAGCAATCCCAGGCCCAAGATGGCCAGGAATTTTTTTTCGATAAATATTTGTTTTAGTTTAGCGCGAAGCATGTTCTGCTCGCTGTAAGTATAACCTTTTTAGTGTGCGTGCAAAAGAGTATTCAGTTCATGGACGACTGTATCGATATCAGATTTTGTCGTGAACTTACCCAATGTGAAACGTAGACTGGACCGTGCCTGTGCGTCGCTCATTCCGATAGCCTTCAGTACATGCGACGGCTCCTCGCTGCTGGCACTGCAGGCCGACCCGACAGCGCACATGATTCCGCGTTCATCGAAGCCGAACATCAGGCGTTCGTTATCCTGTCCAGGTAGCGTGATGTGCACGTTGTTCGGCAGACGCTGGGATTGCGTGCCATTGATGACCGCGTCAGGGATCTTCTGTTCAAGCTGGTGGAAAAAGTAAT
>Ga0265327_10002614_pt1 | contig 18617 bp, 14 predicted proteins | sample 41621metaG_FD_202089 | JGI IMG/M metagenome (GOLD analysis project Ga0265327, IMG submission 202089) | Rhizosphere microbial communities from Carex aquatilis grown in University of Washington, Seatle, WA, United States - 4-16-21 metaG | ecosystem: Host-associated > Plants > Roots > Rhizosphere...
GCTCATCATGGCCACGGCCGCGCTCAACGCCCAGGACGCCCTGCCCCCACTCCAGGAGGATGAGGCTGTCCTGCTCATGCCCTTCCTGAATCGACAGCGCCTCGGGGATTCCCTGCTGAGCTATCCACTCCAGGGCCGGGTGTTGATCCCGCTATCGGAACTTGCCCGGATGCTCGGTCTCGCCATTCGGGTCGACGCTTCGCAGGGCCGGGCCGAGGGCTACTTCATCGAGCAGGGGCGGACCTTCCAGCTGGACGTGAGCAGCCGGCAGGCTGTCATCGAAGGGAAAGCGATCCCCTTCGCACTGGGCCAGGTCCGGAAGCATGAGGGCGATCTCTACGTGGATGCAGCCCTGCTGGCGACTTGGTTTCCCCTGGGGGTGGAGGCCGATCCCAAGGGGGCCTATCTCGAGTTGAAGGGCAACAAGGGCACCCGGTTCCCCATCGAGGATGTCTGGCAGCGGGAGAAGACCTATGCGCAGAAGGGGTCTTCCACCAGCACCGGTGAAGATCCCCTGGCCCTGGGACCGCATCAACCCATTCCCTATGCATTCCTCGATGTGCCCAGTGTCGACATCAGCGCCGCATGGGCCGTGAGTGGCCATGGGGGCAATGCCCCACCGAGCGGGGTCCTGGCCGCGGCGGGAGATCTGTTCTGGATGAGTGCCGCAGCTTCGGTCACCCGCGATGCCTCGGGAACCCTCGGGAATGGCAGGTTCGACCTGTTCCGGGAGGATCCGGATGGTGGGCTGCTCGGGCCCCTGAAGGCCACGCGCATTGAGCTTGGTGATGTGATCCAGAAGGGTGGCCTCGACATCGTCGGCGGGCTTCCGGACGGCCATGGGGTGGCCGTCTCGAATACCCCCCTGACGTACAGCTCCACCTTCGGTCAGCGCGTCTTCACAGGCCTGCTGCCGGAAGGGTGGACCGTCGAGCTCTATCAGAATGGATCCCTCCTGGCATTCCAGCGCTCCAGACCCGATGGCCGCTACGAGTTCCAGCAGGTTCCAGTGCGTTTTGGGCTCAATGAATTCCGCCTGGTCTTCCTTGGCCCCCATGGTGAGCGGCGGGAACAGGTCTCCCGGGTTGACATCGCGGGGGACCGTCCCAAAGCGGGCGAGCTGTTCTATCAGTTCACCTACATCCAGCCGAGACCGGTGGATCAACGGAGCGTCCTGCCCGATGAGACTCTGCCGATTCCAGGAATGGACAAGAAGCCCGCCTGGCTTGGAAGCCTGGAATATGGTCTGAATCAGAGCCTCTCCATGAAGGCCGCAGGGATGCAGGTGGCCCTTCCCCAGGGGATCACCACCTACTCCTTTGCCGGCCTACGCACGAGCCTGCCCTTCCTGGCGATGCAGGTCGGGGGCGTCTCGAGCCGCCAGCCGGATGGTTCCCACGTGACGGGGTGGCAGACCGATGTGCGTACGGGCTACGGATACAGTTCCCTAGGCCTCAAACGGAGTGAGTTCAACCCCGGCTTCTCCCTCTCAGGCTCCCAGACCATGGGAAAGTATCTCCGCTCAGATTCGGTCGCCGATCTTTCGGGCAGCTGGGGCGGGAAAACGACCAACTTCAGCCTCACCGGCACCCTCGAGTCCCAGGTGTATTGGGATGGCTCCCACCAGGACAGGAATCGCCTGCAATTCAGCACCAGCATCGATCCGATCAACCTCATGGTGTTCTCCGGGCGCATTCTCGATTCCTCGGGCACCTCCGATTCCCGCGAGACCGGGCTCATCCTCTCCACCAACCTTCTGGGGTTTTCAGCCCAGGGAGGCGTCACGTCCCACACGGACCCGACCACCCCTTCGCGTACCGACTGGGATCTGCAGGCGGGCTTTCTGGGCCCCTGGAAGCTGGACTACCGCTTCACCTTTGCGCAAGGGTTGGGTGGTCCCGATGGGCGGCGGATCGCCGCCACGGTCACCAAGCTCATGGGACCCGGCCTGGGCTTTGGCGTGGAGACGGCCTGGCGCAAAGACATCGGCATCTCAATCTCCCTTCGCCTTCAAGTGTCCCTCCAGCGGGAACCGCGCCGGGGTCAATGGATCGCAGACAGTCAGGCCATGTCCGGAGCAGGGGCCGTGTCGGCGGTCGCTTTCGTGGATGCCAACCACAATGGGGTGCTCGATCCCGGAGAACGCATCCTGGAAGGCACCCGCTTCAACGTCCAGGCCGGTGGCACGGGGGAGAACCGCAGCCAGGATCCTTCCGTGAATCACTATCCCCTGCTGGGGCGCGGGCGCTGGTTGCCCGTGGAACTGGACACAGCCTCTCTGGAAGACAGTTCCCTGCAGCCACTGAACCCGGCCATCCAGATCCTTCCGAGACCTGGCAAAGTGAGCCAGCTGAATGTTCCGGTCGCCGTCCTAGGGGAGGTGAATGGCAGCACCCGGAGGCGATCCAAGGGCAAGGTGCGAGACCTGGGCGGCTTGGAATTGGAATTGGTGCGGATCGGCACGGGGATCGTGAAGACGCTGCGAACCGCCTTCGACGGATTCTTCGAACTCCGGAGCCTGCCCCTGGGCGAGTATGAACTCCGGGTGACCGAGGCTGAAGCCAGACGCCTCAAGCTGGATCATCCACCGCTCCGGAAGTTCATCCTCTCCATCGAGCGGCCCACGTGGGACGGCATGGACCTCATCGTGGATCTCACCCTCGACGAGGACGAAGCACCCACCCGCCCCCAGCCATCCCCGTGATCGAATTACCGCCGATCCCATCCCGCGTTCATTCCACTCTGTCGACCGATTTCATCCAGGAGGACCCCATGTTCCACCGTGGACTGATCACCTTGCTGCTTCTCACCCTGGGGGCAACGGGTCTCCTTGCCCAGGCCCTCCAGGTCACCCGCCAACAGGGATTGGATTTCGGCCACCTCATTGCGGAATCCCCCGGTGGGAGCCTGACCCTGACGCCAGAAAGCCAACTGATCCTGGGGGCCGACCGCCGCGTCCGCGGGTTCCAGACTGCCAGCCCCCATGGCGCCCTCTTCCGCATCACCGGCCCTCCGGGGCGGAGGGTCCACGTGGAGCTGGACCCACCCTCCCCGATCTTCCAAAGCCCCTCCGGGCGGCTTCGCATCGCCACCTTTCAGCTCGGTCTTCCCAGCCCCGACGGGCAGCTGAACGGCCAGGGCTTTCTGGATGTCTTCGTGGGCGCAACCCTCGATGTCAGCGCCGGCAATCAATCCGGCCTCTTCCTGCTCAACTCGGCCCAGTTCATCGTCCGGGATCGCGATGCCAAGGGAAGTTCCAGGGAACCGGACACCTTCTCCACGCCCTGCCCCATTCGAGCGCATGTCAGGGCACCGCTCACCCTCGAACGGAAACAGGACCTCAGCTTCGGCGATATCCTCCTCCGGCCGGAAGGTGGTCAGCTCTGTGTGGAGCCGGGCGGCCGCTACTACTGGAAGGACACCCGGCGTCCAGATTTCATCCACGCCAAGCCCCGCCCGGCCCAGTTCCTCGTGTGCGGCAGCGGGGATGCCATGATCAATGTGCAGATTCCGACCGCAACCGTGATGCTTCGAAATGCAGCGGGTCAGACCGTCCTGCTGAAGGAGTTCACCACCGATGTGGATCGTTCGATCCGCCTGCCTGACGCTGGACCACTCAGCTTCGAGATCGGCGCCACCCTGGTGATCGGGGCCAATCAGGCCCCAGGTGCCTATTCCGGCACGTTCACCATCAGCGTGAACTACCTCTAACCTGCTTGCCCCGGGAAAACGGGTCCATCCACCATCCGGAACATCAGGATCGCCCCCGCTGCCGCCACATTGAGGCTGTCCATGCCCGAGGCCATGGTGATCGCCACGGTGCGGTCGCAGTGGGCCAGGGCCGACGCATCCAGGCCGCTGTCCTCGGGGCCCATCACCAAGGCGCACCGCGGAACGGGACGCCAAGTCCGGGCATCCTCCGCCTGCGGAGTGAGGGCGGCGGCCACGATCTCGGAGGCGGGGTCAGCCGCCTTCCACTGCAGCAGGGCCGCCCAGGGATCCTCCACGCGCCACACAGGAATGCGCCACACCGCGCCCATGGACACGCGCACCGTGCGTCGCGTCCACTGTCCCGGACCGGGTCCCGCCAAGACGCCATCGAGCCCCAACGCGGCGGCACTGCGGAGCAGCAGGCCCAGGTTCTCGCTGTCATAGAGGCGCGGCAACACCAGCAGTCGACTGGCGCGGGTGAGCTCGGAAGCATCTGGTGCTGCGGGCACCTGGGCACAGGCCATGAGGCCGCGATGGAACGGGAACCCCGCGAGGTTGGATAGCTCCTGGGGCTCTGCGGTCAGCAGCTCGGTGCCGGCTGGAAGCCGCTCACGCAGGCCCACCGCGGCCTGCGTGGTGGCGGCCACCGAGATCACCTTGAGCCGACCTGCGTGGGCGGCAACGAGTAGATCCTCCACGAGGATCCGGCCCTCGGCGATGAAACAGGAACCGTGGATCGGGTGCTCGCGCGTACCGGCGAAGCGGAGGTCGCGGTAGGGATCCCAGGGATCGAAGTCGGCCATGGGAACAGCGTAGCCTCCGCACGGGAAATGCGGTTCCATGGGATCCATGCCCCGCAAACTCCCCCGACACCTCACCTGGCTCGAAGCCTTCGTGGCCGCTGTGGAGACGGGCTCCCTGGAAGCCGCGGCGCAGCACCTGGGCGTGGCCCGGTCGGTGGTGAGCGAACACCTGCGCGCCCTGGAAGAAACCTTGGCCGAAGGCGAAGCCCTGGTAGAGCGCGGGCCGGGGCGGCGCCTCCGCCTGACACCTCGAGGGGAACGGCTCTTCGCAGGTGCCCAGTCCTCCTTCCACCAGCTGGACCTGAAGCGCCTGCGGGACCTCGCCGCGCCGGAACCCGGCCTCCGCCTGGGCCTGAGCCCGACGCTGTCGGCCCTCCTGCTGGAACCCCTCGCCACCTCCGCGGCAAAGCAGGGACTGAAGCTCGAGGCCGCCTTCGGAGGCGCTCACGATCTTGTCCGTCAGGTTCAGAACCGTCAGCTGGACCTGGCCCTGGGCTTTACGCCGCTGCCGCCCCACCGGGGCGTGGAATACCGTGTGCTGGCCCGCCTTCCCTTCGTGGTGCTCGCGGCACCCATCTGTGGGCTTCCCAGGGAGGCGCCCTTCCTGCGCGTGAAGGACCTGGCGGGTCGCCCCTTCGTGGACTGGCTGCGCGACGATCCCTACGGAGGGGCCAATTCGGCGCGCTTCCTTGATGCGGGCATCGAAGTGATCGAACGGGCACGGGTGGAAAGCATCCTGCAGCTCTACCCGGCCCTTCGGGCTTTCGGGGCCTGCGCCATCGCCCCGGACCAGCGGGCCCTGGGTCCCATCCCCACCGACGTGTTGGCCTGGCCGCTGAAGGAGCGGAAGCCCCAGGTCGTGGAGGTGGTAGCGCTGTGGCCGGCCGGCGGGGCTTCCGCCGCTGCAGAGCGCTGCCTGAAGTCCCTGACTGCCCACCTTCGGAAACGACGGTAATTCGACGTTTCGTACCTAATTTTATGGATTTCCGTCCAAGTGTTCAGACACTAGGCTGGTGGAAACTCCGGAGCCCCGCTTGCCATCCACCCCCACAACTCCCGACCCTTCGCCCACCCAGCGGGCCATCAACCGCCTGCCCGCTCACCTGCGCCGCTATGTCGTCGACCAGGACCACTCGGCCTACACGGCCCGGGACCACGCGGTGTGGCGACACATCCTCCGCCGCCTCATCGGCCGCCTGAAAGACACTGCCCATGCCAGCTACCTCTCGGGACTTGCGGCCACCGGCATTGGCCAGGATCGCATTCCCAGCCTGGATGAGATGAACGAGAAGCTTGAGACCCTGGGCTGGTCGGCCGTGGGTGTGCGGGGCTTCATCCCCCCGGCTGTGTTCACGGAACTGCAGTCGCTGGGTGTGCTCGCCATCGCCGCCGACATCCGCAGCCATGAGCACATCGAGTACACACCAGCCCCCGACATCGTGCATGAGAGCGCCGGCCATGCGCCCATCCTGGCGGACCGGCGCTACGCGGAATACCTGAAGCGCTGCGGCGAGGCTGGCTTTCGCGCCATCGCCTCTGTGGAGGACCAGGCCGTTTACGAGGCGATCCGCAATCTCAGCGTGGTGAAGGAGGACCCCGCCGCCACGGAGGAAGAGATCATCCTTGCCCAGGAGCGCCTGCATGCTGCGGGTGCGAGCCGCCGCTACGTCAGCGAGAGCACCAAGGCCAGCCGCCTCTACTGGTGGACGGCGGAATACGGCCTGGTGGGCGACCTGGCGGATCCGAAGATCTACGGCGCGGGCCTGCTGAGCAGCCTGGGCGAAGCCGCGCACTGTTTCACACCGGCCGTGAAGAAGGTGCCCCTGGGCCTTGTCTGTGCAGACACCGAATACGACATCACCCGCATGCAGCCTCAGCTCTTCGTGGCCCGCGACTTCGACCACCTCTTCGAAGTGCTGGAGGCCTTTGAGGGCACGCTCGGCTGGCGTCGCGGCGGTGACCACGGCCTAGAGGAAGCGCTGCGGGCCCGCACCGTCAATCACCTTGTGCTCGACGATGGCCTGGAGCTCACCGGCAAGGTGGTGGCCCGCATCCCGGCTCGGGGCGAGCTCGCGCCAGGCCTGTCCACGGCGCTGGCACGGGTGGAAGGTCCCATCCTGATCTCCCGGAACGGCCAGGCCCAGGAACGCCCCTGGCCCGGCGAGGCCCTGGTGGCCTTCGGGACCGGCGTCCTGCCCCGGCGTGGGGCCTTCAGCCTGGACATGCCTTCCGGCCTATTTCTCACGGGTTTCCGGGTGGGCGAGCACGAAGTGATCAACCTGCGTGGGCACCAAGATGGTCGCCCCCTGGACCTGCCCAGCTGGACCCTGCTCTTCCTCAGCGCCGCGCTTCCCTCCGTGGCCGGCGGACCGGCGGACCCCGGCGCCTGGGATGCCTGGTTCGGCGACCATTCCGCCCTGGCCGAAGGGGAGGCCGAGGCCCAGGCGCGGGATCGCAAGGCCGCAGCCCTGCCCGCCGAACTCGCAGCACTCTATGCCGAGGCCGACCAGCTGCGGCAGGCCGGAGCCAGGGACCAGGAGAAGCTGGCCACGCTCCTTGTGCAGGCCATGAAGCACCCCGACGAGTGGCTCCTGCAGGCGGAGCTGAAGGAACTGGCCGAGCTGGAGGTGGAGGCATGAGCTGGATCGAAGCCGATGGAAGCCTGACCCGCGCCATCAAGACCCCCGATTTCATGACCGCTTTCAACCTCGTGAGCGCCCTGGTGGGACCGGCCGAGGGCCTGAACCACCATCCCGACATCGCCTTTGGCTGGGGTTATGTGCGGATCACCTTGACCACCCATGACGCGGGCGGCATCACAGAGAAGGATCACCAATTGGCGGCAGCCATCGATTCGGCCGTTAAGCCTTTTGGCTTATAGCGTTTGCAGGATCCGGACCTATTCATCCACTGGAAGGTCCGCTATTCTGAAATGTCCATCGAGGAGTCCCTTGCCGAAGCCGTCGATCTCCCCCCATCGTTCCCATCTCACCCGGTTCAAGACCCTCCCCCTGATCGGCCTCGGTTGTCTTAGCCTGGCCCTCGGCTGTCGGTCCGACCAGGTCGCTCACTACCGTGTGCCCAAAGAGGCCCAGGCCACCCACCCGGACCATCCCGGCCAGGCCGAAGAAGCCATGCCGATGCCCGGCAGCATGCCCGCCAGCCAGGAACCGGCCGCCAACGTGCCACCACCCCCGGCCCCCAAGGGCGCCCTGAAGTGGTCCCTCCCCAAGGGCTGGAGTGAACTGCCCGGTGGCGGCATGCGCTTCGCCACCTTCAAGGCCCCCTTCGCCGGAAAGCTGGAAGCGACTGTGGTCGTGCTTCCCGGCCCTGCGGGCGGTGAGTTGGCCAATGTCAACCGCTGGCGCGGCCAGATCGCCCTGCCCGCCCTCGATGAAGCAGGCCTCGCCAAGGCTCGCACGGTGGTGAAGTCCAAGGCAGGCTCGGTGAACGTCTATGACTTCACCAGCGAGGGCCAGACCAAGAGCCGCATGGTGGCCGGCTACATCTCCACCCCCGACGGCAACACGTGGTTCCTCAAGCTGACGGGGGACGCGGATCCCGTGGCCAAGGCGAAGCCCGAGTTCATGACCATCCTGGGGAGCCTCCACCTTGATTAAGACCTACGCTTCCCGAGTCTGGGCTCTCCTGAAGTCCTTCCAGCTGACCATCGTGCTCCTGGCCCTCCTCATGGGCCTCGTGGTGGCCTGCACGCTCGCCCAGGTCGAGATGGGCACGCAGGGCGCCGTGAACGCCTACATGCGCAGCTTCATCGTGTGGCATCAGTTCTCGTTCCTGACCTTCCAGGTGCCGACCTTCCCCGGCGGCGCGCTGGTGGGCCTGCTGCTCACCTTCAACCTCATCGCCAAGACCCTCGACATCAAGCTGAGCTGGCAGAAGTCTGGCATGTGGTTGGTCCACGCGGGCCTAGTGGTGCTGTTCGCGGGTGAGTTCGTCGCGGGCATGATGCAGGTGGACACCAACATGACCATCGAGGTGGGCCAGACCGTCAACTACGTGCAGAGCTACAAGAACGCCGAGCTGGCCATCATCGACGTGACTGATCCCATCTGGGATGAGGTCTACTCCGTGCCGGACACCTTGCTGAGCAAGGGTGGTTCCATTGCCATTCCCGGCACGCCGCTCACGATCAACGTGAAGCGCTTCTTCCCGAACGCCCAGCTCAGCAACCTCCAACCCGGCCTGCCGCCCTCCCCGGCCACCGCCGGCGTGGGGGCTGGCGTTTCGGTCATCGAAGCCCCCCTCGTCTCTGACGACAAGGAGATGAACCAGACCTCGGCCTTCGTCGAGCCCGTGGCCGGCGGTCGCAGCTACGGCACCTGGCTCACCTCCGTGTCCCTGGGCGCGCCCCAGTCCTTCATCCACGAGGGACACACCTATGTGCTGACCATGCGCCTGCGGCGCCAGTATCTGCCCTACGCATTCACGCTGAAGCAGTTCCGGCACGACGTGTATCCCGGCACCGACATCCCCAAGAACTTCTCCAGTCTGGTCCAGGTGGTGAACCCCTCGCAGAAGGAATCCCGCGAGGTGCTGATCTACATGAACCAGCCGCTTCGGTACGAGGGCAAGACCTTCTACCAGGCGAGCTTTGGCAAGAACGACACCCTGTCCGTCCTTTCCGTGGTTGAAAATCCCGGCTGGCTTCTCCCCTATGTGTCGTGCGTGCTGGTCTCCCTGGGCCTGCTCGTGCACTTCGCCATCGTCCTGCGTCGCTCCCTGAAGCGCCGCCAGGACAAGAAGGAGGGCTGATCATGACCTTCGTGCAGAAATACCTCGCCTGGGGCGCCGCCGCCCTCGCGCTGCTCATCGCGCTCGTCTTCGCCCTCCCGGGCGGGAAAGCCCGCGGCTTTGATGTCAGCGGCTTCGGCAACCTACCCATCCTGGAAGGCGGCCGCGTCAAACCGCTGGACTCCCTGGCCCGCAACTCCCTGCTGGTGATCCACAGCCGCCAAGGCTTCCGCCACGAGGGCCGCACCGTGGGTCCCGACGAGTGGATCCTCGACGTGCTCTTCCGCCCCCAGGTGGCCGACACCCAGCCCATCTTCGTCATCGATGATCCCGATGTCATCGGCCTCATCGGCGCCAAGCAGACCAAGAACCGGAATTACTTCAGCTTCGCGGACCTCTCCTCGCACCTCGATGAGATCCAGAAGCAGGCCTCGGCCGCCCAGCCCATCGCGGCCCAGAAGCGCACGCGGTTCCAGAGCGCCATCGTCAATCTGTTTGATCGCGTCTACCTCTACTACAAGCTGCGGAACACGCTGCAGCTGGCGGGCTCGCCCGGCCTGGGCTGGGAACTCCAGTCCATCGGCACCCCCGATGCCGCCCTGCGCCAGCAGGACCTGATTCAGTTAGCCCAGTTCCGCATGCTGCCACCCCCTGCCGGCTCTGGCCCCGAGGCTTGGCAAAGTGTCGGCCAGGCCCTCAGCGCCCTCCAGACCGGCGCCCCCATGCATCCCGGCCTGGTACCCCTCGCCAAGCTCAATGCCTACTACGTGGCCAATGACCCCGTCAGCTTCAACCTGGCCCTGGCTGACATGAACGGCGTCGTCTCCACCTTGAAGCCAGGCGCCTTGGGCCATGCCTCGAACGAAGTGGTCTTCAACCGGGCCCAGCCCTTCTTCGTGGGCCTGTCGATCTATTTCGTGGCCTTCCTGGTGCTGTGCTTCTCCTGGATCTACAAGCCGGAGCTCCTGCGCCCCACGGCCTACTCGCTGCTCTTCGCGGGTTCCATCGTCCACACCTTGGGCCTGGCCGCCCGCATCATCCTGCAGGGCCGTCCTCCGGTCACGAACCTCTACTCCTCCGCCATCTTCGTGGGCTGGGGCGCGGTGATCCTCGGCCTCATCATCGAGCGGATGTACCGCAAAGGCTTCGGCACCGCCGTGGCCGCCGCCGCGGGTTTCGCATCACTGATCGTAGCTCAGAACCTGGGCACCGAAGGCGACACCATGGAGATGATGCGCGCCGTGTTGGACTCCAATTTCTGGCTGGCCACCCACGTCGTCACCATCACCATCGGCTACGCGGGCACCTTCCTGGCAGGCTCCATCGCCATCGCCTACGCCCTCCGCAAGCACATCGTGACCAAGGTGGATCCGGAAACGGACAAGGCCCTGGCGGACATGGCCTACGGCATCATCTGCTTCGCCCTGTTCTTCAGCTTTGTCGGCACCGTGCTGGGCGGCATCTGGGCCGATCAGTCCTGGGGCCGCTTCTGGGGCTGGGATCCCAAGGAGAATGGCGCCCTGCTGATCGTGCTGTGGAACGCCATCATCCTGCATGCCCGCCTGGGCGGCTATGTCCGCGACCGCGGGCTGATGGTGATGGCCATCTTCGGCAACATCATCACCGCCTGCTCGTGGTTCGGCGTGAACATGCTCGGCGTGGGCCTCCACTCCTACGGATTCATGGATCAGGCCTTCTGGGCGCTCACCGGCTTCATCGCCAGCCAGATCGTGCTCATGGGCGTCTGCTACGCCCCGGCCCGCTTCTGGAACGAGACGCCCCAGTCCAAAGCCTAGTCTCCTTCCGCACTAGAAAAGAAAGGCCCCCAACCGGGGGCTTTTCTTTGTCCAACCCACAGGGGGCCTGTGCCGGGGTGAACTCCTCATCAATCCAGTCGGGTGGTACCGAGCAGGCCGTCCCCATCAAAGTGCTGCTTCAGCGCCGCGCTGACGGCGCGGATGGGAGCGGCGGTATAGGCCTCGTAGAAGCGCTGGTTGTGGGGCCCCACGCCATGCTCGGCACTGTAGCTGCCGTCGAAGCCCTGCACAGCGAGGTCATAGATCCGGGACTGCAGCTCGGGCACCAGGGTCGAGGCAGGCTGCGGGGCCTCCGCCTCCTTCCAGACCAGATTCAGGTGGGTCCCCCCATCGCCCCAGTGGCCGAAGTCGCAGCAGCGCACAAAAGGGAATTCCGCGGTGAGGAGGGTCCGCGCGGCGGCCGTGAAAGCCGCCATGCGGCTGCGGGGCACGCTGATGTCGAAGGCCAGCACCTTGCCTTCGCTGCGCAGGCTCTCGCTGACATGGTGGCGGATGGCCCAGAAATCCTCGGCCTTGCCCACGAACACATCGGTAATCTGCTCACCGGCCTCGGTTTCCAGGAAGGCCCCGAGGCGCTCCTCCAGCAGGCCTGACACGTCCAGCGCCGCCACCGGCAGCGTGGACGCCAGCTCCACCAGGGCCGTGTAGGCCGGCGGCTGGGCGGCGCCGTAGGGGTTGCGCACGCCCTCGTGGTGCCGGAAGACGGGCGCGATGGCCTCGGCGCTGAGCACCTCGAAGGCCGTAAACACATCGGACAGGTCCCGTTCGAGCGCCTGCAGCAGCTCGAGGACGGCCTCCCCGGAGGCGCAGCCCACCAGGGCCGTGCCGCGCTGGGCAGGTACGGGAACCACCTGAACGACTGCTCCGGTGATGACGCCGAAGGTCCCGCTGGTGCCCACGAAGAGGTGTTTCACATCCAGGCCCGTGTTGTTCTTCCGCAGCTGGTTCATGGATTCAATCACGGTGCCGTCAGCCAGGACGACCTCCAACCCCAGCAGGTTGTGCCGCACGTCCCCGTACTTCAGCAGGCGGGTGCCGCCCGTGTTGGTGGCGATCATGCCGCCGATGGAGGGATCGGCGCCGAGGTCGATGGGAAACATCAATCCGTGGGGCGCGAGCGCTTCATTCAAGGCACTGAGCAGGAGACCTCCGTCGACCTTCGCGGTGCGGTTGAGGGGATCGATCTCCAGGCGACGGTTCAGCCGCTCCAGGCTGAGCACCGCCATGGTGCCACTGGCATCCGGCGTGGAGGCACCCACCAAGCCGGTGTTCGCCCCCTGGGCGATCACGCGGACGCCCGCCGCCTGACAGGCGCGCAGCGTCGCGGACACCTGGGCGGTGGTGCCCGGGCGCACCACCAGCCGGGCCTTGCCCTTGCCGTAGCGCCAGCCTTCTTCGTAGCGGACGAGATCTTCCGCGTCCGTGAGCACCGCATCGTCACCCAGCAAGCGCCGAAGATCCTGGATCAGGGAATCGCTCATGACTGGCTCCAGGCGCGCACCAATGATTCGAAGCGCTCACCGCGCTGCTCAAAGTTGTCGAACTGGTCGAAGCTGGCGCAGGCGGGACTGAGGAGCACTTGATCGCCTGGCTGGGCCAGCGAGAGCGCAACGCCGACGGCCTCGTCAAAGGCGGGCACCACGTGGTGCGGAAGGTCGCGGAGGTCACGCAGCAGGTTGGGAATGGCCTCCCCGAGAAGGACCAGGCGGCGGAGCTTGCCCTGCATGGCCTCGCGCAGCGGCTCGTAGCTTGCGCCCTTGTCCGTGCCGCCGAGCAGCAATACCAACGGCCCCGGAAGGGCGCGGATGGCCGTCAAGGTGGCATCGACGTTGGTGCCTTTGGAATCGTTGTAGGCCCGGACGCCATTCTTTTCGCCACAGAAGGCGATGCGATGGGCGAGGCCGGGATAGGTCTTCAGCCCTGCCCGGATGGCCTCAGGCGCAGCGCCCGCATGGTGGGCCAGCAGACTTGCAGCCAGGGCATTCTCCACGTTGTGATCGCCGAGGATGAGCAGCTCGGAGCGAGAGAGAAGCCGGGTGTCATGGAGGTGCAGGTCGCCCGCAGCATCGCACCAGGCCTCGCAGGGCGACCAGCCAAAACCCGCCACGTGTCCGTCGCCCGGCGCGTCGGACCACCACTCCGGATGGGCCACGGGCACCACCCGCAGGTCCGCCGAAGACTGCCCGTCAAACACGCGCAGCTTGGTCTTCCGGTAGGTCTCCATGGTGCCGTGCCGGGCCAAGTGATCCGGCGTGAGATTGAGGAAGGCCGCTCCCTCGGCGTGGAAGGCCTGAGTGGACTCCAGCTGGTAGCTGCTCAGCTCGACCACGAACACCGTGGCTCCCACCGCGGCCTGGGCGGCTTCGAGCACCGGCGTGCCGAGATTGCCGCAGGCCTGCGCCAATATGCCGGCAGAGGTCAGCAGGTGGGCCGTCAGATCGGTCGTCGTGCTCTTCCCGTTGGTGCCAGTCACCGCCACCACACGGCTGCCATCGTTCCGATTGCGGATGACGCGGTGGGCCACTTCCACTTCGCCGATGACGGCGACGCCGCGCGCCAGCGCTTCCGCCACGAAGGGATGGGTGCGGGGGATGCCTGGACTGAGGATGAGCTCGGTGCAGTCGTCAAGTAGTGCGAACGGATGATCTCCCCATACGCCCGGGATGCCCGCCTTCGCGAGGTCCAACTCCAGTGCAGGGTCCGGCTCTGGCCGGCTGTCGGTGAGCACGACTGGCCGCCCCTGCGCCGCGAAGAAGCGCGCCGCCGCGAGCCCTGATCGCCCAGCTCCCATGACCACGGTGCGCATGTCGCCTCCCCTTTCAGCCTAGAAGCCTGAACCAGGATCCGGAAGCCCCACCGTGAACCCGTCGCAACAACGACATCCGGGATAAGCCGCGCTACACTCCTGGGGTGACCCTTGACCTGAGTGCGGAGTGACCATGCCCAAGGGCATTCTGGAAAGCATGCTGTGTGGCGAAGGCGTGATCGTGCCCCACGTGCAGCCCATGTACCGCCTCAGCGACAACCGCCTCATGGCCCGGGAGTATCTGGCGCGCTACATGGATGCCGAAGGCCAGGCTCATGCCGTGGGACCCCTGCTGCAGGACCCCTCCCTGCGGCCGGATGAGCGTCTCCTCCTCGATCTGAAGTTCCTCGAATCCACCTTCCAGACCGTGGCCCTCTCGGGGGATGACAGCTACCTGCACTTCGTGAACCTGGAGCCCGTGAGCCTCGAGGCTGCCGGCTTCTGGGAGAGCCTGCCCCGCTGGATGGAGGCCCTGCCCTTCAGCCCGGAATGCGTGGTGATGGAGTTCACGGAATCCCAGGGCATGCACGACCTGGAGGCGCTACGGAACTACGCCAACCGCCTGCGGGACCTCGGCCTCCAGGTGGCTGTGGATGATCTCGGCGCCGGCGTGGCGAGCCTCTCGCACATGGCCCGGCTGGCGCCGGATTTCATCAAGGCCGATCGCAGCCTGGTGGAGCAGGTCCACCGCCGCCCATACCAGGCCGCGCTGCTGAATGCGCTCTCCCACTTCGCCGACCGCATGCGCATCGGCTTCATCGCCGAAGGCATCGAAACGCTCGAGGAACTGCAGGCCGTCCTGGATGCGGACGTGCCCTGGGGCCAGGGCTACATCCTGGGCCAGCCGTGGCCCTCACAGCCCCGCCCCATCACTAGCGCAGCTTCAGGGAGCTGAGGGCCAGGATCGAGCAGACGATGGCCGTGATCCACATGCGGATGACGACCTTGGTCTCCTGCAGGCCGCCCAACTCCAGGTGGTGGTGGAAGGGCGCCATGCGGAAGATGCGCTTCCCGCCGCGCAGTTTGAAGCTGCCCACCTGCAGGATCACGCTGACGGCCTCCAGTACGAACAGGCCCCCGGCGATCACGAGCAGCAGCTCCTGCTTGATGACCACCGCGACGGTGCCCAGCGCGCCGCCCAGGGCCAGCGAGCCTGTATCGCCCATGAACACTTCCGCCGGATGGGCGTTGTACCAGAGGAAGCCCAGGCAGGCACCGGCCATGGCGCCCATGAAGACCGACAACTCCGCGCCGCCGGGCACGTGGGGCACCACCAGGTAGGCGGCGATCTTCGCGTGGCCCACGATGTAGGCCAGGATCGCAAACGTGAGCGAGACGATGAGCGTGCCACCGATGGCGAGGCCATCCAGGCCATCCGTGAGGTTCACGGCGTTGCTGGTGCCGACCATGACCAGCCAGATCCAGGGGATCAGGAAGATGCCCACATTGGGTCGGAAGTTCTTGAAGAAGGGCACCGAGAGCTGACTGGTGGCCGCACCGCGCAGGCCGAAGTGCAGGATGAGCCATGCGACCAGCAGCGAGATGGCGGTGAGCAGAGCCATCTTCTGCCAACTGGTGAGGCCGAGGTTCTGCTTCTTGAGCAGCTTCTGGGCATCGTCGAAGGCGCCCACCGTGCCGAAACCCACCAGCGCCATCAGGGCCACCCAGATGGCGCCACTCTTGAGGTCGCACCAGAGCAGGGTCGAGACCGTGATCACCAGCAGGATGAGAATGCCACCCATGGTGGGCGTGCCAGCCTTCTTCTGGTGGTTCTCCAGGCCCACGTCGCGGATGTGCTGACCCATCTTGAGGGCCGTCAGGGTGCGGATGACCCAGGGCCCCAGGAGCAGGCTGAGCACCATGGCCGTGGCGGCCGCCATGGCCGTGCGGAAGGTGACATAGCGGAAGACGGAGAAACCCGGGACCAGGTCGCGGTAGGGATAGAGGAGCCAGGGAAGCATCAGTGGTCCGAAAGCTGAGGGTCAGTGGGTGAGGAGCCAATCGACCGCGCGTTCCGCGCGCCAGTACCGGCTGCCTTTGACCAGGATACGGGCTCCGGAGGGAATTGCGGAGAGTCCCGCCGCATCATCCCGGAGGGCCTCGAAATCCGGGAAGGCCTGGGCCCGCTGGCCAAAGCCATCGGCATAGTCTGAGGCGAAGTCACCGTAGGCCCAGAGACGGGCCAACCCCAGGTCCTTCAAGGCCCGGCCGGTCTCGCGGTGGATGCGGGGCGCCTCGGGGCCCAGCTCGCGCATGGAGCCCAGCACGGCCACGGCCTCGCCGCCCGGCAACTGCAGCAGGGCGCGGGTGCAGGCCACGATCGAATCCGTGCTGGCGTTGTAGGTCTCGTCCAGGAGGCAGCCCCCACTGGCACGCGCATGCAGGCGGCCGCGCCCCGGCTCAGGCACCACCGTACCGAGGCCCTGCGCCACCTGCGCAGGATCGAAGCCCAGGTGGATGGCCAGAGTCGCCGCCAGGGCGGCATTACGGATCTGGTGCTCCCCCGGCAACTGCAGTCGGATGGCCACCGGACCGGCGGGGGTGCGCAGCTCAAAGGCCCCACCCGCGGCGCCCAGCGACTGCACCTGCTCCCAACCGAAAGCCTCACCCTCTCCCACAGGCAGGGCCCGGGCATGCTGGGCCCAGGTCTGCTCGGCGATCCAACGGCACCAAGCATCCGAAGCGAGGTGCGCCCAGACACCGCCGCGGTTCAGACCTGCCACGAGTTCGCCCTTCGCCTCGGCAATGCCCTGCTGACCGGTGGTGAAATTCTCGATATGCGCCGTACCCACCAGGGTGATGAGGCCCGCATCCAGTGGCGCGATCTCCGTCAGGCGGCGGATCTCACCCGGCGTGCTCATGCCCATTTCCAGCACCGCCGCGCCGAGACCCTCCGGCAAAGTCGCCAGGGCCTCGGGCAGGCCCAGGGTGTTGTTGCGGTTGCCGGGTGTTTTCCAGCCACCCATGGCGGCCGCCAGCAGCTCCTTCGTGCTGGTCTTGCCCACGCTGCCCGTGACGCCGACCACCACCTTGGGGCGCACCGCCGCCAGCCGGGCCTGACCCCAATGCTGCAGGGCGGCAAGGGTATCGGGCACCACAAGCTGCGCGCAGTCGAGCGGCAGGGCATGATCCACCAGCAGTGCAGCCGCACCCTTGGCCACAGCCTGGGCCGCGAAGTCATGGCCATCCCGCTCGGCCCTCAAGGCCACGAAGCAGGCGCCTATCTGCAGCGTGCGGGTATCCAGCGAGAGGGGCTCGGGCATGACTGCACCGTCGCCGATGATCTCGCCACCCAGGTGAGAGGCGACCTGAAAGAGCGACCACGAGGTCATTCGGACTCCTTGGCGGAAGCGCGCCGCAGCCGATCACGGACCGCCATCCAGCTTTCCCCCTCGGGGGGGTGTTCCATGAGAATCCGCTCGAAGCCCGCACCATCCAGTTCGTGGAGCAGTGCGTAGAGCCGCGTACCCACGGCTTCTGCATCCATGGGCAGCAGGATGCCGTGCACAGCCCTAGGGAGCGAAGGAAGGCTCCCGAAGCCCACGTAGGCCACGCGACCCGCAACTCCGCCTGCCCCCGCTTGTGGAGCTACCAGCTCAAGCCTCGCCTTTGGCGCATAGTGCCGCTCAGCCATACCGGGCGCGGGCTGGACTTCGCCCCGTTTCACCGCCCCTTCCCAGAGATCCACCGTCCCAATGATCGCGGCGATCTCCGCCGGAGAGATGGGGCCGGGACGCAGGATCCGCGGCCGTTCGCCGCTGAGGTCGAGGATCGTGGACTCCAGTCCCGCTTCCGTGGCGCCCCCATCGAGGATCAGCTCCACAGCATCTACAAGGCTCTTGGCCACATGCTCGGCGCGGGTGGGCGAGAGGTGCTGGCTGCGGTTGGCGCTCGGAGCCGCCAGAGGCCGCCCCACGGCGCGGATGAGGGCCAGGGCCACGCGGTGCGCGGGGCAGCGCAGGGCCACCGTCGGGCCGTTCGCTCGGACGATGGCGGGCACCACTTGAGCCGCAGGCAGCACCAGTGTCAGCGGCCCGGGCCAGAAGCGGTCCGCCAGCTGCTGGGCGGTGGTCGGCCATTGCGAGACGAGTGCCTTCGCCGCAGCGATGCCCTCAACATGCAAGATCACCGGATTCGTGGCGGGACGCCCCTTGGCGGCATAGATGCGCGCCACGGCTTCGGGATTCAGGCCGTCTGCGCCCAAGCCGTAGACTGTCTCCGTGGGGAAGGCCACCAGGCCGCCCGCCCGAAGCACGCCAGCCGCCGTCTCGATGGCGGGATCGTCCGTCCCCTGCACGGGCAGGACGCGCGTCACCGGGAAGCCCCCAGCACGGCTTCCACGGCGCTGCGGTCGCTGTAGGGATGCTTCACGCCCTGGATCTCCTGATAGGGCTCGTGCCCCTTCCCGGCCAGCAGCAGCAGGTCACCGGGGCGGCAATCCGCCAGGGCTTCGGCCACCATGGCGCGGCGATCCCAGTTGCGGTGGTAGCGGGCGGCATCGCGCCGGATGACCTCGGGAATGCCCGGCGCCGCGTCATCCAGGATGCGCTCGGGGTCCTCCGTGCGCGGGTTGTCGCTGGTGTGCCAGAGCACATCCGCCCCGGCGGCCACGGCCTCGGCCATGAGCGGGCGCTTGGTGCGGTCCCGGTCGCCGCCGCAGCCGAACAGCACATGCAGGCGTCCCCCGGGCTGCAGCAGGCGCCGCCCCTCGGCCAGCAGCTTCTCCAG
>Ga0265327_10002615_pt1 | contig 18616 bp, 11 predicted proteins | sample 41621metaG_FD_202089 | JGI IMG/M metagenome (GOLD analysis project Ga0265327, IMG submission 202089) | Rhizosphere microbial communities from Carex aquatilis grown in University of Washington, Seatle, WA, United States - 4-16-21 metaG | ecosystem: Host-associated > Plants > Roots > Rhizosphere...
GAGATCGGATTGCATACGCACCTGGGTGTCGGCCAAATTGGGAAAATTCAACACCTGACCCTGATCGACGCAGGATGGTTCCGGCTCCTTCCGGGACAACTCGCCTTGTCGGGAATTCTCCGGGGTGGTTCAATACCGCCCCGCGTCAGCCTCGACGTGGATTCGGATGCGGAAACTTCAAGGAGTCCATGGATGGACATGCTGGTGGTGCGTGGCGGTCATCCGCTGCGTGGAACAGTCGCCGTGGGTGGCGCCAAGAACGCGGCGCTGCCGATCATGGCCGCCTCGCTGGTGGCATCGGGAACAACCGTCCTGCATGGCGTGCCCGACCTGGTCGATGTCACGACCTTGTCACATGTTCTGCGTTCCCTGGGAGCGCACGTTGAACGGCGCGGGGATGCAGCCCTGGCCATCACTGTTGTCGATCAACAGCCCTGCCTGGCTGACTACGAACTGGTGCGTCGCATGCGGGCGAGCGTCTGTGTCCTGGGTCCGCTGCTGGGTCGTCGCCGTCGCGCGTGCGTTTCACTTCCGGGGGGATGCAACATCGGGCACCGCCCAATCGATCTCCATCTGAAAGGGCTGCGGGCCCTGGGCGCCGAGATCACCATTGAACGGGGCTATGTCTTCGCCAAAGCGGAACGGCTGCAGGGCGCCGACATCTATCTGGGCGGATCGTTTGGCAGCACGGTGACGGGAACCTGCAACGTGATGTCGGCCGCGATCCTGGCGGAAGGGACCACCACGATCTCGGCTGCGGCGTGTGAACCCGAGGTCGTCGACCTGGGAAACCTGTTGAATGCCATGGGCGCACGGATCGAAGGACTTGGCACGCCCCTGCTGCGGATCGAGGGAGTCAACGAACTTCATGCGGTCGAACACACCGTCATCCCGGACCGGATCGAAGCCGCCACACTGCTGGTGGCCGCGGCCATCACGCGCGGTGAACTGACAATTCAAAACGTCTGCGCCGCGCACCTGGCGGCAGTCACCGATCTGCTGCGCGCGACGGGGGTCCAGATCGAATTCCAGGGCTCGACGGCCAAAATCAGATCCACCCGGGCGCCTCAACCCGTCGATGTCACCGCCCTCCCCTATCCGGGCGTCCCGACCGACGTCCAGGCCCAACTGACGGCCCTGCTGGCCCTGGCCGACGGGATCAGTGTCGTCACCGACAAGGTCTTTCCTGATCGTTTCATGCACATTCCCGAATTGATGCGAATGGGAGCGGGGATCCGGCGCGAAGGGGCCAGTGCGATCATCAGTGGCACGCCGCGACTCAGTGGCGCCTGCGTGATGGCATCCGACCTGCGAGCCAGTGCCGCGTTGTTACTGGCGGCGCTCGCTGCCGAAGGAGAATCCGTCATCCGGCGCGTCTATCACCTGGATCGCGGTTACGAGCGACTGGAGCAGAAGTTGAACCTGGTGGGCGCCGACATTCGGCGCGTCACTGACACCGCCGAGAATATCCCTGAAAGCCTGCTGCTGTCGATGGACGATCCGTCGGCGCCATCGATCGATTCCAGCGATACGCCACCGCCGCCCAAGTTCCTGAAGCATGCCGAAGCCCGATCCTCGGCGATCCGAGAACAGTGACGAGCGGCGGGAAGACCCGTCGCTGATCAGAGATGTTGCCACGGACGAAACACAGATGAAACACGGATCAGACGATGATGAGCAAATGAGAGAGAGGGGAATTGCAGGGATTCGGTCGTTTTATCGTCGATGACACGGAGCAGGTCATTGATGTGGAAAATAAGAACGCCACCTGGATTCATGGGACGTGAATCCAGGTGGCGTGAAAGTCATCCATCGTCAGACGACGTCGTCGAGATTTCAGGGGACGTTGCTGGTAGTCTGCGAGGCAATCGAATTGCCGCTCAGCGTGACGGTGTCAAAGCCCGTCCCACCATCGATCACCAGTTGATTCGCGACCGTGTTATAGGTGAACGACAGTGTGTCATCGCCGTCCGCCAGGTTAACAATGACATAGTTGGTGAAGAGCGAGCTGACACTGACGACGTCGTTGCCAGCGGCCATCTGAATATTGGCGTTGAACCGGTTGATTCCGACATCCAGAGTCACCGAATTCGTTCCGTTGACGGTCGTGAAGGAATCGCCAGCGGTGACGGTGACGCTGGCGCTCTTCAGGACGCCGGACACCTTGACCTGCTTGTAGACGATTTGGACGTTGTTGGCCTCGGCATCGCCGTTGATGTTCAGCGTTCCATTCGAGAACGATGCGTTGACGTTGCCTCGAGTGAACGTGACCGGGGTGCTCAGGGCACTGATCCCGTTGGTGATCACGCTGACATAATAGGTTCCTGACGGCAAACCCGCCGGAATATCGAAGTCGACGGACTGAAAACTGTTGTCGCCCGGGACCGAGATCCCCGGATTCCAGTTGGTGGTGCGGGCAAATTTGGTGACCCCCACCTGATCCAGGCGAACGATGGGATAGTTGGTCGACATTCTGGCTTCGTTACCGAAGGTCGCCCCTTCCGAAATTCCGTTCAAGCGTGTCCCGTACAGCGTGTACGTACCTCCCGAAACCTTCGAGATGCTGGAAATTGTGGGTCGCCAATTCGTCTTCGGGCTGCCCGATGTCTTGTACTCCCACAGGTCATAGGAGCTGGTGGTCAGCAGCAGGCCTCCGTCGGGCAGGACGAGCATTCGGGCCTTGTTCGAGGGATAGAAATTGAGGTAACTCTTCAAGTTCGCAGGGAGGGTCGAAGTCAGATTTGTCAGGGTGTTGGTGTTGTAGTCATAGTCGAACAACACGCTGGGCCTGGTGGACTTGTAAAAGTCCGCCATGAAGATGAAGTGACCATCGGGAAGAACGGCCCCGGGTGCGTCATCAGCACCCATGCCGGCCGGCAGCGTGGGCCCCGCGGCCCAGGTCCCCGTCCCGCCGAAGATGGCGGGCGGAGTGTAGATGGCGGTGTTCTCGTTCCCGCCGATCAGGATTGTCGTGCCGTTGGCCAGCACGCCACCCGGGCCCACCTTGGAATTCTGTGCCGCAGTGCTCAGCATTGCCAACGGTGTTCCCGCATCCGTCCAGGTATCAGTCGAGGTTGAGAAAACCTGGGCGGACGGAGTGGAGTTGGTGATGCTGGCATTCACATCGTACGACAGGACACTGTCATCAGGTTGCAACAGCCAGGTTTCCTCGGTGTTGTTGTCCATGCGAAGCTTGGCATCGCCGTTGATTCCGTTGCCGAATGTAAACCAGAAATCGGACGGAGGGTAATAAAAGTACGTGGTGGCTGTCACAGAGCTTCCTGCAAGGATGTAGCCGAATGGGTGCAGGACCACGGGACCGGATCCAAATTTGGGATCCGGATAGGGCGAAATCGCCGACCACTTGTTATTCACGGGATCATAGATTTCGCCCGAGTTCGTCTGGTTCTTCGCCAACGACTGTCCGCTGTACTCGCCCCCCAGGACGAACACCCGGCCATCCGTCATGACGACTGAACCAAAATTCCGCCGGGGAATCGACATCTTCGCGAGAGTAGTCCATGTCCCATTGACATAGCTGCCGGTCCCATCGGGTGTCAATTTGGTCCACGTCTGATAGTCGTACGCCGATTGAACCATGACGCTGCCATCTGTCAGCAGCAGCATTGTGCCGTTGTAATAACCCGGGTTCGAGTTGGCGACCTGAGTCCAGGTTCCTGCCGACGCCGTTCCCTCCATGAGCTGCCAGATCAGGAGCAGGCCGAAGAGTCCCCATCGGCCAAGGGAGACGAGGTCGCATCGCGAGTGCGCCAACGTGGCACAACGCGGCGATGCTGCAGAAACAGGGGTGGACTGCATGGGTGTAATCCTGAAAACAGAAACGGGCAGAGATGGACGGAGAAACCAACACTCTCACTGTGTGAAAGAGGATTTGCAAGCAGAAAGTTTCACCCGAATAGTCGATTCAGGAAGCCTGAATTCGGCCAGAAAAAAACCACTGGAAGTGAATGTCGTCGCAGTGGTCGACACTGATTCATTTCAACTGGCAAAAATGGCCGGTGTCGACCAATTCCCTGACCGACACTCGGCATGCGCAAACGCTGACCAATTGGTTGACTCGAACGGTGATGCGAGTTCTGCGAACTGGGCCCCTTCCACTCCGGCTAATTTGCTGCCACCGTGTCCTGTCACGGAGTCCGGCCGCGTGGTCCGCCAAAACGCGGATGGCGACGTGGCCCCCCCTGTGCTAAAGTTCTCATCAGACTTGACTGATGATTCGAAGCAGATTGAGGGGACCGCCCTCAGGAGAAAGACGTGTTTTCGCTGCTTGGTTCTTCCTCACGACTGTGTGACGGTCTGACCCGCCGCGAATGGCTGCGGATCGGCGGATTGGGAGCCCTCGGACTGTCGCTCCCCTCCCTGCTTGCCGCGCGGGACACCGCCCCGGCCGGCGTCCTGCCGACCGACAAGACGTTCGGAAAGGCAAAGAACGTCGTCTTCCTCTACCTGCTGGGAGGGCCTCCGCAGCACGAAACCTTTGATCCCAAGCCCGAGGCTCCCCTGGAAGTTCGCGGGCCATTCAAACCGATCCACACCAATGTCCCCGGCATCGACTTTTGCGAACTGCTGCCACGAACAGCCCGCATCGCCGACAAACTGGCTGTCGTGCGATCAATCTCGACCGACGACAACAATCACGACAGCAGCGGCTACCAACTGCTGACCGGGTACAAATACGTCGGTCCCAACTCCCGCACCATTCAGCCGACCGACTGGCCGACATTCGGCTCAATGGTCAAGATGCTGAAGCCAAGCGAAGTTCTGCCGCCGTTGTCGGCCGTAACGATCCCGGATGTCTGGCGACTGAACGAGAATGTGACTCCGGCTGGCCAGACGGGGGGATTCCTGGGGAGCCAGTGGAACCCCGACGTGTTTGTCGGCGACCCGGCGGCCGCGGATTTTCGAGTTCAAGGGCTGCAGTTTGGCAACCTTCCGCCGCTGCGAGTCCGCCAGCGTGAAGATCTGTTGAACCAGGTCGATCGCCACTTTGCCGCCGCCGACCGCGGGGATCTGGCTCGGAACTACCAGAAATTCCAGCGACAGTCGTTCGAATTGATGACGTCGACTCGCGCCCGCGACGCGTTCAATCTGTCGCAGGAACCGGATGTCTTGAAGCGAGCCTATGGTTTGACAACATGGGGCCAGAGCCTGCTGCTGGCGCGGCGACTAATTGAAGCGGGGGTCCGCCTGGTCCATGTGAACTGGCCGCGCGAACCGGGCGACAATGCCGTCGACAATCCACTCTGGGACACGCATGCTCAAAATGCGGATCGTGTCGAAGATGTGCTTTGCCCGCAGTTTGACGTCAGCTTTTCGGCCTTCATCAACGATCTCGACCAGCGCGGATTGCTGGCAGAAACGCTGGTCGTGGCGATTGGTGAGTTTGGACGGACTCCGTCCATCAATGCCAACGGCGGACGCGACCATTGGGGACCCGTCTTCAGCTTCGCCATGGCGGGGGCCGGGATCGCCGCCGGTCAGGTTTACGGCGCCAGTGATGCCAACGGAGCCTACCCCGCGAAAGACAAGGTCACCGGCGCTGACTTAACGGCCACTCTTTTTCATCTGCTTGGTATCCCGCATTCCGGGACGTTCCATGACCGTGAAGGTCGCGAACACAAGCTGACACTCGGCGCCCCGATCTACCCGATCCTGGGACTGGACCCTGCGACGCAAGACCGCTGCGAGTGCACTGGTGACATTGCCCGAGTCCCCCCCTTCAGCCAGATCACGCTGCTGAACACACAATTCCAGGACAATGTCCCGTTGTACTCGGCCGAGACGAACCGCCCCAAGGGCTGGCGAGCCTGGCCGCTGGCCGACCAGGCGGATTCCCGCTTTGGCGCCAGGCGGATCCAAAACGGACCAACGAGTCACATCGCAATCGGCATGTTGAACGCCACTCAAGACAGACTCGCTGCCGAACTTCGTGTCGCGAAGGGCGAAACAGTGATCCTGGCGCAGGAGGTCCGCAGTCCGTTCGCCGGTCGGTACACCCTGAAAGCCCGCATTCGCGGAACTGCTTCGTCCCGGCAGGCTTTCGATGACATCGTTCTGAAGCAGTTCGCATGTCGACTGCAATTCTTTCAGTTCACGACCAGGTCGAAAGTCCCGCTGGAGCGCAAAGAGCAGGCCGCCATCGCGTTTGTTCCCCGGTACTTTGCCCCTGATCAGCCCGGCAGCGATCTGTTCGAACTGGAAAAGGTCTTCGAAAACCCCAGTCCCGGCGGCAATTTCTCGTTCGGCCTGGGACTCGGTGTCGCCATCCTGATGGAAAAATCCTCGGACGGCGTACTGACCATTCCCGCCGATGTCATGGCAGGACTGTGCATTGATGCAGTGGAAGTCGACTTCGTGGGAAAGAGCCGCATTGAAACGGTGAAAGTTTGAAACCCCTGGGTGTCGTTCAGCAGGCCAACTTCGGACACTCCACGTGATATACTCAGGAAATCGAATTTCCCGTGAAAACCTGCAAACACTCTTCTGAGGGATTCCCATGCTCGAAGCTCTGGCCCGTGACTGGTGGGTTGTCGTCCTGCGTGGCGTCTCGGCGATTCTGATGGGAACCCTGGCAATCATGCTGCCGGGGATCACATTGGTATCCCTGTTGTTTGTCTATGGAGTCTTCACAATCGCCGATGGAATCACCGCGATCTGGCTGGGTGTCAACGCGCGTCACGGCCAGCGAATCTGGTGGGAAATGGTGGTGGGGGGTGTCATCGCCATCTTCGCCGGACTGGTCGCCGCGTTCTGGCCCGGCCTGACCATCATGGTGTTTGTCATCCTGATCGGCATCGCGGCCGTGATCCGTGGCGTCATCGAAATCGTCGCCGCGATTCACTTGCGCAAGGTAATCGACGACGAATGGATGTTGATTCTTTCCGGAGTCGTCTCGGTGCTGTTCGGCGGGATGCTGATCTCAAAGCCAGGCGAAGGAGCAATTGCCATGGTGCTGCTGATCGGGGCCTTCATGATCGCGGTGGGCGCGATGACGGTCGGCCTGGGCCTGCGATTGCGAAATGTCGCCAAGCGAAGATCCTCGAACGCCGCCTGACCGCCTGATTACCGATACACGAAACAAGGGTCGGACAACGTGTGGAAACGATTCCTCATCGCTGTGACGGTCTGGCTGGGGATGACCGTGGCCAGCGGCGCGTCCGCCGAGGAACCGCGCGTCTCGTTCCGGCGCGAGATCGTCCCGATTCTGACCAAGCATGGCTGTGCGACGGGCGCCTGCCATGGATCTCCTTCGGGCAAGGGAGGATTCCGGCTGTCGCTGCGCGGCTTCGACCCGGACCTCGATGAAACGACGTTGATTCGCGAATCGTTTGGACGGAGGATCAACTCGAACGATCCCGACTCCAGCCTGGTGCTGCGCAAGCCCCTGATGGAGATCGCCCATGGCGGCGGTCGCAAACTGCGCGTCACCGATCCCGGAACCGCCCTGCTGAAGAGCTGGATCGCCGGGGGATGCCCCGTCGATCCTCCCTCGGGAAATCAATGCCTGGAATTGGTCCTGGCACCCTATGCAAAAGAACGGACCTGGCCCAATGTGGAATTTGGACTGAAGGTGACCGCTCGATTCGACGATGGCTCGCAGCGCGACGTCACCGAACTTGCAGATTACTTGTCCACCGATGACACCATCGCGACGGTCTCGCCCGCGGGAATCGTACGAGGGCTGGAACGAGGCAGCGTGAGCATCGTGGTCCGCTACCTCAACCAGATTACTGTCGCTCCCGTCACGATCTTAAAGCCCATTGATGGATTCGCCTGGCCGAACCCTCCAGTTCAGAATGAGATTGATCGATTCCTGTTCGCGAAGCAACAACGACTGCAGATTGTGCCCTCCGATCTCTGCAGCGACGGCGAATTCATTCGCCGACTTTCGCTGGATCTGCTGGGAATCCTGCCAACCTCCACCGAGACGCGACTGTTCCTGGCCGATCCCTCGCCCTCAAAGCGGCAGGCCCTGATCGACCGATACTTGGAACGCGACGAATACGCTCAATTCTGGGCTCAGAAATGGGGTGACCTGCTGCAGGTCAAGGCAAGCAAACTGTCACCGGCGGGGGTGGCCAAGTTCCATGAATGGCTCGTCCGCCATGTACGGGACAACCGGGGTTACGATCAGTTTGCCCGCGACCTGCTGACCGCCAGCGGCAGCACCTACGAAAACCCCGCGGCCAATTTCTTTCGGGCCACGGTCGATGTCGACTCCTGCAGCGAAGCGGCCTCCCAGATCTTCCTGGGGATTCGCATCCAGTGCGCCAAGTGTCACAACCATCCCTATGAACGCTGGACCCAGGACCACTACTACGGCATGGGAGCGTTCTTTCGTCGAGTCCAGCGGCGCGCCGATCGAAACACCGACGAGATGACGATCTGGGTTTCGGATCAGGGTGAGGTGACTCAACCGCGCACCGGCCAGGTGCTTCCACCGCTTGTCCCGCTGGACGGAGTAATCGCCACCCCGCCCGGATCTGATCGCCGAATTGCCTTCGCCGACTGGCTGACCAGTCCCAAAAACCCCTTCTTCGCCAGGGTCGGGGTAAACCGGATCTGGGGACACCTGCTGGGACGAGGCCTGGTCGATCCCGTTGATGATTTCCGCGATTCCAACCCGGCATCAGATCCCGAATTGTTGGACTGGCTTGCCAAGGAATTCATCGGCCCGGGCGAACCATCTGCAGCCACGGGTCCCTTGAATGAGGGACGGCAGCGTATCGCTTTCGACCAGAAGCATATCCTGCGGCTGATTCTGAACAGCCGGACTTACCAGTTGAGCAGCCGGACCAACCGGTTCAACGAATATGACAATCACCTCTTTTCTCATGCGATCGCCCGACCTCTGACGGCGGAACCCCTGCTGGATGCGATCTGCACCGTCACGGGCATCGAGGAACGCTATGTCGGATTGCCAGCCGGGACTCGGGCCACGCAATTGCCCAGCCCCGATGTGGGCAACGACTTCTTGAAGTCGTTTGGCCAGCCCGCCCGGAACACGGTTTGTGACTGCGAACGGTCGCGCGAGCCCAAGCTGTCGCAGGCACTGCAACTGCTCAGCGGTGACTTCCTGCAAAAGAAACTCGCCCAGAGAAACAGTCGACTGATGCGGCATCTGGATCAGAACAGCGGCCGGTCCGATGTCGCAATTCGGCCCCCGGCGACCGGTCTGCAGCTTTGGTTGCGCGGAGATGCGGGAGTCGAAGACGCAACGGGTCGCCCCACTGAAGACGGGGCTTCGGTCGCCACCTGGCGCGATCAAAGCCCGGCCGGACGCGTTGTCTCTCAAGCAGATCTCGCCCGTCAGCCCGTTTATATCGCAGAGGGAATTCGGCGAATCCCCGCCCTTCGTTTCGATGGACAAGCCTTGCTGCACGACCTGACCGACAACCTGGTCCCGAACGGTGGAGCCCGCACCGTCATCGCGGTCGGCCAGGCGGGTGAAACGAGTGCGGGCGGCGCCCTCTTCACATTTCGTCGCACGGCGCCCGTCTGTACCCTGCAACATGTGCTGTATTCGGGAACGTATTACGTCTACTCGGATGGAGTCAATTCCGCCGGGAATTCGACCATTCCCTCGGTGACGGAAGCGATTCGGCAACCGTTTGTCACAGTCTTCGTCTCACCCGCGGCAGGTCAGAAGCTGGGGGTCTGGCTGAATGGCGAACGTCAGACGGTGACTCAACCTGGTGGCGTCGGCGCCGACGCGGGGACAGCCGGATACACGATCGGCAATCGCGAAGATCATCCGAACTTCGGGTTTGCCGGTTTGATCGGTGAAGTGCTGGTCTATGATCGCGTCTTGAGCGATGACGAAATCACAGACATCAGTCATCAACTAGCCACGAAGTACTCGGTTCACACACCCCAACAGCCCCTGATCGATCCTCCCACGGCGGAAACCGATCCACAGGACCGGCAGTTCGTAACCGATCTTTACCTGGCCGCATACAGTCGCGAACCACAGCCCGACGAACTGGACCTGGCTCTGCAGCACCTGCGAACGCTGAACGATCGTCGCGAAGGCCTGGGTGACCTCATGTGGGCAGTGCTGAATTCCCGGGAATTCCTGTTTCAGCATTAAAAGATCACCCCGATCGCAGAGGGGAGCATGCAGCCACGGGTGCCATCCCGGCTTGAATGCAACTGCACCCATCAGCCGCCACGCGTTAGCGTCCGGTTTCTTCGTTCGAATTCCAGCTTCGATCACAGGACAAGAAACCGCACGCTAACGCGTGGCGGCTGATGGGTCGATGTGCTCTTCGGAAGCTGCGAAACAACCATGGCCAGGAGTAGAGGGGTCAGGTCTTCAAATTTCACTTTTGGCCTCCCAATTCACCTTCAACTTTCTTCGCGGGTCGCCGTTGCAATGAACACGGAACCTTCATCGCGACGCCAAAAGTGAAATTTGAAGACCTGACCCCGGATCGAACCGACTACGCCTTGAAACCCGCAGATGATCGTGACACACACGCCTGTCGGCGTGTATATCACGCACCATGAACCCCGCTGGCCCTTCCCCTGCGAACCGATATCTGCTGGCACTCGCCTTTGTCGGCTTCATCAGCCTCGGACTCCCCGATGCCGTCATCGGTGTCGCCTGGCCGTCGATTCGAGACACCTTTCATCTACGGCAGGCGGGAATCGGACTGGTCTTCGTGATCTCGGGACTCGGGTACCTGTTCAGCAGTTTTCTTTCCGGCCGACTGATGCATGCCATCGGAATCGGATTGTCGCTGGCGGGGAGCACAGCGCTGGTCTCTGCCGCCATGCTTGGATTCGCCGTTTCGCCGATGTGGGTGCTATTCCTGCTGTTTGCCTGCATTCACGGTCTCGGATCCGGGGCGATCGATTCCGGATTGAATGGCTATGCCGCTCACCATCTGTCCGCCCGACAACTGATCTGGCTGCATGCCTGCTATTGCTTCGGCGCGCTGCTGGGTCCCCTGCTGATGACATCCATGCTGGCCAGCGGTCGCCATTACAGCGCGGGCTATTCCCTGGTCGGGGGAATCATGCTGGTCATGTCCGTCCTGTTCCTGATCACATACCGCGAGTGGGGCCAGTCCACCGCTCCTGCCGAAAGACCGCCGCGACCAGTCGGCGCCGGTCGAGCACTACGCTACTCGGCCGTCTGGTTTCAGATGGCGGTCTTTTTCCTGTACACGGGGGTGGAAGTGACGTTCAGCCAATGGACGTTTACCGTCCTGACGGAGTATCGGCGGATCGATGCGGTGTCGGCAGGAATCGCCGTCGGGGTCTTCTGGGGAAGCCTGGGCGCCGGTCGTATTGCGTTTGGATTCATCGCAGATCGATTCGGAATCGATCGTCTGCTGCGGTACTGCCTGCTGGGGGTGACGTGCGGCGCCATCCTGTTCGCCGCCCCTCTCTCCATCGAGGCGGTTTACCTGGGGCTGTCTCTGGCCGGATTCTTTCTGGCGCCCATTTTCCCCTGCCTGATGTCGCGCACTCCTCAGCGGCTGGGAACGACACTGTCGGCTCATGCGATCGGATTCCAGGTCGGGGCGGCCATGATCGGAGCGGCCGCGGTCCCCGGGATCCTGGGTGTCATGGCCGGGTTGTTCGGAATCCGGGCGGTTCCGATTGGAACAGTGGTGATTGTCGGAATCCTGGTGCTGCTGCATGAGGGGCTGTTGCGGTTGCCGAAGGTCGAGACAGACTCAGCGGCAGTGGACGTCTGATGCTTCCAAATCGATCTGGAGTCGATGAACGGATTTGGCTAAAGTCCCGCGCGAATCGGCAGCTGAGTCAATAACGCCTGCCACGTTCATTCCCTTCGATTCCGGTTTGCGAGATTGGACATGGCAGACGGCCTTTCACAACCCGATGTTTCTCAATCGTTCTGCGTCATGCTGCACGATGTCGCTCCGATCTACGACACGCATGTCGCCACGTTTACGAAGTCATTGGCGCCAATGGTGGGAAATGTGATGTCGGCGGCGGTCGTTCCCTGCTGGGCGGGAGTCGCCCTGGCAGAAAAAGATCGCCCCTTTCTCGAACGGGTCCGCAACGAATACGCCAACATTCAGCTGCACGGGTATGAGCATTTCCGACCCGGCCGCGGCGGCCTGGTGTCCAGGATCTCGGACGGCAAGGACGAGATGAACGGTCTCGATCCTGCAGAAACGGACCGTCGACTGGAAGCGGGTCAGGAAATCCTGGCGCGATGGCTGGGCCAGCCCGCCCGCGGGTTCATCGCGCCGACCTACAAGATCGGACATGCCACGCCCGATCGGCTGGCGAAATTCGGCATTCACTACACCGTTGGCTACCGGCGAGTCGTCACGTCCACAGGGCGTCAGTTGCCGTTGGGAACCTGGGTCTGGGACGTGTCGCCGATCCGTCTGCTGTGCCGCGCCGGTTACCGACTGGGAGAACTGCAGTATCGGTTCCGGAAACGGGCGCTGCCGTGTGTTGTCCTGCACCCGCTGGATCTGGAGCGGGGGTTCCTGCCTCAGATCGAACGGACCGTGAAAAAGCTGCTCGACGCAGGGCGAAAGCCAGTGCTGCTCGAATCTATGGGATTTGGTGTCCCGGCTTAGACAGTGCGGGAATCACCAGTTGTCCCGCCGAGAATGATGCGCCTCGCCAGTGTGTATGAACCAGGCCCGCATGCGACAGCAGGGCTCGCGTGGCGGCCGCCATGGCGAACAGTCGCCCCACAGGAGCCAGAACGGCCGCCGCGACCGGAGCCCCCACGAGTCGAAACATCCCCAGGTCCATGGTCGATCGAAGCCCGAAGGCCACCAGGAACCCCAAACCGGCCCCCTGAGTCAGCCATTCGACGTTTCCCGTGAGCACACCCCACAGCACCGCACAGAGCGGCGTCACGAACAGCATGAGCATTCGCGCCAGTGTCAGCGCCAGTTGTGCGGGCGAGAGCGCTCCCATGAAGATCCGGCTCCAACCGTTCCACGAGTCGCGCAGGTTGCCATACGACGAGGTCTGATAGAACCCTTCGGCTTGAGCAATCCCTGCCCGCAATCCAAGTTGCTTGGCCAGACGCGCCAGCGCCAGATCTTCACTGACTTTGGCTCGCACGGCGCCCCATCCGCCAATCCGTTCAAACGGCTCTCGGCGCACCAGGATGAATGCCCCATTCGCGAAGGCGTCCGGCCAGCGAGGATCTTCAATTCGCTCGGGCCGCAACCAGGACAGCAGAACCTCAGAGCAGCAGGGAACGGCGAGGCATTCTCGCAGCGAAGTCATCGTGTATTTGGCAGCGATCGAGAAGAAATCGAGGTTGCGACGCGTCTGTTCTGCAACCGCGGTCCGCAATGCCGACGGGGCCAGGAACTCGCAATCGGCGTCGGTAAAGCAAATCAGGCTGCCGGTGGCGCTCTCCAGTCCAAGAGTCAACGCGTGTGGCTTGCCAAACCAGCCCGGGGGCAATGCTTCGACATGACGGACTCTCAGACGTCCAGCGAACTCGATCGCCAGCCGATCCAGGATTTCGCCCGTTCCGTCCGTGCTGCGGTCATTCACGGCGACTACTTCGAGTCCCGGATAGTCTTGTTTGAAGAGGGTCCGGATGCAGTTCTCGATGCAGCCCAATTCGTTGCGTGCGGCGACAATGACACTCAGCCGCGGAAGTGCTTCCGAGTTCACATCGCCACTCAGTGGCTTGAGCCCAGCCTGCTTTCTGGAGGCTCGCAGAAACACCCCCACGATGACAATCCACACCATGGCAACAGCCCAGCCGATGACGGCCAAAAGATCCAGGTTCGAGAGGGACATTGCTCGTGCTTCTTGTGCTGAAGTGCGTGGAATCAGGGGAATTCCCGTACGGAACAGGGAAATCCACCCTTCGGGGATGACGCGGTTCGGAACTCTAGCTCGCGTTCAAAGTGAAGCAACTCGATACTGATGTTGAGAAAAGAAGACTTGGCACTGCAGGTGTCAAAGTCCGCATGCGCGGTACGAACGAACCTGGGCCGGGGCGAAGTCCGCACTTCACGGGGCGAAAGGCCGCCGCGGTGCAGTAGCGATCGGGGCAGTGAATGAGCGCGAATTCGTTTGGGCAATGCACCTGCGGTACCGTCGCTCAACCAGTGTGCCTCACCATGTTGACTGTATTGCGACGCGCAATACGATTCAGAGAAGGAGACGCATCATGAAACGACGCCCCGCAACAGCCGCGTCCGCCAGTCGACTGATGGTCCGACTCGACGCGGAAAGCAAGCAGGCTCTTGCTGCCGCCGCAGAGTTGCGAAGGATCAGTGTCGCCGACTATGTCCGAATCGTGGCAGTGGCCCAGGCACGTCGTGAAGTCGCGAGCGCCCGCGATCAGACGATTCTGCTGAGTCCGGATGAGCAGTTGACCTTCTGGCAGGCCCTGAGTGGTCCCTCGAAGCTGACTCCGGCCCAAAAGCGGTTGGGGGCCATCATGCGGGGTGCGAAGTAAGCCAGGTCGCGTTATCCGCGGGCTTCTCGCTCGAACCGCTCCAGCGAAGCCATCCGCGATCCAAGGTGTTCGACCAACGCAAGACCGTCGCTGCAGATCAGCTCAATTCCGAAATCGGCGAGCCGGAGGGCAGCGTCGTGTGCGGACGTCCAGAATTGTCCAGGTACTGCTTCTGAGTATCGACCCCGAGAAACCGATAGATCGTTGCCAGAACATCTTGAGGCGACTTCGGGTTGTTCAGCGGGAAGGCTCCCTTCGCGTCCGAAGAGCCGACGACCCGGCCCCCCTGGACGGGTCCCCCCGCCAACGCGGCACTGAACACGTTCGGATAGTGATCGCGGCCGGCATCGTTGTTGACTCGCGGCGTCCGCCCGAACTCCCCCCAGGCGACGACCAGCGTGTTCTTGATCAGACCCCGTTCATGCAGGTCCTCGATCAAGGCGGTGTACGCCTGATCCCAGCGCGGCAGAAAGCCGAGCCGCAGCGATTCGAACCCCTTCACGTGCGTATCCCACCAGCGGACGTCGACCGTCACGAGTCGCACCCCCGCTTCAACCAGTCGGCGAGCCAGCAGGATTCGCTGGCTCCACGCCGGGGCGCCGCATCGGTTCGAAGCCCCTGGATCGAACGCAGGCATCATCCCGTACCGCTCGCGAACCGATTGAGGCTCCGCAGTCAGATCAAACGCGGCTCGTGCCTTCGGGGAACTCAGGATCGTCCAGGCCTTCTGGGTGAACCGGTCAATCGCGCGCATCTGGCCGCTACGATCAATCTGCTCCTGAACTCGATCCAGCCCCGTCAGCAGTTCGCGACGGTCACCCAGCCGATGCACATCCAGTCCCTCGGCCAGCGAGAAGTTCGGAACGTGAAACGGCTGTGCCAGGTTGGCGGGATCCGCAATCGTCTCAAACGGCTTGTGGGCAACCCCCAGGTAGGCCGAACCGGCTCCGGGAAGCAGCTTGGGAATCATGACATACGCGGGGAGGTCTGGTGACAGGTGTCCCAACTGCTCGGCGACGATCGAACCGCAACTGGGATGCACGTTCTCATCGGGGTTCGGACCGGTGTTGTAACCCGTAAAGCAAATCTGGTCTCCGGTGGAGTGACCCGCGTCGTGATGATTCAGACTGCGAATGATCGACCACTTGTCCATGATCGCCGCCGACTTCGGCAGCATGTCCGTCAGTTGAATGCCCGGAACCGAAGTGGACATCGTCCCGAACTCGCCGCGGTACTCGACCGGAGCTTCGGGCTTGGGATCCCACATGTCGATATGACTCGGCCCGCCACGCATCCAGAGGATGATCACCGACCGTTCACGCTCGGCATTCGCCGCGCGGGCTTCCTGCTGGAGCAGGTTCCCCAGCGACAGGCCGCCGACACCGAGTGCCCCGGCCTGAAGGAACCCGCGCCGATTCACTCGCAACGTCTGGCGAAACTCATCACACCCGAGAGACGATCGCATGGCGGCAGGTTCCGACGGAGGGATCCAAGGCGAGCAGGCAAAAGCGTCCCTCTATTTGTATCGGCGAAACCACCCCACATCAAGAAGATTAGATGCGTTTTGGGATCATTCTTTCTGCCTGGACCTGGTCACAATCAGTCCGAGAAAGCCCCGTGTTCGGACTGTGTACCAAGGTTAACCGCTAAATTAAAGACTCTCCGCGCGTTAAGTCTGCGTGGGTTGCATCGATTTGGAGGCCCACCAGCGCACCGCTGCAATACAGCCTGCAACCACCCTTGCATCGCCTCAATACATTCCTGTTGACGCGCCACATGCATGGAGCTATTTTGAACTTGAATCATGAATCGCAAGGCTCCACCGCGTTATCGGCGGGCATCATTTGCGGTCGCCACGGGAGGGCAACATGAATGGGTTGAGCGGAGCCGTGGTTTCGATTGTTGTGTGCGCAGTTATTCTCGGCGCTCGGATCGGAACTCCGAATCCCGTGTTCGCTGCTGAAGCTTCCTTGCACGAGGTTCGCAATATCGTTTCGGAAGAGCTTCAGTCCATCCATTCTATTCGAGTAAAGTATTTGTATTCGGTTGAATCACACCCTCCGTATCAAATCGGCAAAGGGACGTCGGAGTGCGAATGGATTAGGCAAGGAGATCAGATCTTTCGGTACATGAAGCCCAAGAAATTCCCCGGCGGTAATTGGATTGGAAGGCTGCAAGCCTTTGACGGAGAGACGTGCCATTCGGTCACATTCGATCCTGAAGACCCCAACCGCTACAAAAACTTGTACCGCGTACATTCACCTCCACCCCAGGATTGGAACACCACCACGCCAGCCGATTTCATCGGTCTACGCATCTTGGACTCGAGCGAGACTCTCGCCTCGATGCTGGCAAAAGAAGGCGTTAAGATAGTCGGAATTGAGCAAGTAGAGACTGAGTCTACCTTACATCTCGACCTTGGAGTGTTGGTGTCACCCAGCGGAATCGAATGGAAGGTTCACGCATGGTTATTGCCTGATCGTCGGTACTTGCCAGCAAAACTCCATTTCACCGCCGATGCGAACTTGCCGAAATCGAAAGAAGTAGGATTAGCTTCAAATCCTTTTTATTCACTTCGTTGTCTCAAATGGGGAAAATTCAAGGACAACCAATTTGGGCAACTTCGAGATTTCCCCACCCTGGCGACAAAGGACAATACGCTCGGGCTGCTGACATTTGAAACAACCGACCTCACCTTCAACGAGCCAATTCCTGACTCGCAGTTTCGGGTAAGTCCCCACATCGGAACTGAAGTCACCGAGCGTGCAAATCCGACCGACCCCGACCAAAAGGTGTGGATTGAAGGGGGAGGCCCCGCGGCAGGTGCGCGACAACGGGAATTGGTAAAAAACGCTTCCGAATCAGCTGAGGTTGCCGCAGTAAAGCCGCCTTCGAACGACTTAATAGTCGATGCCCGTCCGAATGAAGGGAATTGGGCGTATCGATTACGCTTATTTGCATTTGTGGCGTGTGGAATAACGATCACTCTATACGGTGCTTTGGTTTGGCGGAAGTCGACGTGATGTTCTGTAGTTCGATCCAGTGTCGTCATCATTCAGGCGACCAGGGCTGTGTCCGCTGCCGCCGCGTCGCCTAATCCGGCATCGTCAGCGGAAATGGAGAATCGTTTTTGCGGCCAGTACGCATTGAGTGTCTGCGGCAAGTCGCCGGCGCGAAGCGTTACCGACGACACGCTCAGAGGTTTGTTCGAAGACTCGGGTATCGATGCTTCGTTCGCCGACTTGGGAAAGTCGACGACAAAACCTGAGCCTCGGTCGATTGCGTTGGAATGGAGGTGCCCCGCCCTTTTTCGATTTCGTACTGCACCGGCGATTATTCCGATAGTCCGTCGGCGTGGGCGTCCACACTTCGTTGCAATACTTGAGTCGCGAGGCGATCACCTCTATGTGCTGGACTTTGCGAGCCGAACTCAGTGGTTCCTGACGAAACACGCACGGGAGCGACGGAAGTGGAGTGGCGCTGCAAAGCACATCGCGAGATTGAACCGTCCTTTGGATAAATTATTTCATGCTACGACGGACTGGCTTTCGCGAATTCTTCTGGCTTCGGGAGCGGTATTCATGATCATTTCCTCAAAGTCGTGTCGAATACGAACGGTTAAACAACACAGTGAGACAGACCAGCCGAGCGGTCGTTCAGGTGTTACACTTCTTGAGCTGTTGGTCGTCGTGTCGATTCTTGGACTGCTGGTCTCGTTGATTCTCCCGGCAATTCAATCCGCCCGCGAATCGGCGCGTCGAATGGATTGCAGCCATCGGCTGCGGCAGCTCGCCATCGCAGTCTCGAATTACGAGAGTGTCCACCAGATGCTACCTCCGGCACACGTAACGTATGTCACCATGCCGGAGCGGATACTCCATTCCCAGAATTTGTCACTTCAAGCCCGAATACTTCCCGAACTTGATCAAGCTTCCATATTTCAATCGATTGCTCTTTCCGAGACCGGGAATGGAGCTAACAAACAACCACCCGCAAGTGATCGTAACGGCAGGTGGCTCAGGCAGCGGTTAACCGTTTTTGAGTGTCCATCGGATACCGTACCAGCAGGCGGAATTAGCTATCGGCTAAATGTCGGGACCCGACCCGGATGGAGTTGGCCGGTCGTGGAGATGATACGCGGCAAACGCCTCGCCGGATACCGTG
>Ga0265327_10002616_pt1 | contig 18615 bp, 16 predicted proteins | sample 41621metaG_FD_202089 | JGI IMG/M metagenome (GOLD analysis project Ga0265327, IMG submission 202089) | Rhizosphere microbial communities from Carex aquatilis grown in University of Washington, Seatle, WA, United States - 4-16-21 metaG | ecosystem: Host-associated > Plants > Roots > Rhizosphere...
AAAGAGCCGAGAGCGGTGAAACGAAGGCCCAAGCCCTTCGCGCTACTGACCGCACCTAGACGGGAATTTGTCGAAATCCCGCATCGTTCGACCTACCGAAAACCCGCTTAATGCAGTGCCATTCGGGTCGGTCCCGAATTTCGGACATTCGGAATCGGAGCATCTCGGCCACGGGCACCCCTCGCTTGCGGTATGGGCTCAGAGCTTTCCATGGCAGTTGCACTACAGGGAATCGGCTGCGGATTCAAGATGCTTCGTTTGCTTGCTGCGCCTTTGCTGAATGGCAGTTTCTCCGAAAGGGGCTCGTCGGCACGCAGCGCAAGGCAAGCCGACGGTTCTACTTCGCTTGTTGGGTGAGGCTTGCCCTGTCCTGCAAAGCGGCGCCAGACACACGCCGAGCAGGAGCTCAGCGCTACTCCGCCTGCGGTGATTCATTCGGGCTCGAGGGGCGAGGTGGCGCGAATGTCCGAAATTCGGGACCCCTTTTACTTGATTCGATCTGATACTACTGCCCCCTTTCAGGCCGCGTGAATCCGCCACCTATTGCCGCAGTTGGTTGAGCCTATTGTTCCGCAACATCTCATCTAATGTGACAATCGAGGTCAACACGCTTTCGGAAATTGGTTTTCCAGCAACTGGCAGAAAGCTCGCTATGTACGTTTCGCCACGAAAATATATATTCGCCATGAATGCCGGATTTTGATTGATGTATTCATATGATGTTGAAATATTCTTCCGCCCTGCAATCTTCTCAACATTACCGTATATCATCCCCACGGAAATTGGATAATATTTTTCCAGGTGCCTGGCTGACGTATTTTTTTGAAGCAGTGTTTTGTCTTTCGGCCCATTGTGATTCGGATTTAGAACTGGCTGTCTCGAATAGCAACTGGACACGCCAACCACACAAATCATAAACACCGCGTATTTCTTCATGGCTGTTTAAAATGGTCCTGTTTTCTTCCCAGTGGTCGTAAAAGGGTTCCCGAATTTCGGACATTGGGGATCGGCGCATCTCGACCATGGGCACCCCTCGCTTGCGGTATGGGCTCAGAGCTTTCCATGGCAGTTGCACTACAGGGAATCGACTGCGGATTCAAGGTGCTTCGTTTGCTTGCTGCGCCTTTGCTGAATGGCCGTCTCTCCGAAAGGGGCTCGTCGGCACGCAGCGCAAGGCAAGCCGACGGTTCTACTTCGCTTGTTGGGTGAGGCTTGCCCTGTCCTGCAAAGCAGCGCCAGACACACGCCGAGCAGGAGCTCAGCGCTACTACGCCTGCGGCGGTTCATTCGGGCTCGAGGGGCGAGGTGGCGCGAATGTCCGAAATTCGGGACCCCTTTTAAAAGAGCCGCAGAGCAAGCCGTCCGTTGCCAACGGACGTGCGGCTCCATCCAGCGTGACCGGGGTCTGAACCCGTGAAGCCGTCCACCCAACACGCGAAGGAAGGCCTTCGCGCTTCGCGTTGCGCCTGCAAATCGGGCTACCGTCGCGTAGCATCTGACTCCCGGCTCTTCGGGAGGGTCGTCTTCGGGTGTCGAAGGGATCTCCGGCCTTTCATTGACCACCTTCGGCCTTCCTGCTTAGAATGTCGCCCGAAAGCCGGAATGGCGAAATTGGTAGACGCGCCTGACTTAGGATCAGGAGCCGCAAGGTGTGCAGGTTCGAGTCCTGTTTCCGGCACTTTCCCAACCACCTCACGACCATGCAGGAACTCGAACTCAAGCTCACCTCGATGGGCCTCAGCCAGGAACAAGCCCACCAGGCGATCATCGCCGTGCTGGACTTCGTGAAGGCGAAGATGCCGGCCTCCTCGCAATTCCTCATCGATGACGTGGTGGCGGGTCACATGCCCGGCCTCGGCGACATTGGCGGCCTGCTGGGTGGCCTGAAAGGGCTCTTCGGCGGCCACGAAGGCTGAGAGTCCGGTTCGCCGACTCGCTTTTATTGAATAATTGCCGCCGCGAGTGCGTTTACCTGATATGATCAGGATCGCCATCGCGTTGGCAGCCATTGCCGTGGCCGGACTTCTGAAGGCGGCGGATGAATCGCCGGCCGCCTTGGTGGAAGGCTCGAAGATTCCCGAACTGACCTTGCCCGGCGGCCAAACCTACAAGGATGTCACGATCCGCAAGGTGATGCCGGAGGGGATCTCGATTCTCCACGCCGATGGGGCGAAAATGATCTATGCCACCGAGCTTCCCGATGATCTGAGGAGTGCGGGCACCTTTCTCAACGCCGACCAGATCGCCGCCCGCCGTGAGGCTGAAGCGAAAGCCGCAGAGGCCGAGGAAGCCGACCGGCTGGCGGCACGGAAAGCCGCTTCCACCAACTTCGTGCCCTACGTTTCACCCGCCCAGGTGAAGAAGTATTGGGTGGCGAAAATCCCGGTCCCGGATCCGCTTTCCGCGAGCTACCAGAGTGAGGTGGTTTCCCGGATGGGACTGATGGACCGCATCAAGGCAGGCGACTACGATCTCAAGATCGAGCGTTCCGCCGCCTCTTGGAACAAGGACCTGGCGATCCAGGCCAAGGATGCGGACAAGACCTATTACTACGATTCGGAGATCGCCCGGATCGACAAGGCCATCGCTGAAAAGGCCCGCCTCGAAGCCGACAATGCCTACCGGGCCAAGCTGCTGAAGGCCCTCGATGATCTGGACGCCGACATCAGGCAGGCGACCGCTGCAGCCAGCACGTCGGCTCAGTAGGGGTCGAGTTCGGAAATCCCCGGCAGCCTTGCGGAAAACGGAATCCCCATCCCTGCCAGCCGAAATTGTTCGGAAGCGGAGGATGGTGGAGCATAGCGGGTTCGAACCGCTGACCTCCTGCATGCCATGCAGGCGCTCTACCAACTGAGCTAATGCCCCGTAAGGCGAGGCGCGTTGTAAGTGCCGCCGACCCGGCCGCGCAAGACGTTTTTATTCGAAATGTTACTTTTTCGAAGCCACCGCCCGGATCAGTTCCACCAGTTGGCCGGTGAGGGGTGTCAATTGATCGGCATCCGCTTCCTCGGCCCGGCTGGCCGAAACCCGCACGGCCGGCAGGCCCGCAGCGAACAAGGCATCCGTCAACGGCGTGCCATCTGTCGCAGGCGAGACCGTGCCGAATGCGGACGGCACCACCGCCAGCGCGGGGTTGGTCGCATCGCGGGTGGAAATATTGACGAACTGGCCGTTTGAGAAATCCCACAGGCAGAGCACCGCCAAGGCCGGGCCTTCCTGCCGGATCATTGCCATGAGCTTGTCCCGGGTTTCCGGTGTCAATTTCGTTGGTCCGTGGCCATGGGGGATGAACACGAAATGGACGGCGCCGGGAAATTGGCTGCCTGCTATTGACGCCGCGGCTGCTATCTCCGCCAGCAGCGCCGCATCCGCGCTTGGTTCGTCCTGGCCAGTGGCGCTGTCATACCCCACGACCACCCAGAGCGCCGGCGCCTTCTCATCGGTTCCGTGGATCGACGCATCCAGAATCGGCCACTGGTCGGGGCCCGCGCTTTTCTTCACGTCATAGCCGGTATTGGAAGGGCCGAGGGTTCCCTCGATCCAGGCAGCGGCGCGGGTCAGCCCGATCCCGCCGTCGATCGCCGGGTCCCGGGGGCCGATCATGGTTTTCAACTTCCGCATGTCGGCCGCCATCGCAGCCGCCGAAACCTGGTGGGAAAACTTGGCGCTTTCCTTCCGCGCCTTGGCCTTCTGTGCCTGGAAATACATCCAGATCCCGCCACCGGCGGACACCAGCAGCCACACCGGCACCAGCCACAGGAGCACCACCACCCAGCGGCTTCTCTTCATCGGTTCCACGCCATCCTCCATGGACGCTTTTTCGCCGTCTCACCGCCCCGCGACAAGCGCCGAACCTCAGAAACCCCTCACCTTTTGCCGAAACCGGATTACGCTGTGGAGAAATCCCGGCCGGTGGCACGGGCCGAGTTTTCATGAAATCGATCCGTCTCCTGCTGCTGATCCCCCTTTTCCTCACCGGCTGTGCCAAGGACTTCTACGCGCAGGTCAAACCCGGGACGTTTCATGGCAAATGCACGCTGGTGCCGGTGGGGGTGGACCACCAGAACGACTATCCGCTTTATCTGCTGCGGCAGGACGCCCGTGACCCGTTCCGCTTTGAACGCTACAACGGCGAGGTGATCCAGCCGCGTACGATGCTCACCAGCGGGGGCAATGTGCCATGGTTCATCCAAGTCGGCCCGGCCTTGGATCCGGGCACCTATTGGGACGCCTACGTGATCCACGACTGGCTGTTCGACGCCCACCGCCGCCGCCTGCCCGAGGTCGCCCGCTACTCCATCGGAGATGCGGCGATGATCCTCGCGGAGGCCCAGAAGACCATGATCGAATCCGGCCACTCCCGCATTCTCGAATCCCAATGGGCCTATGGCCAAGGCGTGAAGATCAAGTCTTCGCGCAAGCCGGCCTTCCGCGATACCTTCTCGGTTTATGCGAACTACGTGGCCGCCCAGACTCCCTTCGCCCGGGTGCCGTGGATCAGTCATCGCTACGAGCCGGTGCCCGAACAATACCAGATCCTCGGCATCCCGCTGCCCCGTCTGCGGAGTTCCACCCGGGTGAATCTCCATCTCGCCAGCACGGACCAGCGCGATGAGGCCGCCGACCTCGCCAACCGCCTGCAGGCCATTGGACTTCCCGCTTCGGAAGCGCCCGCCATCGACACCCAAAAGGCCCCTTCGCATCTGGAAGTTCGCTTTTCCTCAGCCACCGACAAGGACCGGGCGGCCCAAGTCGCCGCGATTCTCGATACCAATCCGCAGTTCGGGCGTGCCGTCATTCGCGCCACTCCGAAGGCGTCAGGATTGGGCAGGGGTCATGTGATCGACGTCTGGTATCCCCGTGCTGGAAATTGATACCAGTTGCCTTTAGCGGATCTCCACCGTGGCGCCGGGACGGATCACGGTGGGCAGGCGGATCGCATCCCAGTTGGCCAGTCGGATGCAGCCATGACTGCGCGCACGACCAATGGTCTCCGGCTCGCCCGTGCCATGCATGCCGATGCCGGGATGGCTGAGGCCCGCCCACAGAATGCCCACCGGGCTGTTCGGACCCGGCGGGATATTGATCGAGTCGGAGTCCGATCCGCGGACCCCGGTTTCGAGCAGGGACTTGTCGAACCGCCAGTAGGGAAGCTCCAGACAGCTCTTCAACTGCCAGACGCCATACTTGATGAACTTGGGCTGCCCGGGCGTGATCGGGAAGGACGCAATCAGGCCGCGGTTGGGGCGGCTGACCTTGACCACGCCGTCGGCTTCCTTTTCGGAAACCACCAGCGCGGCCGGAGACCCTTCGAAAATCCGCACCTGATTCATCTTGGTATCCACCACCGCGTGGCGCTGGCTCAACTGCGGATCGGAATCGTATTTTTTGCCGGTGAGATTCTCGATGGCGAAGGGCTGGACATTGGGAACGACGAGGGAATCGCGGGCCTGGAGATTATCCAGCTTTTTGCCGGGGTTGAGCTTGGCCAGAAATTCCTCGGTCGCGTGATAGCGCTCGGCCATGAACTCCGTGTTGCTGCGGTAGCTCATGCGCTTCCGTTTGGCCTGGCCGGGATGGTCGTTGGGCAGCGTGGGATCGACCCAGTCCTTGACGACGTCCGGCACGATCGCCACTGCAAACGGATTGGGAACGGTCTTGCGCGCCTCGTCCATCACGGGAAGCCAGTCATTGAGCGCATTGCCGTGCACTTCGTTCCAAGCCTGGCGGGCCAGATCCGCGAAGTGGCCCGGCTTGCCGTCGATGACCCCGGGGCCAAACAGGGCCTGATCGAGAAAAATCTGCAGCCGCACCGCATCGTCGCCGGTGGGTTTGCCATCTGCGGCAGGCGGAGTCGGGGCGGTCGGAACCGCCGGCAGCGGCTTGGCGGGCGCCGGTTTCGGAGAATCCGGCGGCGGCACATGCTGCGAAGTCGGATCGACCGATGGAATCTGGTCCGGATCGACCGGCACGGCTTTCAGCACCGGGTGCTCGCCCTGGGCGTAGAGAGAAGCGGACAGCAACAGCGGCAGCAGAACGGCAAAACGACGGATCATGAACGTGAGAGTTATTACGCCGGAACCACGGCAAATGATTCAATGCGGCCCGCAATCGACGCGGGAACCACGGCAGTGATGAGGATGTCATTGTCCTCATAGGCGGTCGAAAGGACCTTGGCATCCCGGTGCAGCATGCTGACGACATCCGCCCGCGTCTGGGGAATCCGATAGTGGCAGCGGCGGACGCGGTCGGACATGACCTCGCTGCACAACTGGAGCAGGCGCTCCATCCCTTCACCGGTGACGGCGGAGATCTTCAAGGCATCCGGGAACAAGTGATCGAGGACCCGCAGCGCCTCGGGGTCGGTGACTTTGTCGATCTTGTTGAGCACCGTCACCACGCGCTTGTCCTCGGCACCGAGTTCCTTGAGCACCTCCAGCGTGGTCGCGTGGAAGCGTTCGATCTCGGGAGCGGTCGCATCCAGAGTGTGAATGAGAAAATCGGCCAGAACCGCTTCCTCGAGCGTCGCCTTGAAGGCCTCGACCAAGCGGTGGGGCAGATTGCGGACAAAGCCGACGGTGTCGGTGATCAGCAGCGGCTGGCCATCGGGGAGTTCGATCTTCCGCGTGGTGGTGTCCAGCGTGGCGAAAAGCATGTCCTTCACCAGCACATCGGCCCCGCTCAGGCGGTTGAGCAGGGTCGATTTTCCGGCGTTGGTGTAGCCGACAATGGCGGCGTGCGGCGTTTCCTGCTTCTGGCGTTCCTTGCGCTGGGTGGCGCGCTGTTTCCGCACCTCCACCAACTCGCGGCGGGCGCGGTCGATCCGCATGTGGGCCATGCGCCGGTCCACTTCGATCTGCTTTTCACCCATGCCGCGGTTGGCGCCGCCGCCGCCGCCACCACCAGCCCCGCCGCCTTCGCGGTCAAGGTGACCCCACATCCGCGCCATCCGCGGCAGGGCATACTGCATGCGGGCCAGTTCGACCTGGAGGCGGGCCTCCTTGGTCTGGGCGCGCTTGGCAAAAATATCGAGAATCACCTCCTCGCGGTCGATGACGCAGGTGTCCCCTTCCCGCTCCCACGTCCGCTGCTGGTGCGGGGCGAGCTGGTTGTCGAAGACGATCACGTCGCACTCATGCGCCTTCGCCAGCGCCATGAGCTCCGCCGCCTTGCCGGTGCCGCAGATGTGCTTCTTGTGCTGCTCCCGGCTGCGGACCAGCACGCTGTCCACGATGCCGATCCCGAGGGTGGACACGAGTTCCCCCAGCTCCTCCAGCAACGACGCGGATTCGTCCTCCTCGCGCGGATCAAAATAAATCCGCACCAGCAGGGCGCGCTCGACCATCTCCGGCTTCTCACGAACCTCAAACATTCCAAGGGGTCGATAGCACCGGACCACCCGGTAAGCACGAACGAAAAATTTTCCGAGACGCCAGGAAGCGAGCGAGTTCAGATTCAGAAATTGGCCGAACGGGCCGCTTGTGCCAAGCGACCAAGTTCCGCCACCGCTGCGGGACTCAGCATCTCCAAGAGCGGCAGCCTGAAAAAGCCATTGGCTTCAACGCCCGTCATGAAGCCACTTCGAATGGCCCCAGAGGCCCCAGACGACACCGGCGAGACCGAAGGAAAGAAGGATGGCGGGAAGGGCGAGCTGGGCGCTGATGGCGTTCGGACCCCACGCGGCGAGCATTTCATGGGTCACGAAGTGATTGGACACCACGATGACGAGCCGGGCGATAAGCAGCGAAATGGCGCCGATGGCCATGAGGTTGCCACCCCACGAGTGTTCCCGACGGGCGAGGCGAATGGCGGCGAAGGCAAGCAGGCACAGGCCAGCCACTCCGGCAGCATCGAAGACGACACTGCTCTGGGCGATCAATTCAGCGGTATTCATCGGGGGGAGGATGAGGGGAGGAGGACCGGGCGGGCGGAAACGCGTTCGAAGAGGCCTGCATGAAGGGCGACGCCCCAACCAAAGAGGAACCAGCCGGTGTTCATGGCGACGACCTTAACGACGTGCCAGGCGAGGGCCACGCCGGGATCGCCGTGGAAGTGGGCGTCCGGCGAGTAGTGCTCGATCTTGCCGGCCTCATAGAGGGGCATGATGAACGAGTAGCCGATGGCCAGCAGGATCGCCCCGGCCAGAATGAACCGCGCGGTCCAACCGGACGCGTTTTGCGAAAGCCGCCATGCCAGCATGAGGAGGGAGACACCCATCACGATCAGGAACACAGGCCGGATCGATTCGATGGATGCCAACAGGAGGGGGGAGCCCGTGTGCATCGCTAACAGCTATACGTGATTTCCCCCTACGCGATCAAGTAGTATCAAGCACGGATGCATTGATGTCACGCATGACTTAACTATTTCAGAAAGTCACTTCGCCCGAACGGCTTGTATGAAAAGCCGCGGACAGGCCCGGTAAACCTGTCCACGGCGGGCATTCACCAATCGACCTTGAGGCCGACGAAGGCGCCCAATCCGGGTGCCTGTTCGACCGGCGAGAAGGCAAAGCGGGAGAGCTGCCAACTGGCATCGAAGAGGTTCTCGATTCGGCCGGTCACACGCAGGTTTTCCGTCACCTTATACTCGCCATACAGACGGGCCACGAGTGCCTGCTTGAGTGGCTGGCCACCCCAGCTCCGTTCCCCCAGATAGAAGGCGCCGGCACCGATGAGCCATTTGTCGTCAGGCCGCCAATCGACCGAGGCGGTGGCGCTGTTCCGGGGCTGTTCGGCCAGCGACATGGTCAGGGCGGTCCAGGCTAGGCGGTAGTTCCAAACGCCATCGCAGAACGATCCGCTCAAAGCGGTTTCAAGGCCCTCGGCATGGGTGGTGCCATCAATGTTGACCGGCGGGGTCGGGAAGGACCGGATGCGATCATCGATGGCATTGGAAAACCACGTGACGCTGGCGTGCTGGTGGCTCAGCCATTCCTTGTCGAGGCCGAGATCCCAGCCGACCGATGACTCGGCCTTGAGATTCGGATTCCCCGCGCCGAAGGCGGAGCCGAACAGATCCAGGTAGCTCGGAGGCCGGAACGAGCGCCCGATGCCACCACGGAGCATGGTTTCAATCCCGGGAATCTTCCATGCGGCGGAGGTGCGCCAGGTGATTTCGTCGCCATACGCATCATAGTCTTCCCAGCGGGCGGTGGCATCGGTGGTGAGTCGGTCGGTCGGCGTCCATTCCCAGCCGAGATAGGTGCCTTCACGATCACGGGTCACGTCGGTGCCGATGGTGTTGGAGAAATCCGTCCGCTCGAAGAACGCGCCCCAGAGGAGCTTGTGCTGCTCGTTGAGGGTGAATACGTGATCGGTGGAGAAGCTGGCCCGCTCGAGATCGGTGCCATAGTTGCCATTGCCGAAGATCGGGAAGGCATTCCACGGAGCCCAATCGTCATCGTAGCGTTCGACATAGAGGCCGGCAGTCGTGCGCGCGCTCCACCACTCGGTGACATTCCAATTGGCGTAGATCGTCGCGAGCTGGGAATCGAGGTGGTCGATGGTGCCGTTTCCACCGGTTTCAAAGCGGGCATTGGTTTCACGGAAGGTCGTTCCGAGGACGAGGTCGGGATTTGCCTGCCATTCGAGGCGCAATGCACCTCGACCCTGGTCCCAATCGCTGTTGCGGGCATCGTTCTGGCTGGTGTCGTAGCCACCGCCGAGGAACCAGGAAAGGCTGCCGCTTTTACCACTGGTAGAGGCGTAGTTGGAAAGCGATCCGAATGACCCGCCCTCGACCCGATAGCTGCCGCCCGGAGCGCCGTCTCCGCGCGCGGTTTCCAGCCACACGACGCCGCCGACCGCTTCCCCGCCGTAGAAGGCGGACTGCGGCCCACGCAGGACTTCGATGCGACCGAGGTCATCGAGGCGGGAATCGCCAAGGAAATTGCCAAGCGGGGCAGTGGAATCACTCAGGCGAATGCCATCGACCACCACCTGCGAGTAGTTGGTGGTGGTGCCGCGGATGAACAGCGAGCCGACCGCGCCCTGCTGGCCGGCGGTGGAGGTGGCGATCACACCCGGCGACTCATTGAGTGCCGTGGTGAGATCGTAGATGCCGCGGTTCTGCAGATCCTTGGGATCCAGCACGGTCACCGCGGAGGTGGTTTTCCCCGCTTCCTTCGGATAACGGAGGGCGGAAACCACCGTGTCCCCGAGTTCGTTTTCGATTTCGGCCGTCGCCAAAGGCGCGACCAGGATGCCTGCGGCGCAAAAAACGCGCGGGGCTGTCAGCAACCCGCGGCGCAGGGCCGGGGTGAATGGGTAGTGTGTCATTCTGTAAGTGTCCGTGGACCTGTACTCCGCAGGTCCGGTGAACGACGTCATAGGCTGGCGATCTGGCTCGGACGGACGGGCGTTGAAACCCGTGCCTTCCATACAGTGGCGGTACCGCTCCGGATTTTCACCGGATTCCCCATCAATTTCCTGCCCGTGCCACGGGCCTCCCAACGACGGCGCCGGCTCTCCCGACGCGGGCGGAGCATCCAGACTCGCTGCTGCGACAACAAGCCTGAAGTCCGGCATCTTTCGTGCTGCCAAGCGGGGGGAATCCGTTAGTCTTCCTCCATGCCACGCTTGTTCATCGTTCTCGCCAGCCTGTGCTGCCTGCTCACCGGGTGCCACGGAAAGTCCGCGCCCCTGCGCATCGGCATGGAGCTGACCTATCCGCCCTTTGAAACCCAGGATGCCGCTGGCAACCCGGATGGGGCCGGAGTGAAACTGGCCGAGGCCTTGGCTGCGGATCTCGGCCGACCGTTGAAAATCGTGCCGATGGAATTCTCCGGCCTGATCCCGGCCCTGAAATCGGGAAGCATCGACTTGGTGCTGTCCTCAATGACCGAGACCGACGAACGCCGGCAGTCGATCGACTTTTCAGATCCCTACGCCTTCACCGGTCTGGCGATCCTGGTGGGAAAGAACTCTGATATCCAGTCGATCGACGACCTGAGAAAACCGGGCCGCAAGCTGGCGGTGAAGGCCTCCACCACCGGCGAATCGTGGGCGCGGAAGAACTTGCCGGACGCGAAGCGCACCGCCTTTTCCGAAGAAGCGGCCTGCGTGCAGGAAGTGGCCCAGGGCCGTGCCGACGCGTTTCTTTACGACCAGCTCAGCATCTACCGTTACCAGAAGAATAACACCGCCACCACACGGGCGCTGCTGAAGCCGTTCGTGGAGGAATCCTGGGCCATCGGCATCGCCAAGGGCCATGATCCGCTCAAGCTTCAGGTGAATGCCTTCATCGCCAAATTCCGCAAGGAGGGAGGCTTCGAGAAGCTCGGTGAGCGCTACCTGGCGGATGAGAAAAAGTTCCTCGAAGCGCAGGGCATTCCTTTCATCCTGCGCTGATCGATGCCGATGACCCGGAAGCAGCAGATCTGGAACCTCGTGGCTGCCGCTGCGATCCTCTGTGGCTTCGGTGCGCTGTGCAACCAGTTGTTCTCCAATCTCAGTGGCAGATGGGATTGGTTGAAGCCGTGGGAATACCGCGAGCTGTTGTTCCGGGGCTGGATTTTCACCGTGGAGCTTTCGCTGGGTGCGCTGGCTGGAAGTACGATAGTCGGCGTACTTCTTCTGCTCGGCCAGAGAAGCGGTCTCCCTGTGCTGAAGTGGACGTGCCGGTTGTTTCTTGAGCTCGTGCGCGAGACGCCGCTGCTGGTGCAGCTTCTCGTCGGCTATTTCGTGATCTTCGCCCCGCTGATGTCCGAGACGTTCGATTACTGGGGCTGGAACGACAAGCTGATGATCGGCATCGTGCTGCTCTCGCTGTTCGAGGGTGCCTATCTTGGCGAGATCCTGCGGGGTGGGGTGGACAGCATTCCACGCACCCAGTGGGATTCCGCGCGGGCGGTGGGCTTCACGCCGACCCAGGTCCATCGCCATGTTATATTCCCGCAAGCCCTGCGGCGGGTGCTTCCCGCCATCGCCGGGCAATTCGTTTCGCTGATCAAGGATTCCTCGCTGCTGAGCGTGATCGGCGTGCAGGAGTTCGCGTATCAGGCAAAAGTTTACACGGCTCAGACCTACGGCGGTCTGGAGGCCTACGTGCCACTGGCTCTGGGCTACCTGCTGCTGACCGCGCCGATCGCCTTTCTTTCCCACCGTCTCGAACGCCGCTACCGCGATGAAACTTAGCGTCTCCGGCCTCACCAAACACTACGGGCGGCACCTGGCCCTGGATGGTCTCTCGCTGGAGATCCCCATCGCCCGTGTCCTGTGCTTGATTGGTCCGTCCGGCGGCGGGAAGAGCACCTTCCTGCGGGTGCTCGGTGGCTTGGAAACTCCCGATAGTGGAACGGTCGAAATGCTCGGCGAGCCTCTGGCCACCAGCGCCGCGGGCCTGCTCGCGCATCGACGGAAGAACGGCTTCCTATTCCAGCAGTTCAATCTGTTCCCGCACCTCACCGCGCTGCGGAACCTGACCCTGCCATTGGAGACGGTGCATGGATTGACGCCGACTGAGGCCATGGCACGCGCTCGTGAGGCGCTCGGGCGCTTCGGTTTGTTGGATCACGCCGACAAGCTGCCTGCCCAGCTTTCCGGTGGACAGCAGCAGCGCGTTGGCATCGCCCGGGCGATCGCCTCGGAGCCGAAGGTGCTGTTTCTGGATGAACCCACCTCTGCTCTCGACCCCGAGATGACGGCCGAGGTGCTGGAGCTCATTCAGGAACTGGCCGAGGACGGACAGAACATCATCCTCAGCACCCATGAGATGGGCTTTGCCCGCGCCGTGGCTGATCAGGTCGCGTTTTTGGCGGCGGGCAAGATCGAAGAAGCGGGGCCGCCTGCTGAGCTTTTCGGGAACACGAAGTCCCCGCTCTGCCAGCGCTTCCTTTCGCGGGTGATGCGCTATTGAGCCCGCTCCGCCGGAGGAGGTGCCGCCGTGCCGCCGGCCTGGTAGGGAGCCTCAAGGATTTTCAGTTTCCCGTCCTTCGCCGGCGGAAGATCGAGCCAATGCATGACCTCGCGACACAGGCCTTCGACGGGAAATTCAAAGCGGTCAGGTGAGGGGTCGATCCAGAGGCAGGCCTTGTCACCCGAGATGAGGATCACGGAAAGCTGACCGGGGATGGCGATCGCATGGCGGTTGCAGTAGCTGAGGAGGGAGAGAAGTTCGTTGCTCTCCTTCACCACCACAGCAGTCGGCTTGAGGCGGGCGAATTGTTTCGGCCAGAATCCCCTGAGCACATCCGGGAGGAGCTCGCCCTGCTCGGGAAACATGGCCTCGAGCTGGACCCGTGGAATATCCCGTGCCCAACCTGCCGCCGAATCCCTAAGGACATGGTCACGGATTTCAGCTTTGCCGGAGACAATGGGGATGAGCAGGCGGCGGTGGCCCAGATTCCAGAGGCGTTTGGCGGCGGCGCACACCATGTCCGAGAAGGAAACTGCAACCCCTGCACCACTACAGGAAAGGAAGGCTCCTCCCATGAGAAAGCACGGCACTGGCGCCGTCTCCGCCCACTTGCCCAGCGCCGAGGTGGGGGAGCTGAGGACGAGGCGCGTCGGCCGGTGATCGGCCACGATCTGCTTCATGGCATTCACCGCCCGCCGCGGGAAATCGAAATCGAAATGATGAAAGTGGGTGTCCCATCCGCGCTTTTCCGCCTGCTGGAGGACTTCGAGCAGCACCGCCCGGTGGGTGGGAGAGCAGGCATGAATGGGCTTGGGGCCGACCATCAGCAGGCGGCGGGAGGCAGAGGCTGCCGGTTCACCCGCGCGGTTACAAATTTTCCGGCGCTTCCCCGGTTCGGCAGGTGCAATGAGCCCTTCGGTCTCCAGCAGCGACAGGGCGCGCTCCACCACCTTCCGGTGGACCTGCAACCGTTGTTCCAGCGTCCGGTAGCCGGGTAGTTGTTGCTGCCATTCGCCGTTTTCGATCAGCGATCGCAGCGCATTAGCCACCTGTTGATCCTTGCGCAGCCACACGAAGCCACCCTAGGGACTTCTCCAACCGGCTCAATCCAAACCTGGTGGTGCGGCGAGCGTCCCGCCGGGAACGAAGGTGGCACTCACCAACGCCATGCCTTGTTCCTTCGGCTGTGGCTGCTCCAGCCAATGGATCGCGCGGCGACAGATTTCCTCCACCGGAAACTCAAAACGACTCGGTATCGGATCCAGCCACTGGCAGGCCTGATCGCCTGAAAGCAAAATCACCGACAGATCCTGTGGAATCCGGATGCCCTGTTTGTGGCAATAACTCAGGAGCGAGAAGAACTCGTTGCTTTCCTTCACGATCGCACCTGTTGGCTTGGCCCTGGCGAACTGTTTCGGCCAGAAGGTCTTCAGGACATCAGGGAGCCAATCGCCCTGGTCAGGAAACATCGCCTCCAATTCGACGCGGGGTATCCCTGCCGCCCAGGACGAGGCCGAACGTTCCAGCGCATTGCGGCGCAGCTCATCCTTTCCACTGACGATCGGAATGATCAGCCGACGGTGGCCGAGGCTCCACAGGCGCCCGGCCGCCGCGCAGACGATTGAGGAAAATGATACCGAGATTCCCGGCGAGCGATACACCGCCGAAGATCCTCCAATTCGGAAACACGGCACTTCCGTGTCGTCCGCCCATTTTTCCACAGCCGGACTGGGAGATATCAGCAGCACCCTCGTCGCCCCGACGTCCGCAATCAAACGCTTCAGGGTGCCCACCGAACGCCTGGGGAATGCGAAGTCCACATGATGCGCCACGGTGTTCCATTCCAGTTTTTCCGCACGCTGGAGCACCTCCAACAGAACCGTGCGCAGGGTCGGCGAACATTCATGAATCGGGCGCGGACCGACCATCAGCAGGCGACGGCATTCGGGAGTCGCCTTACTGGCCACCGAGACCAGAATCTCGCGCCGTTTTCCCGGCACGGTTGAGGAAACCAGACCCTCGGCCTCAAGAAGCACGAGGGCTTTTTCGATCGTCTCACGATGAACCTTGAGGCGCTTCTCGAGGGTTCGGTAGCCGGGCAGGCGTCCCTCCCACTCTCCGCTGGCGATGAGCGAACGGAGGGCCTGCGCCACCTGCAGGTCTTTACCCAACCACATAGGAGGAGTCCTAACTGCCATCTCATTCCGTTCAAGATCAAAACCGAGCTGCTCGACCGCTCGGTGTTCTCCCCTCCCGGCCGATTGCGGGGATGCAGAAGTCCCCTTAGTTGAAGTTGCATTCCACAATTTTCCATGAAGCCCCTCCGCACCATCCTCCCCCTGCTGATCGTTCTCACCGGTTCCTCCGCCCAAGCCGCCACAGCCACCAAGTCAGGCACGGGCACGAACCTGGCAGACACGACCACCACTGGAATTTGGACTGGTGGCTCGGGTGCCAATGGAACCCCGACGTCCGCCGACCAGGCAGCGTTCACCAGCGCCTCGATTGCTGGCGCGCTGACGGTCGACGCCCCGGTCACCTGGCAACAACTGGCATTCGGCTACACTGGCACCGCCAACAGCGACCTTACCGCTCCCATCACTCTCACCGGTAGCAAACTCACCTTGAACAACGGGAGTGACAACAGCTCGGGCACCTACACCCTCAAGACCGCTGCGACCAAGGCAGTGTCCATCGCCAATGCCATCGATTTCAGCGGCACCAACCGCGACACCATCCGTGTGGATGGAACGGGTGTCCTCACCTTGTCCGGTGCGATCAATTTCTCCGGCACCGGAAACCTCATCCTGCGCGGCGCGAGCGGCTCATCCGGCATCATCAGCGGCGTCATTGGCGGGACTGCCGGAGCCGTGCAAGTAACCGATGGAACGAATTGGACATTTTCCAGTGCCAATACCTACACCACGAAGACCTCCATCGCCACCGGCTCGCTCACGATCAACTCGATCAGGAATGTCAGTGGGGGTGCCAGTTCGCTGGGCTCGGTCACCACGGTCGCCAATGGTACCGTTCAGATGGGCCAGGCGGGCGCGGCCGCCTCCCTGAATTACACCGGCTCGGGCGACACAACCGACCGGGTGCTCGATCTCCAAGGTGCCACCGTGACTCTCGACCAGTCGGGCACGGGCTTGCTCAAGTTCACCAGCAGTCTCACTTCGACCATCACGGGGAACAAGACGCTCACCCTGCAGGGCTCCACTGCCGGTACCGGCGAGATCTCGGGTGCCATCGTGGACAACTCCAGCACAAACAAAACGTCCGTGACCAAGGCCGGCACGGGCACCTGGACGCTCTCGGGGACGAACACCTATACCGGCACCACCACGATTGGCCAGGGCGTCCTCGTGGCGAACAACTCCGCCGCCTTCAGCACCAGTGCGGTGACTCTTGGAAACAGCGGCTCGAACGCCGCACAAATCAATCTCGGCAACGGCGTCACCATCTCCAATGCCCTGAACTTCGGTGCGAACGCTGGCTTGCAGGGTCAGAGTGCGCTTCAGGTCAAAAACACGGACACCGCCACCGTGAGCGGCGCCATCACCATCACTGCCGCTCCTGCCAACGGCGGCCACTTTTTGTCGGACGCGGGAGCGACGCTCAACATCACCAACACGATCACGTCGGCCTCCGCCAACGTCATCCAGCGTAGCGGCAATCTCGTGCTGTCCGGCGGCGGCTCCTACGCGGGCTACTTTCTCACAGGCAACCTGAAGCTCGGCGCAACCAACGGCATCGCCACCAACGCCTCGGTCACCATCGGCACCAGCGCTGACGGCACCCTCAACTTGAACGCCTTCAACCAGACTCTCGCCGGCGTGACGAAGGGCGCCAGTGGCAACGCCACCATCACCAACACTGGGGCAACGCCCTCCACGCTGACCCTGGCGAACACCGGCACCGTCACCTACGCCGGGACGATCATCAACGGCACCGGCGGTGTTTCACTGGTGCAGTCCGGTAGCGGCACCACCGTCCTCTCGGCCTCGAACACCTACACTGGCGGCACAAGCGTCAACGCCGGCACGCTACAGGTCGGCAATGCCAATGCAACCAACGGCAAGGTGACGCTCAACGGCGGCAACCTGACGATCACGAGCGGCATCACTTACGGTGTCGACGGTGGTCTGACCTTCGCTTCGAACACCAATGCCACGGTCTCCGCCGCCTCGGGCTCTGCTTCGGTCCAAGGCTTCGACGTCAACTCGGCGGACATCATCGTCAACACCGGCGTGACTGCTTCGATCGACTCGAGCGTCGGCCTGCTGACGAACACCTTCGGGATCCGGATCGACAGCACGGGCGACATCTCGGTTGCAGGTGTGATTTCCGGTGCTGGCAGCGTCGGGGGCGGAGCGGTGAACAACGGAACATTGGTCGGCACGGATCAAACCGCGTTGTTCAAACTGGGTGCGGGCAGTCTTATCCTGACCGGCGCAAGCACCTTTACGGGTGCCACGGGCAAGGTCGGCGCGAGCAGCGTGCAAAACGGTATTCTGAAGCTATCCGGCGGCAGCGACCGCCTGCCAGCCAGCTCGGCCGTGTACCTGGGCGCGACCACCAACACCAGCGGCAAGCTCGTCCTGGATGGCGTCAGCCAAACGATCACCGGCCTGACCACGGTTGGTACCGGCACGGGCAACGCGGTGGCCGGCGCCAACTCCGCGCTCTCCACGCTGACCGTCAACAACAGCAATTCCTACACCTTTCCCGGTGTGATCGGCGGAGCGGGCACCAATGAGAACAACCTGGCCTTGGTCAAATCCGGCAGCGGAACGCTTACGCTCTCGGGAGCCAACACCTACACAGGTGATACGACGGTGCTGGGCGGCCAATTGACGGTGAATGGAACCTCTATCGCGGACACGGGCAAGCTCGTCATCAACGGTGGCAAGGTGGGCGTGGCCACGTCCGCCAATGAAACGGTCAACGCCCTCTACTATGGCTCGGTCAAGCAGGCCGCCGGCACCTACGGAAGCTCCAGTTCATCCGCCACCCACAAGGACGATACACGCTTTGCAGGCACCGGCATCGTGACGGTCCTCACCGGACCCTATGACGACTGGATCGCCGGCTATCCCTCGATCACCGGTTCCAACAAGCTGGCGACCGCCGACCCGGATGGCGACGGCTTCACCAACCTGGTGGAATACGCCTTTGGCACCGATCCAAGCGTCTCGGGCAGCGGATCAATCACCTACGCCGGCGGCGTGGTGACCGGGCACGGACAGCCCGTCGTGAGTGTCACCAACATCACCAACGGCGTGGACTACCGCGCGGTGTTCGGGCGGCGCACGAACTTCGCCTCTTCGGGCCTAGTTTACACGGTGGAGTTCAGCGCCGACCTGAGCAACTGGGTCGGCAGCACCGACACGCCGACCGTACTGGCCACCGATGGCACGATCGATGCCGTGAGCGTGCCTTATCCACTGTTCATCACCACCTCCCGTGGGGTGGAAAAGCCGACCTTCTTCCGCGTCAGAGTCTCCAGCAACTGAGCCCTTTCCCTGCATCTGATCGCTCAACCCCATTGCCATGAAACCGTCTCTTCTCATCAGTCTGGCCATCGCCACGTTCACCGGTCCAGCGATGGCTGATGTCATCTACAGCGGCTTGCTGGACACGCCGATCCCGACCGACTTCACGGGAGTGACTCTTACGCTCGATGGCGGCACCATCAACCCGTTCTTCGGCGGTGTGGGGGTGGCGAACAACAACCTGTTGCAGCCCGTGCGTTCA
>Ga0265327_10002617_pt1 | contig 18606 bp, 14 predicted proteins | sample 41621metaG_FD_202089 | JGI IMG/M metagenome (GOLD analysis project Ga0265327, IMG submission 202089) | Rhizosphere microbial communities from Carex aquatilis grown in University of Washington, Seatle, WA, United States - 4-16-21 metaG | ecosystem: Host-associated > Plants > Roots > Rhizosphere...
TGCTCGAAAATCTCGAAAAAAGGGAGACTGAGTTCTGGTCGCGTGTCGGACACCAGGCGGGTCAATCTTTCAACTGACTTGTCAGCTGAATCGTCGCATCCTCAGATTGATCACCCGGGTGTTGTGCCAGTTCACGCAGTCGGCGAGCGATGGTCATTTTTCCCACGGCATGTCCGGCCAGCGCTCCTCCAATGGGCAGCAGTGGCGTGAAGAAGATCCCCTCCAACGGTTCATTCCCCAGGACGGCATGCGTCCCACCGCTGGCCATGTGAATTCCAATCATCGGATAGACGACGCGATAGGTCTCACGCTCGGTCTCCCAATCGTGTTCGCTTTTCGCGTACTCAATCACATCGTGAATGCCGTTGAGATGACGCCAGACGGCAACGAAGGGGATTTCATTGACCGCCGCATACGTCCCCGGCCGTTTTCGGCTGCGAACGTCCTTGGCATAGGCCGCTTCGTGCAGGGCGATCGAGGGAATGTCGGAGTTGATGTACAGGGAATTGGTAAAGGGATTGTACATGTCACCACCGAAGATTCGCCCGGGGATCAGCGTGTACGCCGTCAAGGGAAGCAGGCCGACAGTGTACTTCCAGCCCGGCGCAATGCGTGTATTCTCACGCAGTCGCTGCCATTCCCCTGCGGGATTGTACTGGTTCACCCGGACGTAGACATCGGTGATGTTCTGCTTTCTCAGGTAGGTCAACAATTGTTCGCGAGTCTTCTCTGAGAACTCGTGATTGTTGACCGAAGGATGCACGGTCAGCATCCGCTCCGGCAGGCCAACAACATAGCCAAGGCGATCCGCCACGCGATGCGGCTTGCCATAAACGATCGTCACGTCGGACGGCGTGACCTCGTCCGCTGGAGACTGGGCTCGGTACTGTGACGACCCCGCACAACCCAGGATGCTGAGAAGAATCAGGCAGGGTGACACGGAAAACGGACGTGCTGAAACCATGCAATCATCCCCGCGATCACGGCCTGGATGGCCTGTCGTGCGATAGAAATGGATTGGGTGACGGGAGCGACCGTGTGTTATCCGAGGCCTGGGAACGTCACAACGCCTGTTCACATTGCATTCGCGACAGCTTTCCTGCCGGCGCCTCAATCGGATCCGGTAAGGCGATTCGCGGAACCCGCTGGTCGACAGTGAATGGCAGCGTCGACCGCACCGTGCTATGACTCATTCTGCATGGAGGAGACCGGAAGCGGTCAATCGATCGAATCTCCGGGAATCGGCATGAATCGCCAGTCAGTGATCGCTTCCAGCATGCCGAGTTGAGGCACTCCAGACGGTCGAGTCCCAGGACATGTCCACCACTTCCACTGAATCACGTCCGGCTCAGTCACGACCACGCGGAATCGATGTGCTGATCGCCGCGGTCCTGATCCTGTTCGCGTTCGACACGCTCCCCTGTACACCTGATTCCGTTCGCGCAGCGATCCGGCCACTCCTGCACGTCACCGGATTGTGGCAGGGAACATGGAGCCTGTTCGCGCCAACTCCCGATTCAACCAACCATCGAATCCGGGCAGATTTCTACTATCCCGACGGATCACACCAGGCGTGGGAATCGCCCGATTGGCGCAGTCAATCGGCATGGCAGCGATTCGCTGGACATCGCCAATCCGAGTACTTTGAAAAGATCATTGACGATGACAGCAGTCCCGCATGGCCCGCGTTCGCTCACGATCTGATCCGGCAAGTCAGTCCTGACAGGGGCCCTGAACGAGTCGAATTGACTGTGATCTCAGGAGACATTCCCCCGCCGCGCGACGCTTGGAAAATGACGCCAGTCCCCCTGAATCACGAACGCAAATTCTTCACGTTGTTCATTCCGGATTGAGTGTTCCACTCGGATTTCAAATGCGAACCGTTCCCCTCCATCGAGTTTCCCGCGATGAAATCGCCGACTCCCCACTCCGTGGCCGCTCTGAGTGAATGGCGACAGGAAGTGCACCGCTTCTTTCATGCTCCGGTGGATGCAAGGCAGTTTGCCGCCATCCGAATTGGCTATTCCCTGCTGATGCTGGTGAATGTCGCGTGCTGGTGGCCAGACCTCGACCGATGGTTCTCCAACGAGGGAGTCCTTCCCCTCCACGAATCCCGGCAGATCCTTGATTCGAATTGCCTGACCCTGTTTCAGATTCTTCCCACCGACCGAACGACACTGCACATCGTCTTTGGCCTCTTCGTCACGCACCTGATCCTGTTGTTGATCGGATGGAAGTCCCGCTGGCAGGCGGTCTGCTGTTACGTCTGGCTGGTCTCATTTCAACATCGCAACAGCCTGATTTTCGAAGGGGAAGACACGCTGTTTCGAATCATCGGCTTTCTGTTAATCCTGATGCCGCTGGACGCCGCCTGGTCGGTTGACGCGGCACTCAGCCCCCGACCCTCCCTGTCCCGGCCCCCCGTGATTGACGGTTGGCCTCTGCGACTGCTGCAATTGCAGATGACAATGCTCTACTTCTCGGCGGCATGGAGCAAACTGTTGGGCGAGCCCTGGCGCGACGGCACGGCGCTGTATTATGTCATGCAACTGGACGAGTACTGGGGACGATTTCCCCTGCCGACATTTGTCTCACAGTCCCCGACCGTCATTCGCCTGCTGACCTGGGGAACCATGGGATTGGAATTCGCAGTCCCGGTGCTGATCTGGTTCGCCCCCACCCGACGATTCACGCTCGGGTTGCTGATCCTGTTTCACCTGGGGTGCGACTATGCCATGCACCTGTTTCTGTTCCACTGGATCATGCTGGTCGGATGGATGTCATTTATCCATCCAGACGACCTGCGCTGGCCCTGGCCGCAATCGCCGCAACCATCACGTGACGCAACCACGCCACGGCACGACAACTAATGCGGAGCAGGATCCCAGGTACCATCGCAGCGAAACTTCAAACTTCCGCTTCAACCACTCTGGGCCGCTTCTCCATGTGACCCCGAATCCCGAGGTTCCGCTTCGGGGGATGCGATCGGCTCGACATACGTGCCCGGCTTGATCTGCAGTCCAGTCTTGTAGATGTCCAGGATCTCTTGCAGAGTCGGTGCTTCAATCGTCTCGCGTTCAAGCAGTTCGCGAGTCAAATGCTCCATCACCGGTCGCCGCGTCGACAGGATTTCGTTCGCGGTGTCGTACGCCGAATCGATGATCCGGCGAACTTCCAGGTCGATTTCGCGGATCGTCTCTTCGCTATGAGAGTAATCCGACGAACCCCCTCCCCCAGCAAGGAATGGGCTGGAGCGGGATTCGCTGTAGTGGACACGCCCGAGTTTGGGACTCATTCCAAACTCGGTCACCATCCGACGGGCCATGTCGGTGGCTCGCTGCAGATCGTTCGAGGCGCCGGTCGAGCATTCCTGGTAGATCACATCTTCCGCGGCGATCCCCCCCAGCAACACGCAGATCCGATTGAACAACTCGGTCTTCGTCACCAGTTGCCGATCCTCTTCCGGCCGCTGCAGGGTATACCCGAGTGCTCCGAGTCCACGGGGAATGATCGACACCTTATGAACGGGGTCGACATGCGGCAGTGAGCAGGCGACCAGCGTATGACCGACTTCGTGCCAGGCCACCCGTTGCTTGACCTCTTCCGGCATGACGCGGGCCGTTTTTTCCAGGCCCGCCACCACGCGATCGAACCCTTCTTCAAACTCCTCGCGCGTGACGGCCGTCTTGTTGTTGCGTGCGGCCAGCAGGGCCGCCTCGTTGACCAGGTTGGCCAGATCGGCGCCGACAAACCCCGCCGTCAACTTGGCAATGTGCTTCAGATTGACGGTGTCGTCCATCTTCACCTTGGCGGCATGAACTTTCAGAATCGCTTCCCGCCCGCGAATGTCCGGCCTGTCAACCAGGATATGCCGGTCAAATCGCCCGGGTCGCATCAATGCCGGGTCGAGTGTTTCAGGTCGGTTGGTCGCACCGAGCACAATCACGCTCTGATCCGAGCTGAACCCGTCCATTTCGACCAGCAGAGCGTTCAACGTCTGATCGCGTTCTTCACCTCCGCCCGGCGCCCCATGGCTGCGGACCTTGCCGATCGCGTCCAGTTCATCAATAAAAATGATCGCGGGCGAACGTTGACCTGCCTGCTGAAACATGTCGCGGACACGCGCCGCGCCAACACCCACAAACAATTCGACAAAATCCGACCCGGACAATCCGAAGAACGGCACCCCCGCTTCACCGGCAACCGCCTTGGCCAGCAAAGTCTTTCCCGTACCGGGTGGACCCACCAGCAGGACACCGCGCGGGATCCGTCCCCCCAGGGCCTGGTACTTCGCCGGATTCCGCAGGAACTCGACAATCTCACGCAATTCTTCGACGGCTTCGTCAATCCCCGCCACATCGTTGAACGTGATCCCAAGTTCTTCCTGCACATACAGCTTTCCACGACTGCGGCTGAAGGCGATGGCCGAACCGGGCCCCCCCATGCGTCGCAGGGCGACGAACAGGAAACCGAGGCAAAGCAGGGTGAACAGCGAGAGCACGACAATGTCGCGCCATGGGGATTGCGGATCCTCGTATTTCCAGGTGATCCCCTTGGAATCCAACAAGTCAGTCAACTTCGATTCGTTTTGTCCCTGCATCCCCACGATCGAAACCGTGTACTGCTTCATCGGGGGCTTGCCGGACATCGCGGACTTGGGAACGTTCTGATACGTAATCCCCTTCAGTCCGACCGTCAGTTCATAGACGTTCTGCGGACCAAGCGCCCCACTCAGAATGCGAGACTTAAAGTCGCTGTAAGAAACAGCTTCTGCACCACCGCGTGAGGAATACCCAAACACAATCACGCCGACGACCAGGGCAATCATCAGGAACCAGAACAGGTTCGTGGACTGGCCTCGTTCAGGGCGTTTTGAGCCCCCGCCATTGGGATTGGATTTGCGTGAGGAATTGTCGCGGTCGGGTCCCGACATCAATATCAGCGGGGAAGGGTCGACGGATCGAGACCCATTCCCGGACTCCCGGGTGACTTCGCCGCGCGGAAATTGCGTTTGCCGATGATTATCCATGATGGAGAACTCTAAGATTCCCATCCGGTCGGGTCAACCGGCAGAATGGAGCAATCGGCGTTTTCAAGCCTTCCGACGGATCAGAATTCACGTCCGAACACTGGACAGTCAGAGCGATGTTGTCGCGCCGAAACGGTTACCCAAGCACATTTTGAACGACGTGGCCATGAACGTCCGTCAAGCGGAAATCGCGACCGCTGTGCCGATACGTGAGTCGGGTGTGATCCAACCCCATCAGATGCAGGATTGTCGCGTGGAAGTCGTGCACGTGGACACCGTCGGTGGCGACCCGGATTCCGTACTCGTCCGTTTCGCCATGCACGGTCCCTCGCTTCACCCCACCGCCAGCCAGCCAGGACGAAAACGCCCAGTTGTGATGTTCCCGCCCCTTGGCATCAGCCGTGTTGTTGAACGGAGTTCGCCCAAACTCCGTCGTCCAGACGACCAGCGTTTCGTCAAACAACCCGCGCGACTTCAAATCCCGAATCAACGCGGCGATCGGCTGGTCGACGTTCTTCGCCAGTCGGGCATGATCCATCATGTCTCCGTGGGAATCCCAGTTCCCCGACGATCCCGTATCAATCAGCTCCACAAACCGCACACCGCGCTCCACCAACCGCCGGGCCATCAGGCACTGCCAGGCAAACCCCCGGGAACTTCCTCGTTCCAAGCCATACAGATTCAAGGTCGCATCCGATTCCTTCGCCAGGTCGAAGGCGTCGGGGACAGCCATCTGCATCCCGAAGGCGGTTTCGAACGTCTTGATCCGCGCCGCCAGTTGCGGGTCTTCATTTCGGCCGGCCAGGTGCTGGCGGTTCATCCGGGCCAGCGCCGCCAGTTCCCGCTCCTGCTGCGTCCTGCCAATGCGAGGCGTGACGTTGGCAACCGGATCCGCACCCGGAACGACCAGTGTCCCCTGGTGAGCCCCCGGCAGAAAGTCGCTCGCATAAACCTGGGTTCCGGCATACGTCTGTGCCGGCGCAATCGTGACGAACGACGGCAGGTTTCGATTTTCTGTCCCCAGTCCATAACTGGTCCAGGCCCCCAGGCTGGGGCGGGCAAACGCGAATGAACCGGTATGCATCCCCAGTGTCGCGTTGTAGTGGTTCGAGTGATCCGTGTGCATCGAACGGATCAGGGCGATGTCATCGACACAGCCTGCCATGTGAGGGAACAGCGTGCTGACTTCGGTGCCACACTCGCCGTGCTTCTGAAAATCCCATTGAGGCCGCTTCAGAAAAATCCTCTCGTAACCGGGTCGATTGCGGATCTCGGGATGATCCAGTTTCACCTCGGTTCCCACGTCCTGATACAGCCGGGGCTTGTGATCAAACGAATCGACATGCGAAACGCCGCCGGTCATGAACAGGAAAATCACATGCTTGGCCTTCGCCGGGAAATGACTCTCCCGCGGCGCCAACGGATCGTGACCTGCGTCCGGGGATGAACCTTCGGCGAGCAGTTCCTGCAGGATTCCCGGCATCAGCAGGGATCCCGCCACTGCGGATTGCAGGAATTGACGCCGGCCCGTCGAGACATGGTGCTGGCACATGAAGATGTTCCTCGTGACGCGCGGATTCCCGCGGTGAGACTCTGGTCCGGCGAACTCAATCCACAAACAGGAACTCGTTGCTGCTCAGCAGCACCCGGCAGTAGGCGGGCCACGAGTTCTCATGCACAAATGCGATGCCGTCGACAATCTGCTCATCGGTCGGCGAATGTCCAAATACGATGCGAAACGCCAGATCCAGCCGAGCCCGATCATCGGGAACCGTTGCCAGGCGTTCGGTCAGCTTGTCGGCGCTGGCATGCAAAAACGGATCGTTCAGGAAGAACAGGGCCTGCGTCGGTACGATCGTGACGTCGCGAACCGGAGTGCTCGCATTCGGATCCGGGCCGTCAAACAACGAAAAGAATCGAGTCCGCCGATTTCGCTTCTGCATCAGATAGACCGACCGCTTCAACGAGTCATACTCGGCGGCGAACGGTCCGTGCTGCGAGAAGCTCCAGGTCGATTCCGGTGGAAACGGATGCCCCGCGCCTGGCGCCGGGTCCAATTGTCCACTCACCTGCAGCAATGCATCACGCAGTTCTTCCGCCGTCAGCCGTCGCCGGGAAAAGCTGGCGTACAGTTCCAGCGGAGTCGAGTTTACCGTCGTCGATGACAACTGATAGGTGGCACTGAGCACGATCCGACGATGCAATTCCTTGATATCCCAACCACTGCGAACGAACTCGTGTGCCAGGTGGTCGAGCAGTTCGGGATGAGTCGGCAAGGTCCCCCGGGAACCAAAGTCGTTCGGTGTCGTGACCAGACCGCGACCAAAGTGCCATTGCCAGACCCGGTTGACAAATACACGGGCCGTGAGCGGATTCGCGGGACTCGTCAACCATGCAGCCAACTCCTTGCGTCCGCTGGTCCGACCATCCTGAAGGGTCTGCCCCCCCAGGACATCCAGGAACTTGCGAGGGATCTCATCCCCCAGATCGGTTGGTTCACCCCGCTTCTGCAGTCGGGTGTTCCTGGCTTCCCCTTCGACAACCGCATAGCCAACCGGGACGGCAAGCTGCGGATTCAAATCCGCACGCTGTTTCCGGGCCGCCTGCAGCGCCTGCTGCTGCTCGACCGTTTTGACAAACGCCGCGGTGAAGTCGGCGACCGGATCGGCGGCTGAAGAGTTTTGTTCCAGGACCCAGGCGACACCATCGCCACCCGGGTGAGCATCCGCGATGCGACCCTTGATGGTCACGGCGCCGTCAAACGGGCAAAGCCACGCCAGGGCGACCGGACCGGCCGGTCCCGGATGCATGAAGAATGTCCGCGGCGCCAAGGTCGTCCAGACCTTGACGGGCTCTTTGGATGTGTTGACGAAGATCGACGGAGTATCGCCGTTTCGCCAGGCCTTCAACTCGGACCGCCCATCGATCTGGTCCAGACTTTCCGGCAAAAAGGCCAGCCCGTCGCGGGCGTCAAAGAAGGCCCACGTCGCCGGGTTGCCAAACCGATCGGCATGCGGGTTCCCCGCTGTGAAATTGTCGATCAGATCGGCAACGTTCCATTGTCGCTGGCTGCCGCCAAGCTCTTGAATCGCAAATTCAACCAGGGTCGAATCGGCTCCATGATTGGCGCGGGGAAGAATCGAAAGCTGGATCAGATCGCCCCGCCGGACGGGGATTGTTCCCGTGGCGGTTGAGTCCGTGTTCAACTCGGCAGTGAAATCCGCGGCGCTCGAATCTTCGACAATTCCCTTGGAAAGCAGCGTCACTTTCTTTCCCGTGACCTCTTTCAACTTGCGGGCGCTGCCGGCAATCTCGTCCGTCAATTGCTTGATTGAGGCATCCAGTGCCGCGGCCCGGTCGAGCGCCGGTTTGATCGAACGCGCGAACTCATCTGGCGGCAGCAATGGCACCAGGTCCCGCGGTTGCTGCTTCGGTTCGCATCCCGGAAAGGCAAAACGAGTGCTCTCGAAGATTCCATACAGTCCGTAGTAGTCGCGGCTGGAGATGGGATCGAACTTGTGATCGTGACAACGCGCGCAGGCAATCGTCAGGCCCAGGACCGACTTCCCCACGGTATCGATCGTGTCTTCAAACGTCAGGTGCATATCCTTGTCGATGTCATGCCCAAACCGCCGGGCAATCGCCAGGTATCCGGTCGCGATGACGCGATCCGCATAGCTCTCGACAGGCCCCTCCAGCGCCAGCAGATCACCGGCAATCTGCTCTCGAATGAACTCGTCGTACGGCTTGTTCTGATTGAACGACTGAATCACCCAGTTGCGATAGCGCCAGGCATGAGGAAGCGGATGATCCGAGTTTTCGCCAGCGGTATCGGCATAACGAACCAGATCCAGCCAGTGGCGTCCCCAATGCTCGCCATAATGCGGCGACTTCAGCAGTCTTTCCACAACCGCGTGAAACGCCTGGGGAGACTCGTCCCGCAGGAACAGGTCGATTTCATCGGGCGTCGGGGGCAAGCCAGTCAAATCGAAGGTGACACGGCGAATCAGCATCCGTTTGTCAGCGCTCGCAACGGGAGCGATACCAGCCAGTTCCTGCTTCGATCGGATGAACTGGTCGACGCTTGTTCGAATCCACGCGGAATCTTTGACAACGGGAAGGGTGACTTCGCGAACAGGTTCGAAGGCCCAATGCCGGGCCACTTCAAACCGCGCCGTCTTTTCCGGCCACCTGGCTCCGGCCTTGACCCAGGCGACAAATGCGGCGATCTGTTCGGGCCGCAAAGCCTTGTCCTTTTCCGGAGGCATCGCCGATACATCGTCGTGCCGTTGGATTGCCCGGAGCAAAAGGCTTTCCTCAGGCTTGCCCGGGATGATGGCCGGACCCGACTCGCCCCCCTTGATCAAGGCCTCGCGCGAGTCCACACGCAGCATACCGGACGACTTCAATTCCCCATGGCAACGCAGGCAGGTGTTGACCAGGACCGGTCGAATCCGGGCTTCAAACAGCTCATCCAGTTCGTCGGCCGAGACGGGAATGCCCCTGATTCCCCCGTGGATCACTGTCAGCACAGTGAAGACCCCGGTCAACATCGCCATGCCGCATGACTTTTTCATTCAACCACTCCCGCCTGGCCAGCCACCACTCCGGACAGTTTTCGACAGCGCCGCGATTGTCGCCATCACGACGCCTTGACGTGCTCGCGATGGGCTTCGATGTGACTTCGCAACAGCCGCTCGGCCTCGCTAACGCGGTTCGATTTCAAGGCATCGATCAGCTGCTGATGACTTTCGATTCCACGCGACCATTCCGCGCGTTGAACGCTGTCGCGAAATCGCTGAAAGAAGACCGACAGCACATCGGCAAAAGCCATCAACGGCAGCAGTCCGCTGGAACTGATCAGCTCACGATGAAAGGCCAGATCCAGTGTCACCCAGTCCTCCAGGGTGCTTGCACTCTGCAACTGCGAGTTGATCCCGTTCAACTTCGCATACAGCGACTTGTCCCGTTTCATTTTCTCGGCGACGTGCGGCAGAACTCCGGTTTCAATCACAATCCGAGTGTCGATCAGAACCCCCGGCGCCACATCGTGGAGGGCGGGATGAAGCCCCAGGCATTCGGACATCCGTTCCAGATTGACATGCCCGACCGTCAGACCACGTCCGGGCTTGGCATCAATAATCCCCAGGAATTCGAGTGACTTGGTCGCCTCACGCAGGCTGAGCCGACTGACTCCAAACATCTCAGCCAGTTCCGACTCGGTCGGCAGACGATCACCGGGGGCCAGCTTCTCGTCGACGATGTAGGCCTTCAGCCGATCGATGACAACATCGCGCAGCTTCGGGCGATCGATCACTTTCAGCACGGTCCAGCTCCCCGGGGACGGTTCCAGTCTGTTTCCCTGATTATCAGATAATCTGACGCCAAGGCAATCGTCGATTGATTTTTGTTCGTGTCCTATGGGCACGGATTTGACACGACCAGATTTGGCAATCAGGCCCAACAATCAAAAGCCGGGGAAAATTTCGTCAAATTCCAATCACGCAGGTTGCCCACCCCTGTCAAGAAACCCTCATCAGCCGCCACGCGTCAGCGTCTGGTTTCTTCAATCGCGGGAAAAGGAAACCGGACGCTAACGCGTGCCGGCTGATGGGGCTACCTGCACCTCATCGCGCAGCTGCGATCATGGCGACTTCAGGCCGGGGACAACGTCGCTCGATACCCGATCACGGAGCCGCGGCTTTGACGCAGCGAAAGCCGACCGCGTCATCACCCGCCTTGATGGAATAACGTCGACGGGTCGCGCTGGTCAGCTGATCAGACTTGTCTTTCCAGGATCCGCTTCGAATCACGATCATGTCCTTGACCGGAACTGAGGTCCCGTCGACCGGAGCCTGGGAATAATCCGCGGACCAGCCATCGGCTGTGAATTCCCACAGGTATCCGTGCATGTCGTACAGGCCCCAGGGATTTGGTTTCAGTGCTCCCACGGGAGGATCGTTCAAGGCGGCATTTCCCGTGTGCCAGCCATATCGATCCAGCAGGATCGCGGGCCGGGCCTTGCCAGCGCCCCCGGCTTCTTCGATCTCGGCCAAGAGCTTTGCAGCACCTTCCTCGGAGAGGAACTGCTTCAGTGGCTTGGGAGCGGTCTCCACCAGTTCCTTCGCTTCCTTCAATCCCAGTCCGGTGGCCCCGCAGACGAGTTTGATCATTCCGGCCTTGTTCTCGCCCGATTTGATCAACAGCACATCGAACTCTTCAACCCCGGGAGTTTGCGCCACGTCGCCAAAGCTATACCGCATGGTGGTTCCCGCGCGGCAGCAGTATTCCCACTCCGCCTCGGTCGGCAACCGGATCAATTCCGTCTCGGAAATCAACTTCTGCTCGCGCAGCGACGCTGTAACCCGTCGGCAAAACTCGTTGGCATCCTCCCACGACATCATTTCGACTGAGTTCCGCGGGCCTTTCCACTTGCTGGGATTACTGCCCATTACCACCTGATACAGGTCCTGCGTCACCTCATATCTGGCCATGGCAAACTTGTGCTTCAACGTGATGTCGCGCACAGGCTGCTCGCTCGGGTTGTCGGCGGAACCCATCTTGAATGTCGCGGGGAACTTGGCTTCGCCCGGCGTGATCTCGACAAACTCACTCGCGAACGTCTTCAGCAGTGCCTTAGGGGAATCGTTTTCGGCGCTGACAGATTCCCGGGGGACACCGCACGCGAATACGGAACTGACAACCACCAACCGCAAGACCTGACGCTTCCACATGTTTTGCTCCGGGTTCAAAATTCGTCTCAACGATGTATCGTGTCGATGGCAAAATCGCAACGCGGCGTCGAGTGACCACGGTTGGAAGCGGCACAGCGCAAGTCATCCGGTTCCATTCTCTTCGTGTCTCGATTTCGCAGTCGGAAGCCCTTTGAGCGGGAATTGAGTACGATGCGCGGTCGACAATCGTTGTCCGGCTCGTTACTTATGATTTCAGAGGGTCTCGAGACTGACGGCCCTGATCCCGCCGGTGAGTGTTTTGCGTTTGCAGGATAAAGAGATGTTGCCAGAGACTGCTCGCAGCCCGGAGTTGCTGCATCGTGCGTCAAGCCGCCTGTTGATCGTTGATGTCCAGGAAAAGCTGGTGGCAACATTGCCGGAATCGACACGGGACCGGTTATTGAAGACGTGCCGTTTTCTGGGCGACGGTGCTCGACTGTTGGGTGTGCCGATCGCCATCACGGAACAGTACCCACAGGGTCTTGGCCCGACGGCTCCGCAGCTGGATGACCTCGTCGAAAATCGGCCAGCCAAGAAGCGATTCAGCTGCGTCGAATGCCTGGGCTGGGGAACGGCGGCAGACGCGGCCGACAACCGCTTTCAAATCGTGGTGGCTGGCATGGAAACGCATGTCTGCGTCCTGCAGACGGTCCTTGATCTGTTGTCGAGCGGCTACCAGGTCTACGTCGTGGCGGACGCCATCGCGTCGCGTCGCGATTCCGACCAGCAGATCGCCCTCGACCGCATGTCCAACAGCGGCGCCATCGTCACCACGGCCGAAGGAGTTCTGTTCGAATGGACTGAAACTGCCGAGGCGGTGGAATTCAAGCAGATCAGCAATCTCGTGAAATCTCGCGGAATCTGACACCAGGGACTGCCCCCCAGGGAATCTGATGGACCCTCTCCAGAAACTTCTCGACCCACAAACACTGAACAAGCTGAAGGGCCTGGAACTGAAGGCCCGGATGATTGTCGAAGGTTATGTCTCGGGTCTGCACAAATCTCCGTACCACGGCTTTTCCGTGGAGTTTGCCGAGCATCGCGAATACGTTCCGGGCGACGACCTGCGTTATGTCGACTGGAAGGTCTTCGGCAAGAGTGACCGGATTTATCTGAAGCAATACGACGAAGAAACCAACTTCGCCTGCCACCTGCTGGTCGACAGCAGCGAATCGATGGCCTATCGATCGGACAAAGCGGTCTTTTCGAAGTTCGAATATGCCCAGCATGTCGCCGCCGCGCTGGGCTACCTGATCATCCATCAGCAGGATGCGGTCGGCCTGGCAACGTTCGATTCTACGGTGGGGCAGATCCTGCGACCCGCCAGCACCCCGGCTCAATTCCGACAGGTCTGTCATCTGCTGGATGAAACTCACCCGGGAGGAGAAACCTCCATCGGCCCGATCCTGCACGACCTGGCGGAACGAATCAAGCGGCGCGGACTGGTCGTGATTCTGAGCGACTTCTTTGATGATCCTGCGACGGTGCTGCTTGGTCTGAAACATTTCCGGCACCGGCGACACGATGTGGTTCTGCTGCAGATCATCGATCCGGCGGAACAGGATTTCCCGTTCATCGATCCCACTCTGTTCAAGGGCCTGGAGGGACTGGGCGACCAGCACACCGAACCCCGTTCCTTGAAAGCGGCCTATCAGCGCGAGTTCGAGTCCTTCCTGAAGGAGGTTCGCGGCGGAGCACGCGGCATGCACATGGACTACCTGCTGCTGCGAACCGACATGCCCCTGGAAGTCGCGCTGCACGAGTTCCTTTCCCGCCGTATGCACAAGTCTGGACGCCATTGACTGCGTCTTCCAATCGTGATGGATGCCTCCCTGAAGAATCCCAAGTGAGGGAGCGCTTCGTTCCGATCTGGAGCGGTTTCTCGATTTGACATAGATTCCCCCCGGACCGAACTGGCCCCCGAGGGATGCTCGCATGTGGAAATCGTTTGCCGTCGTGATGCTGCTCGCCTGTGCACAGACCGCGTTGGGACAGGGGTTTTCCAAGATGCGATCGCAGCCCGCGGCTCGCCCCGCTGCGGCAAATGCCCCCGATTCGCCCGCCTATCGTACATCACGCTTTCAACCCGTCGCGGGAACACGGTTCCTGTATGCGACGGTTGGGCTCGGTGAAGCGAGTTCAAAATTCAGCGTCAGTTCGTCCAAGCCCGGCGGTTATCCGGTCAACTACGTGTTCTTCGACACCACGACCGATACGGCGACCTCGCTGTTGCCACACAACGACGCCTTGATCCTGGACGTGGACAGCTATTCTGGCGCAACCATTCCGGCCGATCGGACGGAGACCCCCGGACACTTGATTGAACTGGCATCGACCGTAAACCATCCGCCTGCCTCCGTGAAAGAAGCCGTGCGCTGGCACATTGTTTGTTATGTTCCCGCCGATTCCGACGGAGATGGCGAAGTGACAACCCGCGATCGACAGGTGCTTGCAGTCGCCGATGCCGGAGGCCACGGCTTCAAAGAGGTTCTCACTCCGCTGGGGGAGGTCTTCGCGCAAGAGATGCTCGACGCCGATACCCTGCTCGTGATTCACGGCAGCCAGGCTCGGCAGGTCTCCGTCCGGATCGACTTGCCCCATCGCAAGATCCTTTCGGCAACACCGCTACCCAACTTCGGAACCCGGTCCATCGGCGATCGGTAAACCATAGGAGAATTGATTCCCTCTACAGGCCGCCAATCAAGTTGGGTGCCACACGTACAACTGGCGCCACTGCAAGTCGCTTCAAAATAGAAAGTAGCACACAGCACTTCATCGGTGATCCCTCGATTCTCATCAACCTCAAAAGAAGCGATTCGTTTCAGGCTTCTTCGTGGTAGAATCGGAACGCGGTATTCCTACGACCGAAAACCCCCGGGGCGGGACTTCGACATGAACCTGGCACTGGCAACACTGGCACTGCTTGCCGCGACCCTGCTGGCCGATCCCGAGGCGGAATTCCTGTCGCGTCTGGAACAGTCGCCACTGCTGACAAGCTCGGGAAAACCGCTGCCTCGAGTGGAGCGTGATCCCGAGGGCCATGTCATCGCGTTGCGGCTGACGCGAATGCAATTGACCCGCGAGGAGATTGCCGCCATCGCGAACATCCCCTCGCTGAAGAGCTTGTCCCTGGACCAGACGAACATCACCAATGAGGATTTGCGGCAGTGGCAGCGCCTTCCGGACCTCAAGGGAATCTCCCTGAGTTCGACCGAAATCACGGATGACGCACTGCAAGAACTTCAGCAATTCCCCGCACTCATTTCAGTGTGCCTCGGCAACGTCAATATCTCTCCCGAGTCGGTCGCTCAATTCAAGGACCACTTTCGCAACAACAAACGCAAGCTGTCGATTGGCTATACCCGGCGGAAACACGACTGAGTCACCGCGGTGCGTCGACTCTTCGCCCCTCAGGACCATCCGACCGCGTGGACCGTGCGAGCGGCTCACTTTGCGGGTGACGATTTCGCGGCGGCCTCGCGCAGCAGGCTGACGGCGGCCTCGACAAGCATTTCTCCCGATCCCGGCTTCGTGGTCGAATTGGTCACTTCGTAGCTTCCCCCCGCATAGGCAGCGCGATGAGGAATGTAGATCGTCTCCACACAGTTGGAGAGTTCCACAACCATCGTCGTGCGAAATGGCGAGGCCTGCTTGATCGCCAGTCCCAGGTCAACGAAGACCTCACCCGGCAGGAATACCATGGCGACATCCTGACCCAGGGCGATGACAGTCACCTCCACGGGAATCGCATCACCAATCCCCGCCAGCGACTTGCTGAGTCCCCAGGTGATCTGCTCTTCCGCAATCGCAAATGGTTCCCGGTTTCGATAGTGATCCAGCATCAGCCTCTTGTACGCGGTGACATGGTCAAGGAATTCAACCTTCTCTTTCCGCCGCGCCGCCGCCAGGACGTCAATGGACTTCGCCACGTCCTCACGAGTCACCTCCTGAAGTGGAAGTGGCACCACGCGCGATCGGACCGTCACCTCGGGTGAATCCAATCGGGTCAACTTGTCGAGTTGCCCGACGATCGAATCACCGATCGAGTTGCCAATGAAATCCGACTTGTTCCGTTCCCGGCGGTTGGGATCAGAATGATTGATGTCTCCACAACAGCCGGTCCCGAACAGCGAAATCACTTCACTTCCAGTCCCCGTTCGCAGTGTCTGCTGAATGAAATACGGATAGTCGGCGCTCCATCGGCTTCCCCCCACGGTATCCAGGTGCAGTGCAAAATTGCTGAGGATCCCGCGCGGCTTTCCCTCCGTGGAACGAATCGCCAGCAGTCCAATCTCCGGATCAATCGGTCCGGCGGCACGGATCACGTCGGGTGTCTGCAGATTCATCCAGGTTCGCACACTTCCATCGCGCATGACAAATCGCCGGTTGAACGACACCGGGACCTGCTGCCTTGCGTAACCAGAGGCCAGGACCACGGTCGAAGCGGATGCATGCGCCTGAATGATGGCGTCGGCGGGACTGCTGATCAGCTTTTCAATGTATCCTGCCCGCAGAGGATCCTGAGGGGCCTTGTCCAGGAACCGAACCAGTTCCTTCATGTAATCCGGCGCGGTGTGTGAATGGGTTGCCGAGACAACAATGTTGGCGGCGGGAATCCCGGTCTTTTCAGCCGCCCGGATGCGAATCGCACGACTTAAATCCGCCGAGATTCCGATTAGATCGCACACCACCCATGCGGCCTGTTCTTTCGAGCCTCGAAAGACCACGGCCCGCGCCATCAGGGGGTCGATCGTCCCTTCCGCCAGTCGTTCATGGTAATACCCCGCCATGGGAAAGCCGACCGGTGGAGTGATCTCCGTTTCCGCCAGTCCGACTCGCAAACCGTCTTCGGCCGCAGTGGCAAGTCGGGCGAGTCCCAGTCCCATCCAACAAAGTCCAACGGCAATCAATCTGCAGATTCTCATCGATATTCTCGCTGGCGAAGTGTCATGCCGGTCAACAACGATCGTTCGGCGGATGTAGTGTAATCGATCGAGTCCTTCGTTTGGCACTTCGGGCAGTCGGCACTTCGGGGAATACGTGGATTCCAAGTTCATTCTCTATTCGGCCGGATGCCGGTTGCCGAGAAGACTCCGGCGTCAGATGACCGAGTGCAGTCGGCGCCACCGCTGTTCGTGACGGATCGGAACGGCGGCAAGATGGTATGGCATGGAGAAATCCGGTACAGATACTCCTCACGCTGACTTTGACCATACCTGGAACCTGCCCCGACATGACGCGTCCGCTGCTGCTGTTGAATGTTGTCGGTCTGACGCACGAAATGCTCGGTCCCAATACGCCTCACCTCAGCCAACTGGCGGCGGAGGGGTTTGCCCGGCCCATGGGAACGGTACTGCCCGCTGTCACGTGCTCCGCACAGTCCACGATCCTGACGGGGACCCTGCCGCGTGAACATGGTATCGTTGCCAATGGCTGGTATTTTCGCGACCTGGCGGAAGTCTGGTTGTGGCGTCAGTCGAATCACCTGGTCCACGGTGAACGACTCTACGACACCGCACGCTGGCATGATCCGTCCTACACCGTCGCCAAGATGTTCTGGTGGTACAACATGTACGCCAACGTCGACTGGTCGATGACGCCGCGGCCCTGCTATCCCGCCGATGGACGCAAGGTTTTCGATTCCTACAGCCAGCCCGCCACGCTGCGCGACGAACTGCAATCGCGGCTGGGAGTCTTCCCGCTGCATCGGTTCTGGGGTCCGGGGGCCGATATCCGCAGTTCCCGCTGGATCGCGGACGCCTCGGTCCAGGTGATGAAGCAGTACAAGCCCAGTCTGACGCTCGTCTACCTGCCGCACCTGGACTACAACCTGCAGCGGATTGGCCCCAACGATCCCCGCATGGCAGACGACATTCGTCTCGTCGATGCCGAGGCGGGCAAATGTATTGCGGCGGCCCGCGAGATCGGCGCCGAGATCATTGCCCTGTCGGAATACGCCATCACTCCCGTTTCGAGGCCCGTGCATATCAACCGACTGTTGCGTCGGCATGGTTATGTCACGGCCCGGCGAGAACCCCTGGGCTGGGAAACGCTCGACTGCGGAGCCTCGCGCGCATTCGCAGTGGCCGATCATCAGGTGGCCCATGTCTACGTCCGTCAGCCCGAGGACGTTCGTTCGGTAAAGATGCTGTTGAGTCAGACGGACGGAATTGATGTGGTGCTGGATCGTGGTGAGCAGCAGCAATTCGGGCTGGATCATGAACGATCCGGCGAACTTGTCGCCATCTCAGCGGAAGACTCCTGGTTCACCTACTACTTCTGGGACGATGATTCCCTGGCGCCCGACTATGCTCGGACAATCGACATTCACCGGAAACCGGGATACGACCCGGTGGAACTGTTCATCAATCCGAAACTCGCTTTTCCTCAACTGCGGATTGCCGCTCGACTGGCGAGAAAGTTCCTGGGATTCCGGTACTACATGGACATCATCGGCCTGGATGCCAGCCTGGTGAAAGGGAGCCATGGCCGTCTGCCAACCCCGGGCCGCGAAGCGAAGGAGGCTCCTGTCTTCATCAGTTCCAACCGCGCGATTGAACAGGATGAAATCCCGATGACGGCGGTCAAAGATCTGGCGCTGCGACTGCAGTTTCATTGAAGCGGCGTAAGAGCCGCTCTGATCAATCTGCGGTGATCCGAAACAGCCAACGACCAGATTTGGCGTATTCACAAATCTGATAATCGAAAACTTCAGTGGATTCCGTTCTTTCTTCGAATCTTGATCGAGATCCTCGCGTTAATTCCACCTGTAAGTGAAGTGAACAAATTCTTTCCTGGCAGCTGTCGATTTTTTGGACAGCAATGACTGCCGGACAGTGGGTA
>Ga0265327_10002618_pt1 | contig 18603 bp, 12 predicted proteins | sample 41621metaG_FD_202089 | JGI IMG/M metagenome (GOLD analysis project Ga0265327, IMG submission 202089) | Rhizosphere microbial communities from Carex aquatilis grown in University of Washington, Seatle, WA, United States - 4-16-21 metaG | ecosystem: Host-associated > Plants > Roots > Rhizosphere...
TCAGGCCGGCTTGCCAACGCCGCCAAACCCGGCCATTCTTGAGGCCTTGTGAGATGCTTGTTTGCACCCCATTCACTGGCCGGTATATGCCGGAAACGGGTGGCCGGAATACGGCGAGAAGTGACAACCCGCCAAGCGGGCCGCTCTCCAACGCCGCGGATGGACCTGCGTAAACAGCGCCGCTGCCGACGCCGAAAGCTTCAAGCGCGACTTACTGACGTTGGCGGCGACGCTCGGCACAGCCACGCGGACACGAAGGCGTAGCGTTGTCGACGAGCTCGTGCCAGTTTCCCAGCGCGAGGCACAGCCACGCTCGCTCAGCCGAACCACTGGAACCGAAGCTCAGCCGTGGCACATGGACATGGCGCACCGACCGGTCCCCGCCCGATACCTAGTACTCGGGATGCTGGAATGTTCCAGCGGCACCGCTGCAACCGAGTTGCTGGACGCTGACCTGCTACTGCCTGATGAGCTCTACGAGGCAGCCAGCACGGAGCCGTTTCTCGTGCGTACCGGCGCGAAATCGTTCTACGCAACTATAAAAGGCAAGGGCCAGCCCTTCCTACGCCTTGACCCTGGATGCATGGAAGGCGCCACGGAGCGAGCAAGGAGATTGATGACCCTGCTTGCCGAGCTGTGCGTGCCACCAACGTACGTTCATCGCTGGACGCCTGGCAGCGTCCTGGTACTGGACAACTGGAAGGTCTTTCACCGCCGTGCGGATGCCCGCGACGACCCCACGCGCGCGCTGTTCAGGATTAGCATTTTGGGAGAGAGCTCATGACGATGGCCAATATGGACCTCTTTAAGGTCGGCAAGGCACAACGCGGTCGCACCGTGCCAACCGCGATATCGCATCAAGCGCTGCTGGACAAGTCCAAGCTGTTTGCGAAGCGCAGCATCGAGGCGAAGGAGGCCGACCTCGAGAGCGAGTGCCAGCTTTGGGCCGCCGGAGCACTGGAACTTCTGGCCAAAGCGCAGTTGGCAAGCATCCACCCTTGTCTTGTCGTCGAGCCACACAACCCTAACAGCATGCTCGAAGCGTGCGGAGTTTCGACCACGACGAAGGTTCGCACCATCGATGCATCGGTCGCCTATGTTCGATTGATTCACACGGTTGACAACTTCACGACGCCTGTCATGGAAGGTTGCAGGCAGCTAGCAAACCGAAGGAATGCAGAACTGCATTCAGGCGATGCCGCGTGTGCCGCGATGCCGTACGACGGCTGGGAAGGGGATTTCTGGAACGCGGCTGACCTGATTCTCCAAAGCATGGACATGGACCTCCAGGAGTGGCTGGGCGCGGATGCCAAGGCGCCTAAGGCTCTCCTGAAAGCTCATCGCCATGCCGAAGTTCGCGCCGCGAAACAGCGGGTGAAACACCATGCATCCCAGTTCAAGGAGTCGGAAACCGGGAAGCTGGGGCGCGACAAGCTCAAGGCCTTCCTAGCAGCGACGCACAACCTGCCGATAAACACCGACCTTTTCCGCTACGTGTACTCGGAGTACTGGAAGGACGACTGTCCGGCGTGCAAGAGCTGCGGATTCGTCGCTGGCGACCTGAGCTGGGAGGACAAGGCGGAGGACCAAGACGATGCCGACTACGGCGACGAAATTATCGAGCGCGGATACACCGCGACGGAGTTTCACTGCCCGACCTGCGGCTTGGCTTTGATTGGAGGCGTTGCCATCCAAGCTGCCAACATCAACGAGGAACACATCAAGGTCAGCGTGGAGGAAATCCGCTACGAGCCAGAGTACGGCAACGACTAGCGCGCTCGCCCGAGGCCGAATCGCGCCGGGCCTACTAGAGACCTTCGAGCCAAGGCGTCGAATGACCTCTTACAGGCATCGAGTTCTGCAAAGCGTAGGACCGCAACCGCTGCAATGTAGTCGTCCATCGGCGCCAGCGCTTGCCCAAACGTTGCCTTTCGTTGTCCGCCGTAAGCGTGCTATAGCCCCATGTGCCCCAAGGTGCCTGCGGCTCAATGCCCAACTTTCTCAAGCGGTGGGCTCGGACGCAACCCATGCTCACCGCGTACTCCGGGCATACCCCGAATTTCATCATCCACGATGTCGTGGATTTAGTAGCTATATTCACCCGATGCGCGGCGGCCAGAACGTCGACAACCAAGTGCGGCAATCGCACGTGTGCTCGCGACAAAATTGACAGGCGTGAGTGCCTCCGCGAGTAGGTGCCGATAGAGCGCCTGTTATCAGGGGAAATAAAAGAATGGTTATCCCGCAGGCACGCCTGACCTTCTATCGATGGGTCAAGGGGGTTGGTCGCCTACTAGAGTTACCCAATCATGGTCCGGAGCGGCTCGTTCGCGCCGTGCTATTTCGTTGGCAAGAGAAACGATTCCCCTGGCTGGCTGGTCAAGCACCATACGGAACCAAGCAACTTCTTTCCGACGAGAGTGTCGAGAACTTCGCTGCCTGGCTGGCGTCCCTCCCGTCGTTTAACGACGCTGCTTACTGGCTAGCCTCTGCTTATGCAATTTGGGTAGGCGACGACCAAAGGACCGAACGCTCGCTCTACTTCACGCCACCTAAGCTGGCCGATAGAGTCATTTCCAATCTGGTCGACCGTGGCGCGAGCCTAACGGAGCACCGGTGGTTCGACCCCGCTTGTGGGGGAGCCGCGTTCTTGGTGCCAGTTGCTCAACACATGGCTAACGCTATGGCAAAGCAGGGGCTGTCTGCCAGCGAGACGCTTAAAGCAATCGAGAGCAACCTAGCCGGTAGCGACTTGGACCCGACGCTAATCCACCTGTCTGAGCAGTTCTTGCTCATGGCTCTGGGCGAGGTTGTGCAAGCCGCAAGAACGCGTCCAACGTTTTCGATTGCTAGGACGGATGGCTTGACTGCGTACGCTCCCACGCTCGGCCAAATAGACGTCATTGTTTGCAACCCCCCGTACCGGAAGCTTTCTAGCAACGAAGCGGAGCGATACCGCGCGGGATTTTCTAGCGTAATGGACGGGCAACCCAACATCTATGCGCTCTTCATGCATCGAACCACCAAACTCGTGGAGGCTGGTGGCTTGATTGGACTGCTTACTCCGACCAGTTTTTTGTCAGGTCAAAACTTCAAGTCGCTTCGTACGGAATTGCTCGAAACGACTGACGTTTTGCAGATTGACATGATGCCAAGCAGGAAGTCCACATTCATCCAGGTACTTCAAGAAACGACTATTACCGTACTGCGCCGAGGCAAAGCTGGTCGTGTAGCAAGCACGAGTGTGTTCGTCGGTGCACCAGATGGAGCGTTTAGTCGCGCAGGCTCGATACGGCTGCCAACTTGTGGCAGACCCTGGCCAATCCCAAAGGCGGCTGAGGACACAGCATTGCTCAGTTACGCGGCAAGTAGCACGGCCCGGTTATCCGACTATGGCTACACAGCGAAGATTGGGATGCTCGTAGCCTACCGAGACCAAAGACGTAGGCACCCAATAAAGCCCGCACCCTCCAGTAAGCGCACCGTTTTGCCGCTGGTTTGGGCAACGGACATTTCCCCGGCCGGTGGATTCGAACATGGCCGCGAGCAACGACTTGCTCGCCCCGACCTGTTTGTGGAGGTTGGCTCTCTACAAGCGGCCGGCGTAATCAAGAAGCCGGCTGTGCTTCTGCAACGCGTGACGTCCAGCGAGCAACCTAGGCGACTGGTTGCGACCGCGGCACCTGACGCGCTGGTAAGTGAGCACGGTGGTTACGTGTGCGAAAACCATGTGGTGGTTCTAGAGAAGTCTGGCGACGCCTCTTGCCCTCCAGACTTGATGGCGCGGGTGCTTGGTTCCGAGGCCGTCGACAGAGTATTCAGGTCCATTTCTGGGACCAACAACATTGCCGTTTATGAATTGAACGAGCTTCCGCTTCCTTCGTTGGAGGCGCTTACCAAGTTGGTGACCAGCAACGATTTTGACGTGGCAGTGCACAGAGCCTACGAAAGGTCAGCACTGTCTTAATCCAGGGGGATGAGATGGAATCTTTGGTATTGCGGAGGGTAAGGTGACGTTTACCCATGGCAGAGAGCGGCTAGCGAAAACAGACCGACAAGCACAGCACAACAAGGAACTCGAAAAGAAGAAGCTCCTAGCTGAAAAACTGCGTCGCGGGGTCGCGACACCCCTGGCGAACAAGGAAGCGGCAATGGCGCCTGCCGTTGATGAGTCGCCGCCTCGTGAGGCCATGACAGAGCCGTTGGCGTTTGGCGCAAAGGGTCGACCTGCGCGACAGTCGTTTGGATTCAAGCTCCGTCGAGATGACAGTGCTGAGGCAGTTTTCGTCAGTGCGACTGTCGAGCAGCTCGCGGGTCATCTGTCGGAAATTGCAGCCAATCGACGGACGGAGGTTTCGTTGATGTGGCCGGGGACTCTTCGTGCGCCAGCCCTTGCCCATGCCGTCTTGACCATGGCCCACTGGCAACGCGGAAACAAGCAGGGAGCGCGAACGCTTCTCTATCCGGCCAAGACCAACTTCTTCCAAAGCCTGAACCACCTGCTACTGGACCGTTCGGAAGTTGGAAAATTGGCGGTAAGCCAATACGAGGACCCCAATGGGCCGCCAAACCCGCTGGTGACGGTCCCACTAAGAATAAAGGATGCGTTCCTCGGGTCGATGAACAGCATCAGAAGCAACGGTGAGGATGAAATTCACCCTACTGTCGGTGAGCTGCTGCCTCACTTCTTCTTCGGTCAAGGTGCCACAAATTGGGCGCCATGCGAAGGGGACCTTCTTCGCCACGTGAAGTCAAAGCTGGGGGACCGCGCGCACAGCCAAGCGCTTGCCCAACTGAATATTCGTTCTCTTAGCGCGCCTCAGACTGCTCCAGATGCCATTTTTGCCATCTCATGGAAGGCTGATGCACACGCTGTTGTAGCCGCTCTCAATTCGCTCAAACGCCTAGGTACGCCAGACTGCATCGTCGTCGATGCGACGCGGGGCATGCGTCGTTCGAATCCCAAATGGAAGTCGGATATCGCTCGCTTCCTGGAGTCCGTCGCGTCGAATTGGCCAACGCACGCACCAGGCATTTGTCTGCTGACTGACGAGCCCCACGTTAAGGCTCAGCTGCTGCAGGAACTTGCCAAGCGAGGCACGAAGGGAAATGCGGTTGCCGACGCTATTCATAGGGCTGGACTGCGAACGGTGGGCATCCCATGCGCGACCAATCGAGACGGAGTACATCTTGTCAGTCGCCCGGAACCGCTGTCGCCCACTGCGCGGAACATTGCTGTCGCCGTTACCGACACCGCGGCCGCCCAGGTTGTCGAATTCTTAGAACGTATCAAGAGTAACGTTCACCAGGAAGACTGGCGCAAGACGATGGGCGAGGTAGCCGGGTACCTGACACGATTGGCGTCCCTTCCTTCCAGCACAAGCGTGCTTGCCGAATGGCTCGAAGAAGCGGAAGTGCCGCTTTCAGTCCGAGAGACCTACACCTGGCCGAGCCAACGTGCCAAGCTGGCTGCCATAAGCAATGCCCCCGCCTTTCCGGAGAAGGCTCGGCTGGAAAGGGTTATACAGCGCGGCGACGAGATGTGGACCGCCTACAGAAACGGCACCCCATTTGCAAAGCTATTGGCCGAACTGATAGAGCTGCACACACGCGGCACAAGCAAGTGCTGTGTCGTCTTCACCCGCCCGACGGCTCGTCGACTTGCAGAGCGCTACTTCGAAACTCATGGATATGACGGGTTTCCTGAAGGTGAAGGCTTCGAAGTTCTCAGGGACTCGGTGCGATTCGTGAACACCGCAGCATTGTCAGCAGAGTTGGGAGCGCGGCCCAACGAAACACTGGTATTCGCCGGCCTCGATGAGGAAGCACTGCGCATCTTGATGTTGGATGAGCGCATATCCCCGAACGCTCACTTGCTTCTCACTCGCCGCAATGCGGCCTATCTTCGACAAACACTGAAGGCAATTTCAAGCTCCACGGACTTTGCTCAGTTGCTGCCCCGCATTGCACCTGTACTTCGTCAGCTGCCAGAGTTCCCGGACATTGACGAGCGCGCTTTGATGTCTCGTGAAGACTTTGTCTTGCCGGTGTTCTCGTTCGAACAAGGGTTATCAGCCGCGTACACGGAGTCTGAAGACAACGACCCTGATGCCTGGGAGTTTGTGCTCGACGGAGGATTCACCGTCCGTCGGGGGAAGTCTTCCAAGATGTATGTGTACGACCCGGTTCTCAGTCATACCTTGACCCGAGGTTTCCGAGGTGTATCCGCTTCGGAGTTGACGGAAGGGCAACGCCTATTCGTCATGTCTGGCGAGCTGCGGGAGCTGACCGAAGCCGCATTGAAGGAGGCCGGGGTTCCGATTGCTCATGACAAGCGATTCGAATCGTCGTTGAGGGCATATCACGAACGCGTCGTCGGTGCCGTGTCGACATTGCCTGCCGCCCGAATCTCGGACAAAGCACGTGAGTTGCGTAGCCGGATGCTGGACCAGAAGGACTGCCCAAAGGACCTGCCAACCGACGGCACGGTCCGCAGTTGGATTGACGTTGCTGGGCTTCTCGCTGGCGACTTCGACAAGTCAAAGCCGCAGGCTCCCCAGAAGCTAAATCACTTCAAAGCGTTTGCAAAGGCGCTTGGTCTTCACGATGTCGAAGCGGTCTTCTTTTGGAAGTCGGTAATCCAACCTCTGCGCGGCGTTCGACGCGTCGATGGCCGGCGACTGTCTGATGTCTACACGGAAATGCTTCTTGAACCTGAAGCGGTAGCCGTTCATCGGCAGCTCAAACCGTCGGTCATAGCCATGCTCTTTTCCAGGGCGAAGGACAACGTTTACACCATCGAGGCTATCAAGCGGCCAGAAGCGGAAGGGACGGAAGATGACTAAACCAGTGCTTCGTGTCGACCCATCGAAAATTTCAACAACACTCAAAGAGGCCGTCGTTGATAGTTTGGTCAACCAAACCTTCGCTCGAATTAGCGGCCATGGTGAGGACGGGAGAGTGCTGTATGGCGCGCGGCCCCGAGCACTGCTGAATTCAGCATTCCTTCTCCCGACTCTTCAGCTGATGCAGTCTGGGGATGAAGTTACGCAGCCGATTCTGATTTCGTCTCATGGCCTGGACCTCAAGGTTCGCATTGGGGTTGGAAAAGCCATCGACATCCAGCCAAGCTTACAGGTCTATGTGCGGGTGCTCCCGACCGAAGACGACCTAATGCGACCGGACTGCGCAGTCACGTTTCGCTTGAATGACGACACCAAGCGCGCCCTGAATGACCAAGTCAAGACGGAGTTGGACAAGAAGTGGGCCGAGGTTGGCAGCGCCAGCTATCGCAAGCGCAAAGACCATCCCACTTGGACCGCGATAGAAGCTGAGGTTCGCAAAAAGGTCCATGAGGGCATGGGCCTTCCTGCCGGCCTCGACCTCAGAACAATATTCTCCGAGGAAGTCGAGCTACTCGATGGCGATGGTGCGCCGGTCGGCAGCCAAGATGTTTCGGATGCGGTAGGGGCAGACTTGGGCATCGTTGCGGACGGAGGCAAGACCGTCGCGCTGAAGGATGCACACGCCAAGCCAATGAACGTGCCACACAAATGGCTCCGCATCCCGATAGACCAGTCGACATTGCCAATCCTTCGGATTGAGCCGGACGCAAGCGCTGCGGACCTCGAAAGCGCCCGGGCCTTGGCGTCCAGTGCGCTGACCGGCGCTGTTGGTGCGGCCATCCGTGCTTGGGCAGATACTGATGAGGGCAAGCGCCTAGGCTTCCGGAAGGGCGTCAAGGTTTACCCATCGCATTACAAGGGTTGGACGGAATTTCTAACGAGCCTTGTTGCAGGTGACAAGCCCCTGGCCCTGCCTACCCACGACTTGCACTGGGATATCAAAGTTGTCCCAGACTGGTCAGCCCCAGGCTATGCCTCTGTCCACGTCGCGTTGGAGAATCGGTCGGCTGCCGAGGACGACGAAACTGATGCCTGCATCTTCCAGGTGCATCTCGACGTAGCCGTTCCAGCTGTTACGCAGGTCGGGTTCAAACTTGGTCGCGTCAAGGCCTCATACCGCTACAACAAGTACCTGGACTACCCAGCCACGGGCTTCAATGGCGGCGTCGAACTGGTAGCTTCGACACCGGAAGCTTTGCATCTCCGCACCACGTGGAAGCCTCGCTACAGCCAGCCTCGTATCGTTCCCGTCGACTATGGAAGCATTAATCGAAACATCCGCGACCTGAGTAGGCCAGATGGTCTTGCTGGCCTACTTGCACTTGAAGGTGCCCTTGAGGACTGGTTCACCGGATTGGACGGAGCTGTGGACTTGGCGGAGGGCCTCGCGGGCACAGACGTTGTTGGTTTGAACCGCGAACGGGCCGGATTTGAAGTCGACAAGCTTGCCTGGAGAAAGGAGATAGATAGCGTCAAAGCTGGACTGGACATCTTGAAAGAGTCCAAGGCTGCTTGGGATGCGACCAAGGCCCGCGGACACCAGCCGGACGAACGCGCAAGGGTGTATGAGGCGTGGCTTCTGATGAACGAAGCAATGGCCGATGTACTTTCTGCTCGGCTAAAGAACGATTCCGGCGCATGGCGGCTCTTCCAGATTGCGTTCGTCATCGCGAATATTCCAGCGTTGGCGACTAGAGCCCAGCCTTTCCGTCACCACTACGACAAGACTCGCGACGACACTGTCACGCTGCTGTATTTTGCGACTGGTGGCGGCAAGTCCGAAGCGTTTTTCGGGCTGCTGGCTTTTGGACTGTTCTTTGACCGGCTGCGCGGAAAGGCTACCGGCGTAACAGCGATGCTTCGGTATCCGCTGCGGCTACTTACTATCCAGCAGGCACAGCGTTGCTCGAAGGTGCTCGCCAAGGCAGAACTGGTTCGACGCAAGTATGCGGTCGCGGGCGACCCCTTTTCAATCGGATTCTGGGTGGGAAGCGGAGGCTCTCCGAACAATCCGAAGGCTGCGGGCATGGACTTCATTCCCGACATTGACAAGGTGGATGCTCACCTCGCCACCGAGAAAAGACTCGAGCAGCAGAGCGTCAACTATGAATTGCAGAAAGCGGCCTGGAACAAAATTCCGACCTGTCCGTTCTGCAACGAAGGGACCGCGCTGCGACTCTTCGCAAGGCTTGGCGGCACGCTGGCTCACGTGTGCACCGACTTGAAATGCCCCTCCAACGGAGACGGTTGGACTCCGCTTCCGTTCTACATCTGCGACACCGATATCTACGACTTGGCGCCGTCGGTACTGCTCGGCACGGTCGACAAGCTTGCGCTCATTGGTCAGTCGCACAAAACCTTGCGCCGAATCTACGGCATGTTCGGCGCGGCGCCATGGAGGCACCAGAGCACGAGGCGATTAGTCATTCCCCAGGAGCCACAGCAATTCGAGGGAGGGCCTGCGGCGCATGGTTGCGAAGGCTTGTATCCGGCCTATGACGATGGATTGCGACTGTTCCACGACCCCTTCCCCAGCCTGCTTGTTCAAGATGAGGCACATCTGTTGGATGAGTCACTAGGCACGTTTGCTGGCCTATTTGAATCGTCGCTCGACGCCATTCTTGGGGAGATGGCTAAACCATTGAACAAAGTAGTTGCCTATGAGCCGGATGGGGCAACTCGACGGCGAGCGAAGGTGATTGCGGCATCGGCGACCGTATCAGAGCCTCAGCGGCAGATGGAGCATTTGTACCAGCGTCAGGTTCCAGCGATGCAGTTCCCGTACCCCGGTCAGAGCCTCTACAAGTCGTTCTATGCCGAGCCGGCTGCTCCACCACCAGAAGATGGGAATCGCTCAGGCTTGGAGCAAGACGACGTGGAGAGGTGGGCTCGTATGAGTCGCCTCTACGTCGCCTTCATGACGAATGGCCGGCCACATACCGCGACTACCGTTGCCGTACTTTCGAGCTTTCACACCGTCATTTCTCAGGCCATGTTGGACTTGACTCAGGGCGATGACGCGGCGGCAGCTCGCATAGCAACTAGCATGGCAGACGCTCTCTCCCCCGGAGCGCTGCAAGCTGTCCATCGACAGCGTCTGTTGGAAGCATCCCGCGCCGAATTGGCCACCCTCGTGGACCTGCACCGAATATCGCTCACATACGTGACGAACAAGAAGGGTGGCGACCAAATCATGGCAGCCGAGTTCGAGGAAACTCGGAAGCGCCACGCCGAGCGCAGCCTACCCATTTCGGATTTGGTGACCCGACTTATTACGGGCTCGGTGTCTCAGGGGGATATTCAGCAGACGGTCCACGACGCACAGCATCGCCCCGCGCCGGGTAAGCCTTTTGAAGACCTTTCCTCCGCGCTCCGCTCAGTAATCGCGACTTCTGCCATATCCCACGGCGTTGACGTCGAGGAACTCAATTCTATGTTCTTTGCCGGCATGCCTTCGGACGTCGCCGAGTACATCCAAGCCTCGTCCCGCGTTGGTCGAACTCATGTCGGTTTTGTGGTGCTCGTGCCAACACCGCAGCGCCGCAGAGACCGTTTCATCGTTGAAGTCTTTGACAGCTATCACCGCTTCTTGGAGCGCATGGTTCAACCGGCTGCAATCGATAGATGGGCAGACAAAGCAATCTTGCGCGTCCTACCAAGCCTCATCCAGGCCTACCTGACCGGCGTTCGATACATCTCAGACATCACTACTGCGGCGCCGGAGGACAAGAGCAAGGTTGCCGACCTAGCATGGATTCCTCGCATCAATCGCATCTTCCGGGACCCGAAGAAAGAGAAGTACTTCGTTGATGGCATCTGTGCATTCATTGAACGCGCAATCGGCCTGGACAACGAGGACTTTGCACCGGGTGGCAAACAGCACTACCAAGAAGTCATTCGAGAGCGGATTTACGCGTTACTCAAACGTTGGTCAACAGATGACCTGATGGCAGAGATGACGGTTTACAACTACTTCAGAGAACGTCCTAGCTCCCTGGAACGGCCAATGACATCCTTGAGAGATGTCGACGAGGCTGGCGACATTCATTTCGGCAACAAAGACCTGAATGGGCGTCGGCTTGAAAGCGCGGTCGCGCATCGAGTCATGGCATTTGTACGCCACGGCGTTGCAGAGAACAGCGATTCAGGAGAACTTTGATGGCTACTCGGGTATTCGCCGACGGCGGCGCGCAGAACGACCGGGCACGCGAGCCAGGGGCTCCGAGCATGACTCGGTCGCGGGGCCAGCTATCGGGTTCATACGCTCCTGGCGCAATCTTCACCTTTGAGGGCGGCCTTGGGTCGTGCTTATCCATTCCGGACCAAGGCGACCATGTAGACCTCGCACCGATTTCGGAGGAGACCAAACGCCAAGTGCATTTACGTCTAAGGGAAGTCTGGCAGAACTGGTTCTCGTGGGCGATGCAAGCTGGCAACGACAAGCATCCAGCCCTACCAGCGCAATGCCTTGATGACCTGCTTACCCGCGAAGGTTCTTTCCATCCACCAAGCCCTACTGCTTTCGAGCTGGTTGACCCCAAGCGCATGGGATACATCCCGGCTCCACTGGCATTTGTGTGCAACTCGTGCGGGCGCTTTCGCTCTTTCGACTCTGTAGCGGCAGCGAAAGATGGCCTCGCTTCCATGGCGTCAGGAAGCTGTAGTCCCAAGGGCTCTAAAGTGAAAGGGCAGTGCCGCTGGCGCCAGTTAGACGTGATTTTCGTTCACTGGTCGGGCAACTGGTGCGCGCCTGAGCCTGGTCGTTTCGAGTGGAGCGTCGCAAACCAGAAAGTTCAACCGCCCATTGCTAGTTGCGCACTATGTCGAAGTGAGACCTTCTTCCTTCGGGACAAGTCACCACGCATTGGTGAGTGGTTTTTTGAATGCGAGCTTGGTCATAAGGACGGTGATTCCTGGCTGCAGAACGACGAGGAGACCACTCAAATTCTCGGGGACGAATGTAAGACGCGCCCACCGCGCTGGCGCCGCATGGAACCCATTTCGTATCGGGCATCCGCAGCGTATTACCCGCATTCAGAACAGTTTGTCGTTTTCTCTGAGGAGCAACGCGACCTCCTGGCGCTACTTCGGGAGGACGCACAAGGCGACTTGGGGCGCTTCATCGCCGAGCACTTCGGACTGGCCTCAAAGGCCCCCTCCATCGATGAAGTCTTGGAAATCCTTGAGCGCGCTGGCCACTCCGAGAAGGTAGCGCAGTACCGCAGCATCAAGAATGTTCACGACATGATGGTGAGCACCGGACAGCCTGACATGGCCGACAAGCTCAGGGATTCATTGGCCTTGATGATGAAAGACTGGGAGAAGGTTCCGAACCTAATCCCCGTTGACTTTGAAGTTCCAGCGCTGCTGCGAGCACAAATCGCACGGCGCTCAGAATTTGGCAGTCGCTATGACCCTTTGGTTCTTGCCGTGGAACACGAGGCGCTCAAGCGGAGCAAGTTGTCAGCGACAGTTCGACTCGATGGCCGCGCTGGGTTTGTACGTTTCACAAACCTTGACCGAGAGCTGGCTCCCAAAGGCCCAGGGGAAAAGGCCCAGCAAGAGGAGGTCACCTCATCGCTGATGCAAGACTTGGGCATTGCGGAGCTTGGCCTGATTCGAGAGTTCGACCTGTGTCGATTCACGCACGGCTATACGCGAATGTCGAACGAACCCCGGATTGAGAAAAGCGACCAGCAGAAGCTCGTGCTTCCAGTCCGTCTGCGCCTTTTTCCGCAATTGAGAAGCGGAAAGAAGCCGATTTATGTCGTCACGCAGGCCAACGAGGCTATCTACATCAGCTTGAGGCCGGAAATGGTTTACGAATGGCTCAAGCGGGTCGGCGTTGCGGACTTGCCAGAATGGAATCCCGCGGGACGAGTTCGCCTCGGTGCATCGCTATTGCAGAGCGCTCAACCGTTTGGGAAGTACTTTTCCGAGTTGCACGAAGGGCCGGCGGATAGCTATCGGTATGTTTACACCCTGCTGCACACCTTTTCGCACGCGCTTATGCGGGGCATTTCTGCTTCGTCCGGGCTCGACATTGGTTCGCTGGGGGAGTACTTGTTTCCCGCCGACCTGGCGTTTGTCGTATATCGAAATGGCACCACGATGGACCTAGGAAATCTGTCCTCGCTTTGGCGGAATATGAACAACGCGCTTTTGGAGGCGGCCTTTTCAGAAATGTCCCTGCTGTGCGGGTCTGGTTCACTCTGCGAGACGAAAGGGGGGGCCTGCCCTCACTGCATCGTTGTCCCGGAGACTTCGTGCATCGCCGCTAACCGTTTGCTCTCCCGAACGGTGCTAACCGGCGGACTGGCACCTCGAGAAGACGACACGCATAAGGGTATGCGCATCCCTGGATATTTTGAAATTGCTCGAGAGGTGCGAAGTGCCGGTCAGCCAGCTACGTAGACTTGCTTTGCATGGCCGCCAACTGCAGGTTCTGTTCGAGCTGGCCGGAGCGGGAGCTTTTCGGCATCCGACGGAGGCCCCGAAACTGGCGAGCGTGTGTGGCATCAGCACCGCGCGTATGGCCGATTTTCGCCTGGCCTTGAGGGCCTGTGGCGAGACTGGCGCTCTTGCCAGCGACGACGGCGACAGGTGGCGCGTACTATTGCCAAAGGAAGATTGCGAAGTGCTGGCCCTAATGTTGAAAGGCGTGAACACGTATCGACACCAAGTACACCAGGATGACGATGAGGTATCGGTTGTGCTCTCGCGACCGGCCAATCCAAGTCAGTTGGTCGCGGCACTGGAACGGTCACTACAGGGGTTTTGGGGGCTTTCAGATACGGCCGATGCTCTGCTGGACATCGCACGTAACGCGAAAACCAGACTTACCATCATGAGCCCTTTCATCGACGAAGAAGGAGCGCGACGAATTGCAGACCTGTTTGATGCAGCAGCCCCCTCCGCTCAGTGCGACCTGATAGTTCGAGATGTTGACGACTCTGCACTAGATTCCGTGCTCCCGGAGCTGACGCGTCGTCGTGTACGCTTTTTCAGTTTCCGAATTCCGCGCGTGGACGGCCCTGGTACGGAAACGTTTCATGCCAAGGTTGTTGTGCGCGATGGTGAAGAGTGCTTCGTTGGCTCACCGAACATGACCCGATGGTCCTTTCAGTATTCCCTGGAGATGGGTCTCCGCGTTCGCGGCTCAGCGGCTCTACGCATTTCACAGGTGCTGGACGCCGTCATGTCAGTTTCGGGCGAGGCCACTCGGTGAAGATTGCAGCTCCGGATTGACCTGCCCATCGACGGGCGCACTCACCTAGTGGATGAGCAAGCGGCGAGTAACCGGACTGCCGGTACTGCCGCGCACCGAGTTGAAAAGCGTCGCCGTCACGTTCGAGAGCACTGTCGCGCGCCAGCCTGCGGTCAGCTGCTCGACCATCGCTTGGCAAACATGGGGAGCCCCAGGCTCGCCGACCAGGGCGTACACCCGGCCAGAGCTGGTGCGGATGCTGAGCTGCGACTCATGGTGGCCATTGACAGGCGATGAGACCCGGCCGCGGCCGGTGAGCGTGTTCAATCCGACTAGGTGAAGCGTAGGCTCTCCAATACCGGGAACAAGAAGAATAAAAGCAGCCCATTGGCGGAGCTCAATTCGCTGCTCGCCGAATTCAATCTCTTCCTGCGGTTCGACCATGTGGTCCTCCATGCTCGCTGGCGCCGACGTTAAGCGGACCTGCAGGCACGCGGTTGCGTCTTTCGAATGACTTGAAGTGCAGCTTGCGCCACTTTGCGGGCTCTTCACGGTCGGCGCAGGCCGGCCGAATCTGGGGCTATGGCGGTAGAAGAAGCGCCCCCGACCGAAACAGTCTTCCCATCGTGGAACACTGGCCGCCCATCCATGTCGCCCCGTGGCGCAGCGTGTTCTCCGACCGCTGTCGGCCGCCGTCGTGCGATGTGGGAAGAGTGCCGGAACCGCGTCCCACTTAATCCTCATCCCGGCTAGGTCTGGCGGGCATGGTCGCGACCAGAAAATCGGACAGTGACCGGCCTGCTGTCAGGTATGCCTTTAGCCAGTTTGGCTTGGCACCAACTCCTCGCCAAAAATTTTGAGGGTTGAGCGGGTCTTGAAAGTAATTAATATTAATGGTCGATTTATTGATGCTCAAACACCATTCGACCTCCATTGCCGTGTCAAACAACGCCTGTTGGCTCCGCTTGATGAAGTAAATTCCTGGCACGCCAGATTGGGCTGACGACCAACGGAAAAGTTCTACTCCGTGCGCGCGAGCGATTCTTATGCGCCCGCGGCAAGTAGTATTTTGAGAGCTATGTGCAGAGTTAATTGAAACGTATTTTTCTTCGAACCGCCGAAGCGATTCCGGAGTAACGCGAATCTGTGCAGAGTACGAAATTTTATTGAGCTCTCCGTCGGCCACAAGTCCATAGACCGTGTGCGAATTTACAGCAAGCCGCTTCGCTACCTCATGGATAAGCATGGCCCCGCCAAATCGAGTCGATTGGGTTTCTGCGATGAACTCGTCTAGGGTTGCTCTGGCAACTAAAAAGTCATCCACTGTCGCAGTGGACCCGTGGAATAGGGGAATGCTTCTTTGAAGCACCGCTGCGACAAATTTCCCCTTCGCCTCAGTGGTTCCAAATTTCCTGGTTCTGACCGATTCGAGGAATGGTACATATTCTTTGGAATCTTGCTGTGGAAGCTTGATTGCTAATTTCAAGAGGTTTTCGTGAAAATCCTTCGCGTCGTTTGCGGTTGCGACGGTACGACCTTTCTTGCTCGCCGTTTTGAAGAGATTTTTTGCTATTAGATAATCAAGGACAGGGGTCGGGAGTCCCGCAGCTTTACCGGCTAATCGTCTTGTTTGGACTGGAAAATGGGTCCGTTGCCGCTTTTGTTCCCGAGGCATTTCTTCAACGTGATTCCATTTTTCAAGCTCAAGTGCCGCGGGACGAGTCGATAGGGGCGTTGGTAAAGCCTCCGATTTTCTCACCAATCTTCTAAATACGTCGGCACTCAAAGTTGCAGCCCAGTCTCTGCGGACACCAAGTATCTCCTTGAATACTTCAGAAATTCCGGCGCCTGGCTCAATTCCGGGTATGAGGCGTCGCATAACTTCGCTCATCTGGACTGACCAATTCGTCAAAATAGTTGAGGCGCGGCGCAGAGTCGTAACTTCAGTGCCGCAGGAATCTCTCGAGACTCGCCGATGGAGAAAGCTTACTGCGTCAAAAATTGATAGCCAATCGGACAAGCCCAGGTCTGAGAATTCAGCACCAAGCGTCGCCGTAGCTAGAGCTCCGAATTCGCCCTCAAACTCGCGCACTGTTGCGTCGAGGAGGGCGATGTGGGCCTCCGCTAGCCCTGTTGAAACACCGACCGCCGTCTTGGAAAGGTCCGCGCCGCAGCTGCATCGCAGCAGGCCTGGGCGCGCCCAAGTTATAGGCCCCTGGCATGCACGGCATGCGGTCTGCAAACAAATACGGTGCAAAGGACACGCATCGACCACCCGCAAGTCCATCCAAGCCGGGCGGTAGCCACGCTCCTGAATGCAGGCCACGCATATTCTTTGATTCAGATTGAATCTGTTGAGAGACATTGGATGTCCGCAAAGAACCAATTCGCCAGTTGTAAAATCAGCGTATCCGTGTAGCGTCTCATGCGAGCGTCCAAGAATCTCCGCGATTTTTCGCATGTTGATTCCTTGGCGGGATAAATCGCGATGGTAAATGTTTGCCAACTTGGCAATGTAGTGCGGCGACTTATATAGATTGGCTTCTGTGAGGCGGAGAATGAACCCGCATGGACTTTCCAGCGGGAACTGGGAGGGAGTGACGGCCAAGAGATTGGAGTTTTCCATCTTCACTTTCCAAGAAATGCTTGGGTGGCGCTCGGCATCTTCTTAGACTTGCGTGAGTTCCAGCTTGGGGGATGCGGAATATCACTTTCGCGCGCGAGAGCCAACGCTTCTTCGACTGCTAGGTGGGGTTGAGCCGGGATGAACGACATATCGAAAATTGCACGCCCGTTCAATTTCATGTCGCAATCGATAGCCTCGCGATATGCATTTGCAAGGTCCGGTACTCCAATGCTGCTCTGCTTGTCCAGAGCGGCGCTCTCAACCGCCTTGTGCAAGATATTCCGTAGGCGTCGAATGCTTCCGGCCGAAGCTAAATACAGCCGGAATGCTAGGTCCTTTGAATAGAGCTGCGCCAAGTCATGCTGCTTCGCTATCGCAATATGGAAGCCGGCGAGAATTTGCATCCACTCCTCGCGGTCTTCAGCCTTTCGCCAGTCAAAGCGAGGGAGGCGTACTGCCCTTTGGAAGCGGTCTCTTAACTGAGGATAGGCTTTAAGAACCACGGTGCTTTCTTCTAGTCCGGCCAGAACGATAGAGAACTGATTGGCGTTGATGAGGTGCTTTAGCCAATCCGACACTTCGAACTGAACAAGAGCAGTCGCTTTGTCGAAGAAGTGTTGGAATTCATCTAAGCAGAGAACCTTCAAACCTACCTTCGCAGCGAATAAAAGTATTCGCTCGGTCTTTGTGAATTCAGGCTCCTTGCTTGCCCACATTGGGTCGCCAAGCTGCTTGAGTATCAGCGAGGCGAGTGCTTTAACTCGAGGTTTCCCTGGCACTTCTACGTAGATGACCTCGGCCACCAGTCCAGCTTCAGTTCGGTATGTTGGATTCGCCTGAAGAAGCTCCTTCAATAGCTCAGATTTTCCAACACCATACTCACCGATAATCGCGAAACAGTCTGGCTTTGCAGTTCCGCGCCTAACATTTTCAAGTGCTCGCTGAAGTCGCCTTCGGCCCTGTTCGTATGCCGTATGCGGTATCAGCAGGCTGGAAACTAAGTCGGCATCCATTTCGGGCCGCTGATTCTTTCTCATGAGAAATCGTTGCCTTGTTTTGACGACTTGATGATTGCCATGTATTTGGGTACGAAGTCCTCATCACTATCCGCCTCCTCAGTCGCAGTCGGGACCACCGCTTCAGGCCGTCTAGAGGGCGCATCAGCAGGCGCCGGTCGACGTTTCGGGTTGGCCCCCCGGAATGGAGCTTTGGGGGTGAGGGCGTTTGTACTGAGCACTGAGGGGTCGCAGAGGGAGGTCGCCGTCGCAGCCGGTACAGGCGCCGAGAAAGGGGGGGCAGAACGGGCGGCGAGCGGCGCGACAGTCGTCAGCAATTTGGGGCGCGCTGCAGCGGCCAAATCTTCATCAGCATTCAGAAGCATCGTGTCCATGCACTGCACCCAGCGCGCATTTGCCAGACCTTGCGACTTCTTTCGTTTACCGCTGCGCTCCTCCAACATTTCCAAGCTGGCGCGGCAGATGTCGGCGAAGGCAATTCGCCAGTCCTCTACTGTGTTCCCGGGGCTGCCCGGTTGGCGGTGGTTCTTCGCGTACTTCTTGCACAACTCATGCTGCCACTCGGATAAGCCCTCTGCATATTCTTGGGACCGGCATGGGACCCGCAATGGTTCCCCTGTCCGTGGGAGCAGGACGATGATGGACCCGAGGTTCTCGCGGTCCACTCGGATGTGAACATCGATGGTGGCACCTTCCCTTCGGCGCACATCGTTGAGTTCAGGAGTCGGCCCTGCAAATTTCGATTTCGCCGTTTCAGCCCGGCGTGATGTTCAGCCGGTGATCGATGGACGGTGATCGGTCTGAGGAAGTCGTGGAGTGCCCTACGCTCGCGCGGGCGAGTGCGGCCAG
>Ga0265327_10002620_pt1 | contig 18592 bp, 15 predicted proteins | sample 41621metaG_FD_202089 | JGI IMG/M metagenome (GOLD analysis project Ga0265327, IMG submission 202089) | Rhizosphere microbial communities from Carex aquatilis grown in University of Washington, Seatle, WA, United States - 4-16-21 metaG | ecosystem: Host-associated > Plants > Roots > Rhizosphere...
CCAGCCGCACCCGGCTATGCGGGAACTGGCCCTGCAGCTTGAGGAAGGCGGCGCGGCACAGGGCGAGCTCGGACTCGGGCGGCGAGCCGAATGCGCGGGCGAGCGGATACAGGGTCTGCCGGCACCCGGCGATGGCGAGGCCGACGACGACGGCCCCCAGGACGAGCGCGGCGGCCCCGACATACAACGTGGATCTGATCCAGGTTTTCATCGAACACCTCGGGTTGAAGGATGCGTTCCTGCGGAAAACTAAGGACGAAGGGCGGAGGACTGCGCCCCGCGACGCTTTCACCCTAGCGATCCGGCGGTCGGACGCCCAGCCCCAAGGCTGCGCATTTCTTGGCGCCGGGTCCGGCTGCTTCCGTTTGGATGGGCTGCAAAATGCGCTGCGGCGGTGTCACCGGCCCCCGCGCCAAAACCACACTTGACTTGCCCACCCTCGATTCTACTTTCCGCACCTTTCCCGTCTTACGGGGTGGTAGCTCAGCTGGTTAGAGCGTCTGCCTGTCACGCAGAAGGTCGCGGGTTCGAGTCCCGTCCATCCCGCCATTTGAACCTCTGGTTTTCCAGAGGTTTTTCTGTTTTTTGGGCCTAATCCCCGGTCCTCGAGCCGCGACCTGGGCGCTGGCGCGCCCTCGCGGGTGTCAAACCAGGCGTTCCGCCTGAACGAGTCCCGTCCATCATGACCTCCGAAGCCTCGTGCGAAGGAGGGCCCGCCATTTGAACCTCTGGTTTTCCAGGGGTTTTCTGTTTTTGGGCCTAATCCCCGGGCCTCGAGCCGCGACCTGGGCGCCTACGGATGGAAGCGGTACGTGGTATTGAAGATCAGCTGAATATGCTTGGAGACAAAGACGCGCACCTTGATGTGGCCCGAGAGTGCGTCCACGGGCACGGCCTTGCCCTCGATGTGGCGCTCCTCGCCGTCGGAACTCAGCCCGCTCCCTTGAAACTGCACGGTCTCGCCCTTCGCCAGCCGCTGCAGCATCTCATCGGTCACGGTGATCGAGAGATGGCCCTGCTCGTTGTAGAAAAAATAGGGGAAGACCTTGGCGGAGTATGCCGACGTGTAGGTCTCGTGGTGCCGGACCAGGCCCGCCAAGGTCAAGGTCACCCGGCCGATGTAGATCGAGGTCCGGACCGGCGGGATGTCCACCTTGTCGTAACGGCTTGGGTCCAGCTCGCCGGCCCGCGCCAGCGGCGCCAGGGCCAGGCCCAGCAGCAGGAGGAGAAGCGGGACGCGCGGCATGGCAAAAGCGTGGAAGGTGCGGCACCCGGGGCAAGGCGCAAGGCTGGTCGCCGGGAATAAGCGCGCCCCGCTTCGCGCTTGCGCGCCGGGGGGCGGCGGCGTCTGCTCTGCGCGTCATGGCCAAGACTTCCCAAGCGACCTGGGGCGGCCGCTTCACCGCGGGCCCCGCCGAGTTGATGCTGCGTTTCAGCGAGTCCGTCTCGTTCGACCGCCGCCTGGCCCTCTTTGACATCGCCGGCAGCAAGGCGCACTCCGCCATGCTCGCGCACGTCGGCCTGATCACGGCCGCGGAGCGCGACGCCATCCACGGCGGGCTCGATGGCATCGCCGCCGAGATCACGGCGGGGAAGTTCGCGTGGGACACCAAGCTCGAGGATGTCCACATGAACATCGAGCACGCGCTGACCAAGCGCGTGGCCGCCGCCGCCAAGCTCCACACCGCCCGGAGCCGCAACGACCAGGTCGCGACCGACATGCGGCTGTGGTTCAAGTGGGCCTGCGGCGTGCTGGGCGAGAAGATCGCCGCCGCCGAGCGCGCGCTGCTCGGCGTCGCCGCGGCGAACCGCACGGTGCTCATCCCGGGCTACACCCATCTCCAGCGGGCCCAGCCCGTCTTCCTCTCGCACCACCTCCTGGCCTGGCTCGAGATGCTGGACCGCGACCGCGCGCGGCTGGCGGACGTGGCGGCGCACGCCAACTGGTGCCCGCTCGGCGCCGGCGCGATCGCGGGCACCACGCTGCCCATCGACCGCGAGTACGCGGCGAAGCTGCTCGGCTTCACCGACGCGAAGGGCCGGCCGCAGGTCACGCAGAACTCGATGGACGCGGTCGCGGACCGCGACGTCTTCATCGAGTTCGCCAACGCCGGCGCGCTCTTCGGCGTGCACCTCTCCCGGATCGCGGAGGACCTCATCCTGTGGAGCACCGCGGAATTCCGCTTTGCCGACGTGTCCGACGCGTTCAGCACCGGCTCGTCGCTGATGCCGCAGAAGCGGAACCCCGACGCCTGCGAGCTGCTCCGCGGCAAGGCGGCGCGGCTCCAGGGCAACCTGCAGGCGCTGCTCACGCTGGTGAAGGGGCTGCCGCTGACGTACAACCGCGACCTCCAGGAGGACAAGCCGCCGGTGTTCGACACGTTCGACCAGGCGGCCCTCTGCGCCGACGTGCTGGCCGGCGTGCTGGGCGGGCTCAAGTTTCATCCCGACCGCTGCGCCGCCGCGGTGTCCGACCCGTCGCTGCTGGCGACGGACCTGGCGGATTATCTTGTGCGCAAGGGCGTGCCGTTCCGCGAGGCCCACCACGCGGTGGGCGCGGTCGTGCGGCTCGCCGAGCAGCACACCATCAAGCTCGACCAGCTCCCGCTGGAGGAAGTGCAGCAGGTGCATGAGGCCTTTGGCCCGGACTGGACGCAGGTCTTCGACCCCGCGCGCGGCCTGGCCCTGCGCACCGGCACCGGCATGCCCGGCCCCGCCCAGCTCGCGAAGCAGCTCAAGCGCTGGCAGAAGCGGCTGGGTTGATCGCGGAAGCGCGGAACAGCGAAAACGCGGAGCCTGGCAATGGAATTGGTGGAGGCGGAGCTTTCCGAGCAAATCATCGGCTGCGGCATCCGTGTGCACCGCGCGCTGGGACCGGGGTTTTTGGAGAAGATCTACGAGGAGGCCCTGACCATGGAGCTGACCAAGGCCAGACTCGGCTTTGACCGCCAAAAGACCGTCCCCGTCATGTACGATGGCCGGCCGATCGGGGAGCACAGGCTAGACCTCCTGGTCGCCAATCGGGTGGTGGTCGAACTGAAGGCCTGCCGCACGATCGAGGATGTCCATCTGGCCACGGCCCGCTCCTACCTGAAGGCGACGCGGCTGCCGCTCGCCCTCGTCATTAATTTCACAAAACCCACGCTGGAAATCCGTCGAGTCGTGCTATCGAATTGATTCCGCGACTCCGCCCCTCCGCGTTTCCGCGATTCATGACCAAGATCCGCCTTCTGCCTGACCGGGTTGCCAACCAGATCGCCGCGGGCGAGGTCATCGAGCGGCCGGCGGCGGTGGTCAAGGAGCTCGTCGAGAACGCCCTCGACGCCGGCGCCACGCGCATCGAGGTCGAGTTTCGCCACGGCGGGCGCGCGCTGATGCGGGTCGAGGACAACGGCTCGGGCATGGGACGCGACGACGCCCTGCTTTCATTGGAGCGCCACGCCACGAGCAAGATCGCCGAGGCGGCGGACCTCGATCGGCTGGCCAGCTACGGCTTCCGCGGCGAGGCGCTGCCGTCCATCGCGAGCGTGTCGCGCTTCCTGCTGCAGACGCGCGCGGCGGGCGACGAGGCCGGTACCGAGGTCCTGGTCAACGGCGGCAAAATGGTGCACGTGCGCGACTGCGGCCGGCCCGTCGGCACCAGCATCGAGGTCACGCATCTCTTCAACTCCGTGCCGGCCCGCCGCAAGTTCCTCAAGACGGACCAGACCGAGGCCGCGCACATCGCGCAGTGCGTCCGCCTCTACGCGCTGGCCTGCCCGGGGGTCGCGTTCACGCTGGTCGAGGACGGCCGCGTGAGCTTCCGCTCGCCGGAGTGCGCCACGCTGGCGGAGCGGGTGGGGGAGATCTTCGGCCGGCAGACCGCCGCGGCGCTGGAGCCGATTTCGTCGGCCGAGTCCGGGATGCGGCTCGAGGGCCTCATCGGGCGGCCCGGCACGGGCCGGGCGACCCGGCACGAGATGATCGTGTTCGTCAACCAGCGCCCGGTGGACAGCCGCACGCTCAACTATGCGCTGATCGAGAGCTACCACGAGTCCCTCCCCAAGGGCCGCTACCCGCTCGCGTTCGTCTTCTTCAGCTGCGATCCCGCCGCGGTCGACGTCAACGTCCACCCCGCCAAGCGCGAGGTCCGCTTCCGGAGCGAGCCCGCGGTCCGCGCCTTCGTCATCCGCAGCGTGCTGCAGCGCCTGCGCGAGATGAGCGGGCCCGTGATTCCGGAGGTCCCAAACCGGCTGCCGGAAACCGGATACCGGAGGCCGGAGCCGGGACTCGCACCACCGGTTTCGGCGCCATCGCCAGCACGGGACGTAACGGGGCCGGCGTCTGCGCCCATGCCAGCCGCGGCGCGACCACTCGAATCAGCCCCAGTCACCGGTATCCGACCTCCGTTATCCGGCATCTCCCATCCGGTCGCGATGAACTGGCGCTTCCTCGCCGTGGCCCACGGGCAGTACGCGCTGTTCGAGACGGCGGCGGGGCTGGTGCTGCTCGACCGGCGGGCGGCGCATGAGCGCGTGTGGTTCGAGCGGCTGCAGGACCAGTTCCGCGCCGGGACGGTGCCGAGCCAGCGGCTGCTGCTGCCCGTGCCGGTGGAGCTCGACCCGATCATGTCCGCGCTGCTGCTCGACCGCCTGACGTTCCTCAACGCGCACGGGTTCGAGATCGGCGAGTTCGGCCGCAACTTCTTCCGCATCGAGGCGGTGCCGGGCTGGATGGAGCCCGGGGACGCCGAGCCGTTCCTGCGCGACCTGCTCGGTGCGTTCCGCGAGGGTCGCGTGCCCGACCGCAACACCGACCTGGCCCGCGAGGAGCTGGCCCGGCTGGCGGCCGCCAAGGCCGTGCGCCTGCCCGCCACGGCGGGCGAGGCCGAGCTGCAGGGTCTCGTCGCCCAGCTGTTCGCCACCCGCGCGCCCCTCACCAGCCCGGCCGGGCGGCCCACCTTCCTCGAATGGTCCCACGGCGAGCTGGACCGGCGCTTCCAGCGGTAGCGGCGGCGAAAGAATAGGCGTGCCTCGCCTGCCCGTTGGCATGATTCTTGGTACCCAAACCCACCTCGTCCCATGCCGCCCGCCGCCAAGAAGAAGACCACCAAGTCCAAGGTTCGCGCCCCGGCCTCCCGGCCCCAGGCGCCCGCGCCGGCCCCGGTGACGAAGCCGGCCCCGGCCGAGCCGGCCCGGCCGCACCCGGATTCGCCCGAGGTCGCCCTGCGCTCGCTCATCCAGCGCCACCTGGTGTCCACGCTCGCCCGCCATGCCGGCTCGGCCACGCCGCGCGACTGGTGGGTGGCGACGGCGCTGGCCGTGCGCGACACGATCCACGTGCGCATGATCGCGACGCAGACGGTGCACAACGAGAAGAACGTTCGGCGGCTGTACTACTTCTCGCTCGAGTACCTCATGGGCCGGCTGTTCGGCAACAACCTCCTCGCGACCGGGCTGCTCGACGCGGCCAAGTCGGCGCTCACCTCGCTCGGGCAGGACTTTGAGCTGATCCGCGAGTCGGAGATCGACATGGGCCTCGGCAACGGCGGCCTCGGGCGGCTGGCGGCGTGCTTCCTTGATTCGCTCGCGACGATGGACTACCCCGCGCTCGGCTACGGCATCTACTACGAGTTCGGCCTGTTCAAGCAGACCTTCGTCGGCGGCCAGCAGGTCGAGCATCCCGACAACTGGATCCGCTTCGGCGAGCCCTGGGAGGTGGTGCGCCCCGAGTACCTGCAGGAGGTGCGCCTCTACGGCCGCGTGGAGAACGTCTTCGACGACCGCGGCAACTACCGGCCGCGCTGGGTCGACACCAAGATCCTCGTCGGCGTGCCGCACGACATCCCCACCGCGGGCTACGGCACCAACACCGTCAACATCCTCCGCCTCTGGGCCTCGAAGACCTCGGAGGACTTCGACCTCGAGGCCTTCAACCGCGGCGGCTACGTCGAGGCCGTGCAGGAGCAGGCGCTCGGCGAGACGGTCTCGAAGGTGCTTTACCCGAACGACAAGACCGAGAACGGCAAGGAGCTGCGGCTGACCCAGCAGTATTTCTTCGTGGCCTGCTCGCTGCGCGACATCGTGCGCCGCCATTTCCGCAAGGAGGGCAACAGCTGGGCGAACTTCGCCGACAAGGTCGCGATCCAGCTCAACGACACGCACCCGGCGATCGCCGTGGTCGAGCTGATGCGCATCCTGCTCGACGAGGAGAGCATGGCCTGGGACGCGGCCTGGGCGGTGGTCGCCCGGACCTTCGCCTACACCAACCACACGCTGCTGCCCGAGGCCCTGGAGAAGTGGGGCGTGGGGCTGTTCGAGCGCGTGCTGCCGCGCCACCTCCAGATCATCTACGACCTCAACGCGCACCTGCTGGCCGCGGTCGAGGCGAAGTGGCCCGGCGACAACGAGAAGAAGCGCGTGTGCTCCCTCATCGAGGAGAACGGCCACAAGATGGTCCGCATGGCCAACCTCGCCGTGGCCGGCTCGCACGCCGTCAACGGCGTGGCCGCGCTGCACACCGAGCTGCTCAAGAAGCACCTGTTCCCCGAGTTCGACGCGCTGTTCCCCGGCCGCTTCCAGAACAAGACCAACGGCATCACGCCGCGCCGCTGGCTCCTGAAGAGCAACCCGCGGCTGGCCGCGCTGATCACCCGCGCGCTCGGCCGGGCCGACTGGCCCCGCGACCTCGACCTGCTCCGCGGCCTGGAAAAGTTCGCCGACGACCCCGCCTTCCAGCGCGAGTTCATGGCCATCAAGCGCGCCAACAAGGTGGACTTCGCCGCCGTCATCCAGGCCGAGTGCGGCCTCGAGGTCTCGCCCGACGCGCTCTTCGACGTCCAGATCAAGCGCCTCCACGAGTACAAGCGGCAGCACCTGAACCTGCTGCACATCCTCGCGCTCTACCGCCGGCTGCTGCAGCGGCCCGACCTCGACGTGGTGCCGCGCGTGTTCGTCTTCGCCGCCAAGGCCGCGCCGGGCTACGACCTCGCCAAGAACATCATCTACGCGATCAACGTGATCGGCGCGCGCATCAACGCCGACCCCCGCATCGGCGGGAAGCTCAAGGTCGCCTTCCTCCCCAACTACCGCGTCTCGCTCGCGGAGAAGATCATCCCCGCCGCCGACCTGTCCGAGCAGATCTCGACCGCCGGCAAGGAGGCCTCGGGCACGGGCAACATGAAGCTCGCGCTCAACGGCGCGCTCACCATCGGCACGCTCGACGGCGCCAACGTCGAGATCCGCGAGGAGGTCGGCGAGGACAACATCTTCATCTTCGGCCTCGACGTCGGCGAGGTGGAGGCGCTCTGGGCCCGGGGCTACAACCCGTGGGACCTGTACCGGGCGGACGAGGAGCTGCGCGCCGTGATCGACTGGCTGGGCAGCGACTACTTCGCGCCCGGCTCGCCGGGCGCGTTCAGCCTCGTGCACCACAGCCTGCTGGCCGGCGGCGACCCCTATCTCGTGCTGACGGACTTCCGCGCCTACAGCGACGCGCAGGCGCGCGTGGACGCCGCCTACCGCGAGCAGGCCAGCTGGGCGCGCAAGGCGATCCTCAACACCGCGCGCATGGGCAAGTTCTCCAGCGACCGCACCATCCGCGAGTACGCCGAACAGATCTGGTCCCTGCCGGCGGTGCGGATCGGGTAGCGGGGAATGCCACGGGCGTCCGCCCAACGCCGAACGCCGGACGCCCAACATCGAAGTGAAATCCAGCGCGGCAAGGCCGCGGGATGGACCTTCGGCATCCGGCGTTGGGCGTCCGCCCGAGTTTTTCCGCAAAGGGCATTGCCTCGCCCTCCGGTTTGTCGCAGCGTCGCGCCCAGCTTTTCGCCCATGTCCCTTCTCCGTTTTCCCCTCGCGTTCCTGGTCGGTCTTGCCGCCGCGGCGGCGGGTGTCGCGAAGGAGTTTTCGCCCGCGATCGTCTATGACTTCGGCGGCAAGTTCGACCGCTCGTTCAACCAGTCGGCCAGCGAGGGCGCGCAGAAATTCAAGGCCGACACCGGCATCGCCTACCGCGAGTTCGAGATCACCAACGCCGCCCAGCGCGAGCAGATCATGGCGCAGCTCGCCCGCCGCGGCGCCACCATCATCGTCGCCGTCGGCTTCACCCAGGCCTCGGCCGTGGAGAAGGTCGCGCGGCAGTTTCCCGAGGTGAAGTTCACCATCATCGACGCAGTGGTCGACCTGCCCAACGTCCAGTCAATCAACTTCCGCGAGCAGGAGTCCTCGTACCTCTGCGGCATGGCCGCCGCGCTCGCGTCCAAGACCGGCAAGGTCGGCTTCGTCGGCGGCATGGACATCCCCCTCATCCGCAAGTTCGCGCTCGGCTACGTCGAGGGCGCCCGCCACGTGAACCCTGCCGTCGAGGTGTTCCAGAACATGACCGGCACCACGCCCGCCGCCTGGGGCGACCCGACCAAGGGCGGCGAGCTGGCCCGGAGCCAGTTCGGCCGCGGCGCCGACGTCGTCTTCCATGCCGCCGGCGCCACCGGGATCGGCGTGATGCAGGCGGCGCAGGACGCCGGCCTGCTCAGCATCGGCTGCGACAGCAACCAGGACTACCTCCATCCCGGCAGCGTGCTCACCTCGGCGGTGAAGCGCGTGGATGTCGCGGTCTACAAGGCGTTCTCGGACGCCCGGTCGGGCACGTGGCGGGCCGGGCAGGTCGCGCTCGGGCTCGCCGAGAACGGCGTGGACTACTCGTACGACGAGTACAACCGCGGCGTCCTCCCGCCGGCGATGAAGCAGCGGCTTGACCAGGCGCGCGCGGACATCGTCGCGGGCCGGATCAAGGTGTCGGAGTACAAACCGTAACCCCGGACCTCCGCGTGGCCCTGACTCCCGATCCGGCCGCGCCCGCGCTCGAGCTGCGGGGCATCGACAAGCGCTTCGGCGCGGTCCACGCCAACCGCGCGGTCTCGCTGACCATCGCACCCGGCACGATCCATGGGCTCATCGGCGAGAACGGCGCGGGCAAGTCCACGCTGATGAACATCGTCTACGGCTTCCACCGGGCCGACGCCGGCGAGATCTACGTGCGCGGCCGCCGCGTGGAACTCGACTCGCCCCAGGCCGCCATCGCGGCCGGCATCGGCATGGTGCACCAGCACTTCATGCTGGTGGAGAATTTCACGGTGCTGGAGAACGTGCTGCTCGGCGCCGAGGGTGGCGCCCGGCTGGCCGGCGGACTCGCCCGCGCCCGGGCCGGGCTGGAACAGCTGGCCCGCGACTACGGCCTGGAAGTGCCGCTCGATGCCATCGTGGGCGAGCTGCCGGTCGGACTGCAGCAGCGCGTCGAGATCCTCAAGGCCCTCCACCGCGGGGCGGAACTGCTCATCCTCGACGAGCCGACCGCCGTGCTCGCGCCGCAGGAGGCCGACCAGCTCTTCCGCATGCTGGCCCGGCTGCGCGCGCAGGGGAAGAGCGTCATCCTCGTCACCCACAAGCTCCGCGAGGTCATGGCCGCGACCGACCGCGTGACCGTCATGCGGCAGGGGGCGGTCGTCGCGGAGATCGCCACCGCCGCCACCTCGCCCCGCGAGCTCGCCGAGCGGATGGTCGGGCGCGCGGTACTGCTGTCGGTGGAAAAGGGCCCGGCGCAGCCGGGCGCGACCTTGCTGACGGTGCGGGATCTCGAGGTGCGCGACCGCCGGGGTGTGGCGCGGGTGAAATCCGCCGCCTTTGACCTGCGCGCCGGCGAGATCGTGGGTGTGGCCGGCGTGGCTGGCAACGGCCAGTCGGAGCTGCTCGAGGCGATCGCCGGACTGTGCCTCCCGACGCGGGGCGAGATCTCACTGGGCGGCCGCGACCTGGTGCGCGAGGGGCTTGATGCCCGCGCGCGTCGCCGGCTCGGCCTGGCGCATGTGCCGGAGGACCGGCTGCGCATGGGGGTGGTCGCGAGCTTCTCGGCGGAGGACAACGCCATCCTCGGCTACCACGACCTCGCGGCCTACCAGCGGGGCGGTTTCCTGCATCGCGCCGCGATCAGCGCGGGCTGCGCCCGCAAGATGTCCGCGTACGACGTGCGCCCGCCGGAGCCGCGCCGGCGCATCGCGGCGTTCTCCGGCGGCAACCAGCAGAAGCTTGTGCTGGCGCGGGAAATCGAGTCGGAACCCCGCGTGCTGCTCGTCGGCCAGCCCACGCGCGGCGTGGACATCGGGGCGATCGAGTTCATTCACCGCCAGCTGGTCGCGCTCCGCGACTCCGGCAAGGCGATCCTGCTCGTCTCGGTCGAGCTGGAGGAGATCCTCGGCCTCGCGGACCGGATCCTGGTGATGCACGACGGCGAGATCATGGGCGAGGTGGCCCGCGCCGACGCGACCGAGGAGCGGCTCGGCCTGATGATGGCCGGCGTGAGGACGGAGGCGACCGCATGAGTCCCGCCGCCAAGCTGCCGCGCTGGGCCGAGTTCGGCCTGCTCCCCGCCGTCAACCTGCTCGCGGCCCTGCTGCTGTCGGGCGCGATCATCCGGCTCATCGGCGAGAGTCCCTGGGCGGCGCTGCGGCTGATGGCCGACGGCGCGTTCGGCTCGCAGGAGGCGATCGGCTACACGCTGTTCTACGCGACGAGCTTCATCTTCACCGGCCTCGGCGTGGCGGTCGCCTACCACGCCGGGTTGTTCAACATCGGCGCCGAGGGCCAGGCGTACATCGGCGGGCTCGGCACCGGCCTGGTCTGCCTCGCGCTGGGCCACTGGCCGTTCTGGGCGGTGCTGCCGCTGGCGGTGCTGGCCGGCGCGGCGGGCGGGGCGGCGTGGGCGTTCCTCCCCGCCTGGCTGCAGGCGCGGCGCGGCAGCCACATCGTGATCACCACGATCATGTTCAACTTCATCGCGTCGGCGCTGATGACCTGGCTGCTGGTGAACGTGCTGATCCGCCCGGGGCAGCAGTCGCCCGAGTCGCGGGAGTTCGCGCCCAACGCGTTCATGCCCGGCCTGCACACGCTGCTGGGCCGGCTCGGGATCCCGTTTGCCGCCACGCCGCTCAACCTCGCCTTCCTGCTCGCGCTGGCGGCGTCGGTGCTGGTGTGGCTCTTCGTCTGGCGGACCCGCTGGGGCTATGCGCTGCGCGTGGCCGGACTCAACCCGGCGGCGGCCCGCTACGCCGGCATCCGGCCCGAGCGCGTCACGGTCGGCGCCATGCTGCTCTCGGGCGCGCTGGCCGGCTCGCTCGGCCTCAACGAGCTCATGGGCTCGCAGCACCGCATCCTGCTCGATTTTCCCGGCGGCGCGGGCTTCGTCGGCATCGCGGTCGCGCTGATGGGCCGCAACCACCCCGTGGGCATCCTGCTCGCGTCGGTGCTGTTCGGCGCCCTCGTGCAGGGCGGGTCGCAGCTGTCGTTCGACATGCCGCACGTGAACCGGGACATGGTCGTGGTGATCCAGGGCCTCGTGATCCTGTTCTGCGGCGCGCTGGAGAACGTCTTCCGGACGCCGCTCGCGGCGCTGCTGGGACAAAGGAAACCGGTGGGCTCGGACCGGTAGCGGCTCCTGCGCATGGAAACCTACACCCTCATCGTCCTGCTGCTGGCCGCGACCCTCCGGGTGGCGACGCCGCTGCTGCTGGCGGCGCTGGCCGGGCTGTTCTCGGAGCGCGCGGGGGTGATCGCGCTGGGGCTGGAGGGCATGATGCTCGGCGCGGCCTTCGCGGCGGCGGCAGCCTCGGCGGTGAGCGGCTCGGCCTGGGTCGGGCTGGGGGCGGGCATCGCGGTCGCGGTGATCCTCGCGCTGCTGCTGGGCTTCGCCTGCGTGACGCAGCGGGGCAACCAGGTCGTGGCTGGCATGGCGGTGAACATCATGGTCGCGGGGCTCGGCCCGGCGCTGGCGCTGGCGTGGTTCGACCTCGGCGGCCAGACGCCCCAGCTCGAGGGGGCCGGCCAGCGCTTCCTCGGCCTGGCCTGGCCCGGGGCGGCCGCGGCGGCCCGGACGGCGCCGTTTCCCGGACTGCTCTATGCCCAGCTGCTGAGCGGGCACAACCTGATCGTCTACCTCGCCGCCGCGCTGGTGCCGGTGAGCGCGTGGATTCTCTACCGCACCCGGTTTGGCCTAAGGCTGCGCGCGGTCGGCGAGAATCCCCAGGCGGTCGATACCGCGGGCATCGGCGTGGCGGCGCTGCGCTACCAGGCGGTCATCATCTCCGGCGTGCTTTGCGGCGTCGCCGGCACCTACCTGTCCACGGCGGCCAGCGCGGGCTTCGTCCGCGACATGACCGCGGGCAAGGGCTACCTGGCGCTGGCGGCGCTGATCTTCGGGAAGTGGCGGCCGTATCCGACCCTGGGCGCCTGCCTGCTGTTCGCCTTCACCGATGCGCTCGCCACGCGGCTGCAGGGCGTGGACCTCCCCCTGGTGGGCGTCATTCCGGTCCAGTTCATCCTGGCGCTGCCCTACGTGCTCACCGTGCTGCTGCTCGCCGGCTTCGTCGGGACGGCGGTGCCGCCGCGGGCCAGCGGGGTGCCCTACGATAAGAATGCCTGATGGCCGGGTCTGGGACCGCGGCGCAAGTAACGCGGCTGCAGACTCAAGCCGCGCCTGCGCCGTGAGTTTTTTCGCGTTGCCGCCTTGGCGGGTCGCGGCAGCGTGGCCCCGATGAAAAAGCTCACGTTCTGGCTCCTGTTGTTCATCGGGGTGCGTGTCGGCTTCGCCGCGCCGGCCGCGGATTATTTCGACGCCAAGGGGCGGGCGGACGCCTGGAGCGGCGGCGTGAAGCTCATCGAGATCCAGACCGCAAAGGGGAAGTTCAAGGTCTGGACGAAGCGCGTCGGCAACAACCCGCGCATCAAGGTGCTGCTGCTGCACGGCGGTCCCGGCGCTACGCATGAATATTTCGAGGCGTGCGACAGTTTTTTTCCGGCGGCCGGCGTGGAATACTATTACTATGACCAGCTCGGCTCGGCGTACAGTGACCAGCCCGATGACGACGCGCTGTGGACGACCGAGCGTTTCGTGGACGAGGTGGAGCAGGTGCGACAAGCGCTGGGGTTGAACCACGACAATTTCTACCTGCTGGGCCAATCGTGGGGTGGGATCCTCGCGATCGAATACGCGCTGAAGTACCAACAGAACCTGAAGGGACTGATCATCTCCAACATGGTGTCGAGCATCCCGGTCTATAATGCCTACGCGAAAAAGGTGCTCATGCCGGCGATGGACCCGAAGATTCTCGCGGAGATCCTGAAGCTGGAGGCGGCGAAGGACTTTGCGAACCCGCGGTATGAGGAGCTGCTGTTTGGCAGCTATTACGTGGAGCACATCCTGCGGCGTCCGGTCGAGCAGTGGCCGGATCCGGTGACCCGCGCTTTCGGCAAGCTGAACAAGAAGATCTACCTGCTCATGCAGGGTCCGAGTGAAATGGGGTCCACGCCGGATTGCCGGCTTGCGCAATGGGACCGCTCCGGGGACCTGCACCGGATCACCGTGCCGACGCTCGTGGTCGGCGCGCGGTACGACACGATGGAGCCGGCGCACATGGCGTGGATGGCGCGGCAGTTCCCGCACGGCCGCTACTTGTACTGCGCCAACGGCAGCCACCTCGCGATCTACGACGATCAGGAAACGTGGTTCAAGGGCGTGATCGCCTTCCTGCAGGATGTGGACCAAGGGAAATAAACCCCCACGCGTCAATGCCGGCCAGATTCGAGTTTTCCCCGACGGGATTCCACCGCAGACCTAGACCATGACAATTGAAGAACGCCTGTCCCGCCATCTCTCCCGGACGCCCGACACGGCCGGGGCGCTCTTCATCGCGGCGAACGCGACGGTGCAGGGCGACGTCGTGCTCGGCCCGTCGACCAGCGTGTTCTACGGCGCCGTGCTGCGGGGCGACATCCACGAGATCCGGGTGGGCGAGGGCACGAACATCCAGGACAACGCGATTGTCCACCTGGCCGACGACTACGGCGCCTACATCGGGAAGTGGTGCACAATCGGCCATGCGGCGATCGTCCACGCCTGCACGATCGGTGACGAGTGCCTGATCGGGATGGGTGCGACGGTCCTCGACGGCGCGAAGATCGGGGCGCAGAGCATCGTGGGCGCGAACACCCTGGTGCCGCAGCGCTTCGAGTGTCCGCCCGGCTCGATGGTCCTCGGGACGCCGGCCAAGGTGGTGCGTCCGCTCAAGCCCGAGGAGATCGCCGGCCTGCGCGGGTGGGCCGAGAAGTACGTGGCCACGGCGAAGGCGCACGCTAAGCTGCAGCAGAAGCACGAGGGCTGAAGCACGAAATCCGAGAGCAGCACCCGCCAGACCCAATCTGCCAGGGTTTGAAGAATTGACCTCGGTTCGCTGACGATTCCCTCGAATTTCGTGCCTCGAGTTTCGAGTTTCCAAAACTACGGTCGCTCCAGCGTGAAGAACGTGTAGCGGTAGTTCGCGTCGGCGCTTGCGCGGCGGTCCAGCTCGCGCCACGCGAGGTGGCGCCATTCCGGGAAGTGGGTGTCGCCGGGCACGTCGGCGTGCACGAGCGTCAGGTGCAGCCGCATGGGCCGGTCGAGGGCGAGGGTCTCGGTGTAGATGCGCTCGCCGCCGCAGATGTGGATCTCGCCCGGGAGCGTCTCGGCGATCGCGAGCGCGGCGGGCAGGGAAGGGGCGACCTGCACGCCCGGGGCGGCGAGGTCGGCCTGGCGGGTGAGCACCACCGGGCGCCGGCCGTCGAGGGCCACGCGCGGCCAGTGGGTGAAGCAGATCCGGCCGAGCACGACCACCTGCCCGGCGGTCTGGGCGTGGAAAAACGCGAGGTCCTCCGGGATGCTCCAGGGCAGGCGCTGGTCCTGGCCGATGACGCGGTTCTCGGCGCAGGCGACCTGGAGATGGAGGAGCTTCACGGCGAGGGTGTGATCGCGGGTACCATGGCCACTCGGCCGTCCGTCGCAAACCCCGATTGAGCCAATTTGGCGGATGCGGGCTGGATTTGGCATCGATTTGTCGGGGCCGCAACGTAGCGTGCCGCTCCATGAACCCCACCCTTGGGTTGCCCGTTGGATTCCGGTCGGCGCTCCGCTGGCTGTGCCTTGGCTTCTGCTGGTTCGGATCGGCGTCCCTGCAGGCGAAATCCCCCTGGACGCGGGTCAGCGCGGGTAACTTTGTGATCTACACGAATGACACCGTCAGCGAGGCGCGCGACTGGGCCATTGGTTTGGAGGCCTTTCGCCTGCACCTGCAGTCCATCGTGCCGCTGGATGCGCGGCGGTTGGATCCGTTCATGATGGTCGAGTTCGAGGATCCCCGGACCTACAAGGCCGTCGCCGGCGTGAGGGAGCATGAGGATCCGCTGCATGAGACGACGAGCATCTTCAACAGTCGCTCCGGCCGGTTCTTGGGCGCGATCAGCCCGGAGGGCGACGAGGAGGATGCCCGGCACGCCGTCTTTCTCCAGGCCAGCGTCTGGCTGACGCGCTCCAGCCGGTTTCCCCTGCCGGTCTGGTTGGAAACCGGCTTGCGGATGATCTACGCGGACCACGTCTTCACCAATGGCGAGATGCTGATCGGCCGGCCGCAGGAATCATCGGCGAAGAGCCTGGAGAATGGTCTGCGCATCCCCCTGGCGAGGTTTCTGCAGATGGGCACCGGGTCCAAGGATTACGACCGCCCGGAAGGCTATTACAACGCGCAGGCCTGGGCCTTCGTGCATTTCCTGCTGTTCGGCGAAAACGGCGCAAATCGGGCCAACCTCGCGCGGTACCTCGACGCCATCCTCCGCAGCGACGACTTGGGCACGTGCGAATCGCTCCTCTATCCGCAGGGACTGGATGATTTGAATGCGCGGTTCACGCGCTACGTGAAGACGGCGAGCTATCGCATGGAGGCGGTCCCGGTGAAGCTCGGCCCGATCGCGGCGGGCCTCGAAGTCCGTCCGGCCACCGAGGCCGAGATCCAGACCGCATTTGGCTACCTCGCGCTGGCGTTTCACGGCGTGGGCGAGGCGACGCCGTATTTTGACCGCATGGCGGAATTGGCGCCCCGGTTGCCGTCCACCTATGAAGCGCTGGCCGAGCTCGCCAATCAGCGCGGCGACACCCCGGAAATGATCCACTGCTACCAGGAGGCCGTGCAGGCCGGATCGACGTTTCACCTGGCGCACTATTACGCCTATTACCCGACGGTGCAGGTTTTCTACGGCAGTGAGGCGGCGGCGGACGTCACGGACGCGGCGGCGGCGCGGCGGGGCGTGGACGGCATCAAGGACCTCCTGCGCATGCGGCCGGGCTTCTTCGAAGGCTACGACGCGATGGCGGGAATCATGGGCTCCTTGACGTCAACCAACGACGACGACGAGGCGATGCTCAAGGAGGCGCGGCGACTGTTTCCCGACGACGCGATGCTCGAGTGCGGCCAGGCGGCCTACGAGATCCTGAAGCATCGCTTCGTCGATGCGCAGAAGCGGCTTGATCGGGTCTGGGGCGGGACCCTGGCGAATTCCGGCCGCACGATGATTTATGCCGGCAAGCTGAAGGCGCGGCTGCGCGCGGCCAACAGCCTCTACTGGCTCGAGAAGTTCGCCGCCGCGGAGGACTATGCGAGCCTGGAAAAGCTCCTGCCGCAGCTCAACGGGGCGCCGCTGCGACAGGATGAGCGTGAACGCGTGAGGGCAGTCAGCCTTGGTTTTGCCGGCTGGACCACGCTGAGCTTGGTCCGGGAAGCCGAGGCGCGGCAGGATTGGAACGCCGCCGAAGTGCTGCTCGGCGGGGTCGAGCGGAACAAGCTCTCCCCCAAGCTCCGCGCCGAAGCCGATGCCCGCGCCGCCGAGATCAAGGCGGCGAAGGCGCCGGCGCCGAAAGCGGCGCCTTAGCTGGCCGGGACGATGGTGATGCTCTCCACCTCGATGCGGTCGATCGGGGTGCTCTTCTCGCCGCCACCGCCACCCGTCGTGGGCACCGTGGCGATGCGCTCGAGGACGTCGTCGCCCTTCACCAGCTCGCCGAAGGCGGTGTACTGGCGATCGAGGAACTTGGCGTCGCCGTGGCAGATGAAGAATTGGCTGCCGGCGGAATCAGGATGCGAGGAACGCGCCATCGAGATCACGCCGCGGACATGGGACTTCGCATTGAACTCGGCCTTGACCTTGTGGCCGGGGCCGCCGGTGCCGGGCATGCCGGTCTCGCCCTTGCGCGTGTTGGGGCAGCCGCCCTGGATCATGAAGCCCTTGATGATGCGGTGGAACGCGGTGCCGTCGTAAAACTTGGCGTTCGCGAGCTGCTTGAAGTTCTCCACGGTCTTGGGCGCGACGTCGGGCCAGAAGGCGATCGTCATCTCACCATAGGAGGTCTTGATCAGGGCGTGTTCAACGGGGGCGGGAGTGCTCATGAGGCGCGCAGCGAACCGAACCGGCCGCCGCGCGGCAAGACCCAAACGCGGGCCGGCCCGCGGCGGCGGAGAGCGCACTCCAGGATCACGGAAGCAGGGAGTGACGGAAGCGCGGATGCGGGCGAGGGCCGGGCTTCCCGGGATTTTCGCCCTTCCGCGTCTTCGCGATCGGATCGGGTCAGGCGAAGGCCTCGTCCACGAGCTCGCAGAAGTGGTGGATGAGGAACAGGTGGGCCTCCTGGGCGGAGGCGCCGCTGTGGCCGGGGATGATCAGCTCGCAGGTGGCGAGGCCCTTGGCCTTGCCGCCGCCGCGGCCGAGGAAGGCGAGGCTGCGCAGGCCGAGGTTGTTCGCCTCGCGCAGCGCCGCCACGATGTTGGCGGAGTTGCCGCTGGAGGTCAGCACCACCACGAGGTCGCCGGGGTGGGCGAGGCCGGTGATCTGGCGCGAGAACACCTGGTCGTAGCCGTAGTCGTTCCCGATGCACGTGACGAGCGAGCCGTCGGCCGAGAGCGCGATCGCCGGCAGTGACGCACGGTTCTTCTGGTAGCGCCCGACCAGCTCGGTCGAGAAATGCGCCGCCTCGGCCGCGCTGCCGCCGTTGCCGCAGACGAGGAGCTTCTTGTCGTGCTTCAGCGTCTCGACGATCAGCTGGCCGGCCTGGTCGATGGCCGGACGGATCGTGGACAGCGCCTGCAGGGTGCGGACGGATTCGGCAAGCGAGGCTTCGAAGGTCATTGCCAAGGGTGTTAGCGGGTGGGAGGGGATTGGACAAGCTGAACCACGGGAAGGGATGCATGATCCCAGCGGCCACGCCGGCGGCGCGGGGCGGGTGTTGGGGGTGCGGCGCACTCGGGGGCGGGGAGAAAAATCAAAGTCCCGCCGCCACGCTTGCGTCCGCGCAGGCGCGAATCGTAACTCGTGAATCGTAATTTAAGCATGCGCCTTCGGAAAATCACGCTGCGGCACTTCCGGAATGTGGGCTTCGCCACGCTCGAGCTGGCGGGGCGGCAGCAGTTCCTGGTCGGCGCGAACGGGCAGGGGAAGACCAACCTGCTGGAGGCGGCGGGCTTTCTCACCGCGCTGCGGTCGTTCCGGGCCGCCGACCCCAAGCCGCTCATCGGCCACGGGCAGCACGTCGCGGCCATCGCGGCCGACCTCGACCATGAGCGGCAGGGCGCGACGCAGGTGACGGTGAAGCTGCGCCGCGACGGCAAGGAGCTGTGGTGCGACCAGGCGCGCGTGACCCGGCTGGCGGATCACCTGGGGAAATTCCCCACGGTGGTCTTCTCCTCGCAGGACCTGCTGCTGGTGCA
>Ga0265327_10002622_pt1 | contig 18578 bp, 16 predicted proteins | sample 41621metaG_FD_202089 | JGI IMG/M metagenome (GOLD analysis project Ga0265327, IMG submission 202089) | Rhizosphere microbial communities from Carex aquatilis grown in University of Washington, Seatle, WA, United States - 4-16-21 metaG | ecosystem: Host-associated > Plants > Roots > Rhizosphere...
CGCTAACTCGCCGATCTGGCGATCGAGGTCACTGCGGCACCGTAAGCGGAGGAAAAACAACGTTTAAGGCACCAAGAGCGCCAAGATAAGGCACCAAGAGCGCCAAGATGAGTGTCGCCGCCGTTGCCTATTCAGACCACGACGGCGTGTGGGCGAGAGCCGGGTGAACTCCGGCGTAAAACGTCTCCAACCCGGAGTAAAATCTGCTGTAGCCTGCACGTCGGCGGCCGGAACGGTTGCCGGGCTTCTACGTTCGGCTTGCCATGCGATCGCCGAACAAATGGAGGCGAAGGGCTGATGCAGCGCAGTATCGACGGGTTGTGGACGTTCGAAGCGATATCGCGGGAGGGCTGGCCGGTCGGGGGCGCGGTGGTCCTGCTCGGCGGCCGCCTGCTCGGCGGAGGCAATCACTATTATTATGTCGGCACCTACCGCGAAAACGGGCGCGCATTCGAGGGCGAGGCGCGGCTGTTCCATTTCCACGGTCCGGCCGTCAACGCGTTCGGCGACACCACGCCGGACTTTCACGTCCTGCTCCATGGCCGCCGCCTGTCCGACGTGATCGATGGCGAAGCGTACCGGCCTGAGAGTCCGCATATGAAGCGGGCATTCCGGCTGCTCTGGCGAGCGGCGGCGACCTGAGGGCGCCGACGGGTTGTCGCCGGATCGGCGGCGATGACAGGGCGACAATTTGAGAAATCATTCTCAAATAAACAATCCTATAATTTTGAGAAAACAAACATTATTTCCCGTCACGGACCGCCACGCACAGAAATCATCCGACATAAATCCTCATGCACCCCGCCTCAATTCCTCTGGAACCGTCGCCAACGTGAAGTGTTGAGTTGGTGCAGAAGGAACAATGGGCGGAGGTATTATGCGTATCCTATCGGTCGTCGCGATGGTTCTCATGCTCAGCGGCTGCGGGACCCTCGTGGGTGCGGGCGCCGGCGGGCTGGTCGGCAACCAGTTCGGCAAGGGATCCGGCAAGACGGCGGCGACGCTCGGCGGCATCGCCGCGGGCGGCTATCTCGGCAGCAAGCTCTGATCGATAGAGCCAAGCCTCTTCTTTCATACATCACGCCAGCGGCCGATGAGGCAAGCTCAACGGCCGTTGGCATTATCTGGCGGAAGCCGCCTTTCTCATCGATGCGGGCGGCTCCGCCGACGCCGATGACGCAACCTCGCGCGGCAGCAGGATCCGGATCGTGGTGCCGCGTCCCGGTGCGCTCCTGATCGTTAGGCCGCCACCGGACCGGCGGGCGAAGTCGTCGACCATGCTGAGGCCGAGGCCGGTCCCGTGTTCCGGCCCCTTCGTCGTGAAGAACGGCTCGAACACGTGCTGGAGCACCTCCGGCAGCATGCCGTGGCCGGTATCGGTGACGGCGAGACCGACGTAGTCGCCCGGCGCAAGATCGGCCGCCGCCACGGCCTTGTCCGGAGCATCCCGATTGCCGGCCGCAGCGTCGGCCGCAACCGTACAGTTCCGGGTAACGATCGTCAGGCGACCGCCCTCCGGCATCGCGTCGCGGGCATTCACGACGAGGTTGAGCAGCGCGGTCTCAAGCTGGTTGCGGTCGGCGACCGTTCGCAGGAGGTCGTCGGACAGGTCAAGCTGGAACTCGACGTGGCTGGGCAGGGCCTGCTGCAAAAGATCCGCAATGCCGCGGACGACCTCGTTCAGGTCCAGCGTTTCCCGCTGCGGTTGCTGCCGGCGCGAGAAAGCCAGGAGCTGCCGCACGACATGCGCGGCCCCCTCGACGCCCTGAAGCGCGTGCGATAGCGGTCGCGTCGCTTTCGGCACGTCGGCGCAGATCCCGTCGAGGCGTTCGAGGCTGCCGGCGATCACGGTGAGAAAATTGTTGAAGTCGTGGGCTAGGCCGCCGGTCAACTGGCCGACTGCCTCCATTTTCTGCGCCTGCCGCAGCGCCGCCTCGGTCTCGGCGCGGCGGCGCATTTCGCCGAGCAGGCGATGCAGCGCGAGGGCTTCCCGGCGCGTGTGGCGCAGCGCAAGCAGCGTGACGAAGAACAGGACGATGCCGGCGGCGCCGATCCCGGCGCCATAGACCAGAAGAGCCTGGTGCCAGGGCGCCAGCACGACCGGCGCCGCCATGCCGAAGGCGACATAGAGCGGATGACCGGCGATCCGGCGGTATCCGACCAGCCGCTCGACGCCGTCGACCGGCGAAACCTGCCAGAGCACGCCCGTCTCGGCGTCCCTGATCGCACGGCCGAGCGGAGCGCTCGGCGCGATCTGGACCGGACTCGCCGTGGCCGGCGGATCGCGCGCCAGGATCTGGCCGTCGGCACGGAACAGGATCGCCACGTGGTCCGGCTCGGGGATTACGCTGCGGAAGAAGCTCTGGAAGTAGCCGGCCGAGACGGAGATGGCGATCACGCCGTCGAACCCGCCGTCGGCCGGCCGGGAACGCCGGCGGCTCAGACCGAAGGACGGCACGCCGGTCGTCCGGCCGGTGTAGGCGCTGCCGACGAAGGTGCCGGCATCGGCGCGCTCCCTGTGAACGGCGACGTAATCGCGGTCGGCGCCGTTCAGGGCCGGCTGCCAGGGTACGCTGGCGTTGCGCACATAACCGTCCGAGTCGATGAGCCAGATCGAGACCACTTGGCCCCGTCCCGCCTCCAGGCCCCGCAGGAACGCGGTGATCTCGGCCGACCGATCGATCTCGTCCCAGCCCAGCCCGGCGAGGCGGCTCTCGATGCGGTCGAGGATAAGCTCCTCCGTCTCAAACACTTTCAGCGCGTGTTCGGCGAGGATGTCGACGGTCCGCTGGACGACCCGGTTCGCATCCTCCATGACCTGGCGGTAATTCTGCCAGGCGACGAGCGCCATCACGATCAGCGGGAGCACGGCTGAGGCGGCGAGAAGACCACGCAGCCATGCGATCAGCCGACGGATGCCCTTGAGATTGGATTCGACCGCTTCAGGCATCGGCTGTTACCGGCCATGCCGTGGGAGAGCATGCCGGCGAACGCTCCGGTGCCGCCGGGAAGGCGGACCTGCCCGTATGCCGCGAACAGAAAACGCCTCGGACGACCGTACCGACGGCATGGCACTGTTCCTTCCTGAGGGAAAGCGCAGCAACACATCAAATAGAAATCGTTAGCGACCATCGTAACGCTTCGACGGGAATGCTCAACAGGTTTAACACCGTGCTACGGGAGCAAAAAAGTATAGAGACCTTCGATCTAGGAACATAAATCTAGAATGTATGATCTTTATCTCTTTTTTGTGGCCAGCCAACGCGATGCGCAAAAATACCCGGAGTATATTTTTTCCAATTGGCCGTAAGCTTTCGGTTTTTTGAAAATCGGCATTCGGAATGTTGCGGCGCTGCTTGCCGCCGCCTATCCGAAAAGGCAGGGAGCACGCCGGGTCGCACAGCTCCCGAAGCGATCCGCGCCCCGTCGCCCATCCGCAGGAGCAAGCGTTCAGCGGGTGCACAATGGACAAAATGCGCGCAGACGGCGTTCATCCATCGGTTCCGCCGGCCGGTGCCGGCGCAACTTGCAGAGGGCGCAACCCAGAGGACGGGGCGAATGCGGGCGAAGGCGGCAATATCAGCCACGGCGGCGGCGGCGCTGCTTGCCGCCGCGGTCGCGGGCTGCGGCGTAATCGGTGCACCGCCGCCGCTGGACAAGGTCGAGGTGCCGCAGCCGCCGCCCGGAGCGGCGCCGCCCATCGTCGGCACGGACGGGAAGCCGCTGCCGCCGGAGCGGCGCAAGGCGGTGCTGGCGCGCCTGGAGACCGAAAACGGCGGCGGCGCTGCCGCCGACGCCCTGATCGAGCGGCACCTCGCGGTCGAGGCCGCCGCGGCGGGCACGCCGCTGGTCGCCGGCAACCGGGTCACGCTGCTGCATGACGGGCCGATGGTGTTCCGCGCGATGATGGCGGCGATCCGCGGCGCACGCCACACCATCAATCTGGAGTTCTTCATCATCGATCCGGTAGGGATCGGAGAGGAGTTCGCGGAGCTGCTGCTCGAGAAGCGGGCCGAGGGCGTCGAGATCAACCTGATCTACGACGCGGTCGGCTCGAAGGACACGCCGGAGGCCTATTTCGGGCGGCTGCGGGCGGCCGGCGTGCGCGTCCTCGAATTCCGCCCGCTGAACCCGCTCAACGTCGATGATATCGCCGACTGGAACCCGAACGACCGCGACCACCGCAAGATCGTGATCGTCGACGGACGGACCGCCTTCACCGGCGGCGTCAACCTCAGCGCGAGCTACGGCGACAGGACGACGAATAGACCCGGCCCCCGCAAGGATCCCGGGCCGGTGCCGGGAGTACCCTGGCGCGACACCTGCGTCAGGATCGAAGGCCCCGCGGTCGCCGAGTTCCAGAAGACCTTCCTGGCGCAGTGGCGGGCGCATGGCGGCGAGGACCTGCCCGACGCACGGTTCTTCCCCAAGCTCCCGATGCAGGGCGACGCCGTCGTGCATGTCATCGCGACCGAGGGCACGGACGGGCCGCCGGCCTTCTACGAGACGCTGCTTTCGGCAATCGCGAGCGCGACGCACCGCATCGACCTGACCGAAGCGTACTTCGCGCCGCCGCCGGCAGAGATCGAGGCGCTGGCGGCGGCGGCGCGGCGCGGCGTCAAAGTGCGGATCGTCCTGCCGAAGATCACCGACCAGCCGAAGGTCGTGTTCGCCAGCCGGACCAACTACCAGACGCTGCTCGACGCCGGGGTCGAGATCTACGAGCGGCGCGACGTCGTGCTGCATGCGAAGACCGTATCGATCGACGGCGTGTGGTCGTCGGTCGGCTCGGCGAACCTCGACTACCGCAGCATATTGTTCAACGACGAGGACGTCGCCGTGGTGCTCGGCCGGGAGTTCGGCGACGCGATGGCGGCGCTGTTCGAGGAGGACGTCGCGCGGTCCGACCGGATCGACCCGGAGCGCTGGGCGGAGCGGCCGTTCGGCGACCGGATCAAGGAATGGGTCGCGCGGCTGATCCAGTACTGGCTGTGACCGGACCTGCCGCGCCGGGATTTCCCATCAGGACCGCGGAGCGACCGGCAGCGGCAGCGGGACGGCGGAGCCGCCGCCGTGAAAGCGCCCTTCTTCCCGGGCGAGGCTATTCCCGGCGGTTGCCGGTCGCGGCGCCGCGCTTCCACCGCCGCCGCCCGATCAGCTCGGAGAGCGCGAGCGACGTGATGCCGAGGCAGAAGGGGACGAGGAAGTAGACGACGCGGAAGACGACGAGCGCGCCGACCGGATCCTCGTCCGGCGGCAGCAGCAAGATCACGACGGCCTCCAGCACGCCCCAGCCGCCCGGCACGTGCGCGACGAAGGCGGCGACGCTGGCCGCAGCGTAGGCGGCGGCGACGCTGAAATAGCCGACATCGGGCGCGGCGCCGGCGAGCGTCTGATGCAGCACGCCGGCGACGAGCAGGAAGTTGGCGCCGCCCACCGCGACCTGCCCCAGCGCGAGGCGAAGCGGCGGCATCGCGATCCACCAGCGCCCGATATGCAGCGGCCGGCGCCGCAGCAGCGCCGCGAGCAGCACGTAGAAGCCGATAAGGACGAAGCCGGCGGCGCCGAACAGCCGCAGCCGGCCGGGCGGCGCGCCGCCGAGCGCGTCCTGGAGCAGCGGCGGCGCCGCGACGAGCGCCGCCGAGGCGAGCGCGCCGAGGCCGATCGCGACCGTCGCGCCGCAGAACAGCACGATCCGCGCGACGTCGCCGGCGCCGAGACCCCAGGCGCTGTAGAAGCGATAGCGCAGCGTACCGCTGCTGACCGCGGAGAAGCCGATATTGTGGCCGATCGACAGCGCGGTGAACGAGGCGAGCGCGATCCGCCGGTACGGCAGGCGCCGTCCGACATAGCGCACCGCGAGCGCGTCGAAGAGGCTCAGCATCGTGTAGCTGGCGGCGGCGCAGAGCACGGCGGCGGCGACCCGCCAGGGCGGTATCGCCGCGATCGACGCCTCGATGTCGGCGAGGCTGTAGCGGCGCAGCACGCGGACGAGGAGGAACAGCGCGAGCGCGACGGCGAACGCCGCCACCGCCGCCCACAGCAGGCGCGACAGCCGCCATCGGCGCTTGTGCGCGTCGTCCGCTTTCGCCGTCGCTGCCGGCGTCCCGTCCATTGCTACACCGCCGCTCCCTGCCTGCCGCCGCCCTCCCCGCCTTGCACGAAAGGACGGCAAGACGTTCTACCCGCCCCGGAGGAGCGGTGCGGCGTGGCGGGCGGATTATGCCGGCGGAGGCGTCTCCGCGCGAGGTTGGCGACGGAGAGGCCGCGATGCCGCAGCCGCTCGGCCCCGGTCTTCGACCAGGGCCGGGCGGCCGAGGTCTCAGGCGCCGCGATGGCGATGGCGACGGCGCAGCAGTCCGGCGCCGCCGAAAAGGCCCGACGTCAACAGGGCGACGCTCGACGGCTCGGGTACGGTGAACTGCTCGGGCACATAGTCCGGCAGGTCACTCTTGCCGATCTTGAAGACGAAGAACGGGTTGCCCGTACCGGGCACGAAATCATTGTCGGCGGTAACCACCAGCCGATGGTCGCCGTCGGCGAAATCCGGGCCGAAGGCGAGCCCCTCGATCTTTTCCGGAAACGCGCTGCCGGCGAGGCCGTATTTCGGGTCGAGCAGGTCGAGGAACACCGACTGCGTGACCGCCTTCACTCCCTTCGGCAGCCCGGTCGCGGGCAGCGAGGCGATGCCGCTGACGTCGGTGGCGCCGGTGAGGTCGATCTTGACGACCTTCTTGAACTTGGCGTCCGTGCCGCCGTTGGTGTCGCGCTCGTCGACGAGCAACTCGTGATCGTTGATCGCGACGAGGTCGCTGACGACGTTGCTCTTGCTGCTCATCTGATAGACGAACTCGTGCGTCGCGTTCGTCTGCAGGTCGATCGACAGGATGCGCAGGTTCGTGCCCAGCTTCTTGCCTTTGGAATCCAGGGCGTTGTCCTGGAGGAGCGGGCTTTGGACGATCGCGAAGAGGGTCTTGCCGTCGGGCGAGATCGCCATTCCCTCCAGGCCCTTGTTGGCGACGCGGCCGGACTTGTTGCCGGCGATCTCGGCGTCTCCCGTCGGGGCCGGGTTCGCGACGTTGAAGGTGGCGGGAACCGGGATGCTCCGGATGCGCTCGCCGGTCTTGCGGTCGAACTGGTTGATGAACGGCCCGTACTCGTCCGAGACGTAGACCGACTTGCCGTCCGGGCTGACGCGCACGCTCTCCGGATCGAGGCGCATGCTGCTCGGCGAGTTCTTCGCGTCGTAGCCGGTGCTGAGCCCGGTGAAATAGTTCTGGCCGGTCTTGCCGCCGACGTTCAGCGCCGGGTTCGGGTTCGGCGTGCCGACGAGCGGGGTCGGGCTGCTGAGGAGCGTCGTGCCGAGCAGGGTCGGCGTCACCGTGCCGCCGCCTTGCGCCGCGCCGAGCTTGACGTTCAGGTTCACCGTCTCGAAGCGCGCGACATACGACGTCGTGTTGTCGACGGCCGGGTTCCAGTTCGTGGCGTTCGGGCCGCGGTCAGGCACGAGGATGTACTCGTTGCCGATGCCGGTATAGGCGATGCCGGACCCGATGCCGCCGATCCGGTTATCGGGCGTGCCGTCCTGCAGGATGTTGGTGAGGCCGGAAAAATCGGTCCCGTCGAGCGATCCGGACCCGACATACAGGATGCTCGCGGCAGCAGGCGCGCCGCCGGCGACGAGCGCGGCGGCGAGCAGCGCAGCCGGCAGCAGGCCGGCCGCCGCGGCTGCGGTGGCAAGTTTCTGGCGCATGTCCCCTCAGGGTCAGGAAAAGGTTTACGTCGTCTGCGGCGGGGACGCTAGCCGATGAATGTAACGGTTTCATGACAGCAGCGCGATAAGCGCATGAGTCGCCGCCGTTCGGAGAAATGGCGCTCTCGGGCGAGTCTCCGCATCAAACCGGCGCGCGGTCGCAGGTCCGGCAGGTCTCGTCCGGGAAGGTCGGGTAGCGGATCGAAACGCCGCCGGTGCAGCCGGACGCGGCGAGCAGGATGCCGGCCAGGACCGCGAGGAGCGTCAGCATGGTCTCGGCCCGGCGCATCCGCATGGTCCTCGCTTCCGGATCTGCCTGCGGGCAGTGTCCCGCACCGTTTCCGGCAACGCAAGGCGGACGGCCGGTCCGGAGTCGACGCCGGCCGGAAACTCGGCGATAGAATGCGCCCGACGATCGAGGCTCCGCCGAACCGCGCCGGCCCGGCGGGCCATCCGCAACGCGCGCACGGAACGGAGCGGGACATGGACACCGAGGAACGACGGCCGCAGCACCTCGTCACCGACCTTGCGGCGCTGGAGCGGATCTACGGCACCACGCCCAGCGAGGCATCGCTGGTCAAGGAGACCGACCATATCCACCCGGTCTACCGCGCCCTGATCGAAGCGTCGCCCTTCGCCGTGCTGGCGACGAGCGGCCCCGGCGGGCTCGACGCGTCGCCGCGCGGCGACATGGCCGGGTTCGTCGCGGTCGAGGACGAGCGGACGCTGCTGATCCCCGACCGGCGCGGCAACAACCGCATCGACAGCCTGCGCAACATCCTCGCCGATCCGCGCGTCGCGCTGCTGTTCCTGATCCCCGGCGTCGGCGAGACGCTGCGCGTCAACAGGCGGGCGGCGATCTCGGTCGACCCGGCGCTGCTCGACCGCTTCGCCGTCGACGGCAAAGCGCCGCGCTCGGTCCTCGTCGTCGCAGTCGAGACGGTCTACTTCCAGTGCTCGCGGGCGATCGTGCGCTCGCAGCTCTGGGACCCGTCGCGGCACGTCGAGCGGTCCAGCCTGCCGAGCACGGGGACGATCCTCGCCGAGCTGAGCCGATCGCGCATCGACGGCGCCGAATACGACCGCGAGCAGCCGGGGCGGATGAAGGCGACGCTTTATTGACCAAAGGCGACGATCGTGGCGCGGCGGCGGCGGCGCCCGCAAACGGCAGCCGGCGCGCTCGCCGCGTCAGTCGCCGCTGCCGGACGCGGCGAGACCGGCCTCCGGGACGCCGCCGCCGCGCTCCGCCGGCTTCACGCCGCCGATGCGCAGCACCAGCAGCGCCGCGAGCATGCAGAGCGCCCCCGAGATCACGAACGCCACCATGTAATCGCCGAGCGCGGTGCGGAAGATGCCGCCGAACAGCGCCGCGGCGCCGCCGCCGACTTGATGGCCGACAGCGAGCCAGCTGAAGACCAGCGCGCCGTTCTCCTTGCCGAAAACGTCGGCGGTCAGGCGCGCCGTCGGCGGCACCGTGGCGATCCAGTCGAGCCCGAAGAAAATCCCGAACAGCATCATGCCGTAGACCGACGAGTCGAAAGCGTACGGAAGGTAGAGCAGCGACAAGCCGCGCAATGCGTAATACCAGAACAGCAGATACCGGTTGTTCCAGCGGTCGGAGAGCCAGCCGGAGATCGTGGTGCCGACGAAGTTGAACAAGCCCATCATGGCGAGCAGTCCGGCGGCGCGGATCTCGGGCACGCCGTGATCGATGCAGGCCGGAATGAAGTGCGTCCCGACGAGCCCGTTGGTGCTGGCGCCGCAGATGAAGAAGCTGCCGGACAGCAGCCAGAAGTCGCGCGACTTGGTGGCTCGGCCGAGCGCGCCGAACGCGAGGGCGATCGGGTTGGGGCGCGGCCCGGCGGGCGCCGTGTCGATCATCCGCGCACCGTATGGCGCCAAGCCGAGATCGGCCGGGCGCTCGCGGACCAGGAGCAGCACGACCGGCACCATCGCCAGAGCCGCCGCGGCCGTGATCCAGGTCACGGTGCGCCAGCCATAGTCGCCCATCACGGCGGCGAGAACCGGGAGGAAGACAAGCTGGCCGGCCGCAGTGCTGGCGGACAGCATGCCCATGACGAGTCCGCGGCGCTCGACGAACCACCGATTCACGATGGTCGCGCCCAGCGCCATCGCCATGACGCCGGTGCCCAGGCCGGTCAGCACGCCCCATAGCAGCACCAACTGCCAGACCTGCGTCATCAGCGAGGTGAGCGCGACGCCGACCGCGACGGCGACAAGCGCTCCGGCGACCGTCCGGCGGATGCCGATCCGCTCCATGAGCGCCACCGCGAACGGGCCCATCAGCCCATACAGCGCAATATTGATCGAGACGGCCAAGGAGATGATCGCCCGGTTCCAGCCGAACGTCTCCTCCAGCGGCACCACGAGCAAGCCGGGGAGCGACCGCACGCCGGCCGCGGTCAGCAGCACGAGGAAGATGGCCGCGGCGACGATCCAGCCGTAATGCAGACGGCGACCGGGCGCAGAGGAATTGGTGCCGGTTGTCATACGACGCAACTCCTTTCCCCTGACCCTCCCCGGATGGTCAGGCATACATCACCATTCTGCGGTGGTTCCACTCCCTTTGCCACTGCAAAAGGCGTGCGGCGTTCCGCGGCGCGCACGCCTCGGCGGAAAGGCTTCACGCCGCATTCCTATTGCCGCCGCTCACCCTCCCGGCGGGCCGGTACCGTCCAGGGCCGATCGGCGATTCCGCGCCGTTCGTAGGCCGAGATTTCGGCTTCCCGTTCCAGCACGATGTCGATCATGCCGAGACCGCGGAGCAGCATCGTTCGATAGAGGGAGGGAAGCGCGAACGGAACCACGGACCCGTCGGGCGCGCGGACGGTGCAGGATTCGACATCGATACAGAAGGAGTGCCGCCCCTCCCCGGCCCGCTCGATGTCGGCCGCAAGTCGATCGATGACGGTGCGGGCCAGCGCGACGGGAACGAGGCCGTTCGCGATGCAGTTCGTGTAGAAGATGTTGCCGAAGCTTTCGGCCATTATCCCCCTGATGCCGAAATCCTTCAGCGCCCAGACGGCGGCCTCGCGCGAGCTTCCGCAGCCGAAGTTGGCGCCGCCGATCAGGAACGTGGCGTGCCGGTACGGTTTCCGGTTCAAAACGAATGCCGGATTCTCCTCCCCGGCTTCGCCGCTGAACCGCCAGGCGGCGAACAGGCTCGCGCCGAGCCCATCCTTCCGCATGCGGATGGCGCGCGACGGAATGATCAGGTCCGTGTCGATATTGTCGCGCACCAGGGGAGCAGCGACGCCGGTCACACGGACCACGGGCTCGACCGTCATCATCGGTTTCCCTCCCTCACTGTCCTCGCGTCCGCGATCCGGCCGGCGATGGCGGCGGCGGCCACGGTCTGCGGACTTGCCAGGTGAGACCGCACATGCCTGCCCTGGCGGTTCTCGAAGTTCCGGTTCGTCGTCGTGATGACACGGCTGCCCGGCGAAAAACTCTCGCCGCCGGCACTGAAGCAGAGCGAGCAGCCGGATTCCCGCCATTCGAAGCCGGCATCGGTAAAGACCTTGTCCAACCCCTCCGACTCGGCCAGCCGCTTGACCCGCGTGGAGCCGGGCACGCAAAGCGCCCGCACGCCGGAGGCGACGCGCCGCCCCTTCAAGATCTCGGCGGCCGACCGCAGATCGTCGAGGCGTCCGTTAGTGCAGGAGCCGATGAATGCCGCATCGATCGGCAGACCCGCGATCGGCGCTCCCGGTGCGAGCCCCATGTACGAGAGCGCGCGCCGGGCGCGGACCGGATCCCGGCATTGCGCCGGCTCGGGGATGCGGCCGCCGTCGATCGGAAGCACGTCCTCGGGACTCGTGCCCCAGGTCACCTGAGCGCCGACGGCGCCGCAGTCGATGGCGACCTCCTTGTCGAAGACGGCATCCGTGTCCGACCTGAGCTTGCGCCAATCGTTAAGAGCACGTCTCCACAGATCGCCCTTCGGCGCGAAGGCGGTCGAGGCGAGATAGCGGAACGTCTTCCCGTCCGACGCCACGATCGCGCCGCGGGCGGCGAACTCCACGGCCATGTTGCAGAGCGTGAGACGCTCCTCGATGCTCATGTCCCGCACCAGGGCGCCCGCGAATTCGATCGTGTAGCCGTTCGCACCGGCGGCGCCGATCGTCCCGAGCGCATGCAGCACGAGATCCTTGGCCGTCACTCCCTCCCCGGCGGTCCCGTCGAGGCGGATCCGCATGGTTTTCGGCCGGCGTATGACCAGAGTCTGCGTCGCCAGAACCTGCTCGATGTCGGAAGTCCCGATGCCCCAGGCTAGCGCCGAAAGAGCGCCCAGCGTGCAGGTATGGCTGTCGTTGCAGACGATGGTCGTTCCGGGCAGGACGATGCCCTGCTCGGGCGACATCACGTGAACCACGCCCTGGCGCTCGTCGCCGAGGTCGAACAGCTCGACGCCGTGCGCGGCCGTTCCCGTGCGCAGGGCGTCGATGAATTCCGCTCCGCCCGGCACCAGCTCGGCGCCCGTCCGCCCGGGAAAGGTGTCGATCACATGATCCATGGTCGCGAACACGCTGTTCGGATCGCGCACCGCCCGCCCCGCGCGCGACAGTGCGGCCAAGGCTATCCCACCGCCCCGCTCGTGCAGCAGGATGCGGTCGACATAGACGAGCGACAGCCCGTCCCCAAATTCGCTGACGACATGCCGCGCCCAGATCTTCTCGATCAGCGTCCGGGGCGGCTCAGCTGCTTGCATCGATGATGTCACGTTGGCTGCTTTAAACCTCCTCGCGGGAGTGGGAGGGCCGGCTGACAGATCGCTGCACACCGGCCCGGCGGGCGGGGCCGACGCCCGCCGCCCGCGTGTTAAAAATCTGCGCGCCCGCACGCACGAACGTGGAAGATGCGTGCGAACGTGCCAGGACGGGCAGGTTCTAATCGACAGCCGTCGTCTGACGGACGCCCAGGCTCCTGAGGTAATCGAAGAACTTCGCCTTGGGGACTTCGGCGCTGCCCTGCTGATAGGCGTTGGCCTTCACCCAGCGCATGGCCGCTTCGACATCCGGCTTTTCCAGGACCATGCCGCCTTCCGCCGCGACGGCGACAATGACCTTGTGGCTCGCCAGATGGGTGAGTTTGACCTCGGCCTCCACGCCCAGCACCTTGCCCGGGTCGAAGGGTCTGAACACCGCGACGTCCTGGAAGGGCGTCCCCGTGGAGATCGAATTGACGCCGGTGCCGACGATAGCGTCGGTCACCCGGACGGGCACGCCGACGAACTCGCTGACCGTATGGGCGATGGGCACCACGCCCCTCAAATCCGGCGGCGTCAGCCAGAAGTTCGCCGCGTGCCCCAGCCGTTCGTCGAGCATTTCGGAATCGAGGCCGAGCGCGACGAGCATCTGTTCCGTCGGCGCGAGACCGTTGCGCTCGCCGATGCCCAGCCACGAGGTGGCGACGACGCGGGCACCGGCCCTGATGGCTTCAAGGTTGTTGGATAGCGCGAAGCCGAGGTCGTTGTGCAGATGGACGCCGATGACGACATCGGCGCCGGCGACGCGGGTGAACAAGGACTCGAAAAAGCGCCCGCATGACTTGGGGTAATACCCGCCGACCGTGTCGCACAGCTTGATGACGGACGCTCCGGCACTGCTCAGCGCCATAGTGGCATCAGCGACGAAGCCCGGATCGGCTCTGACGATGTCCATCAAGGCGACATCGACCGGGAGGCCGCCTCCCCTATCCAGCGCATAGGCCAGAATGTCGAGCCCGCGCTCCAGGGCTCCCTGCGGCGTCTTCATATCCATGGTCGCCGCAGTCTTGGCCGATACCGGAATGAAGAAGGTCAGACGCGCGTGTTTCGCGCCGCGCAGCGCGGAGATGCCGAGGTCGATGTCGCGCCGTCGCGCGCGGCCATGCTGGGCCAGGGTACAATTGTCCACCTGGTCAGCCAGTTGCCGCATGATCTCGACCTCTTCGGCCGAGATGGACGCAAAGCCGGCGGCGAAGATGACGTGATGCGGGCCATGCTCGCCGAACAGATTGCCCGTCGCTCTTGCGATGGCCACTCTCTGCTCCGCATTCATCAGCGTCTTCGCCTGGGCGCCGTCGCGCGCCGACTCTTCCCAGATCACGAGGCCGCCGCCCTTGGCGGTTTGACGTACCAAATCCATGACCGAAATCCTGAAGTTGAGTATCGGAATTACCGAGGAATGGACTGAACGCGTGCGCGGCGGCGAGCCGCGGGCGCACCGTCATCGGCGCACGGCATGATCTCCGATGACCGCCCCGGGGTGGGCGAGACTCCAGTCCGACCATTTCGAGACATAGCTGTCGGGAAACATGTCGAGCGTGGCGCCGGCATGGGGACCCGAAAGGGCTTCGCCTGCGAAATTCCAGAAGGTCCCGGAAGAATCCCGGAGGCGGAAAGGTTCTCGCGATGCGATCTCGAAATCGAGGACCTCGCCCGCGAAACGCCGTTTGAAGGCAAATCCGCGATACTCGCCGCTGACGACCAGCAGGCAAGGCTCGCCGTCGAACTCGCATTGGAGGAGCCCGCCGGCCTCTTTAAGTCCGCGGAGCGTGTAGGCGATCGCCTCGCCGCCTTTGGCGGCGCCGAGCCCCAGGACGAGTTCGTTGCGGTCGAGCCGATGATCGATCAGTTCGGGTCGCCGCTTTCGCGTGACCAGCGTGCTGGTGTGCGCGGTGTCGTCTTCGACTCCCGGCAGATGCCGCACGTGGAAGCGCCGGCGCATTTCCTGCGCCGCGAAAACCACGTCCGTTTCCGGAAATTCGCGGGACCATGTGTCCCAGCGCTCGATGAAGGCCGGGATACGCTTTAGCTGACGCCCTTCCAGACGGCCGCTGAAGGCCCTGCCGATCAGGGGGTGCCAGCGGCTCAGCGTCTCGATGTCGGAGATCGTGTAAATGCCGACGGCGCTATAGCCGGCCGTCGCACTGCGTTCGGCGAAGGTGAAGAGCAGCGGGTCGTCCGGCGCGTCGTCGAACACCGGGATGTAGGCGGCGCATCCGGAGCAATGTTCGCAAAGCGTCACGAGCAGCGGAACGGTCTCGTACCACGGCGCCAGAGGCTTGCCGTCCGGCCTTATGTCTTTCGGCAGCATGTAGCCGGCCGGAGCGTCCGAAAGAATCAGGTGATCGTTGGCCACGTGATGGTTGGCCAGGATCCACCAGGGATAGGCACGCGCGCGGCCCGCGACCAGGACGCCGACCACGAGATCGTCCGGGCGGAGATGCGTCGCCTCATCGACCGTCACGACGGACGGGTTGTTCAGCGGCAGCATGTACGGCCGCTTCTTTCCGGGAGACAGGCCGAGTTCGAGGGACCGGGTCATGGTCACCTCCTACTCGGCCGCCGCCGCGGGGCGGGCGAATTCGGGAATGGTGTCCCAGGTGGCCAAGACCTGTTCGATCAGGTCGGTGTGCTCGCTGTATCCGAAATCGCTGAGGATCATCCCGACGCCGCTGGTAGGCTTGTAGAACGGCCGGGTCATTAAGCGATGCTTCACGCGCTCCCGCGGGAGGTCGACGCAGGAATTACGCTCCGGGTCCCTGAAGACACCCATGGGATCCTCGCCGCGCCGGACCTTTTCGATTTCCCGCAGCAGCATTTGCCGGTACAGGACGATCCCCTGGTCGGAAAGACCAAGTTTCTCAAGGTGACGTTCCGCGATGGGCCCCTGCTCGGACCAGGCCATGTAATCCTGGTTGAAGGTGAAATCGAGAATCCAGTTGCCGTTCCCATTCTTGAGCGGAACTTGGCGATACGGCACATAGTCCTGACGCGGCGCCTTCGTACCCGGAGCCGCCGGAAACACGTACAGCGTCACGTGGTAGGTACTCGTATCGTTCCTGGGAACGCGGAACTGCATCGCGTATGACCACTGACTGCCAGTCAGCAAACCGTTCGGGAAAATCGTCGGGTGGCCAACGGTCCAATCCTCCTCGTCGCCCCTGTCACCTTCGACCATCCGCATCTTGACTTGGCCGTACTCGAACTCGGAAAACCGGATCTTCTGGGTAGACCGTCCGGCAGTCGGCCCGAGTTCGCGGAAATCCGATGCGTCGCTAGGATTGTTTATGGCCCGAGCGTAGTTGCCGAGGTAGGCATGCAGCCACTCGGTATGCACGGGATCAGGCGAGTTCTCCTGGCACTGAAGCCAATTGCACGGGAGCACCGCCGCCGAGATGTCGCGTACCGCCTCCTCCCACACCAGCGGCGCCCAGCGGGGCAGCAGCGGCGCCGGCTGCGCCCCGAGATAGGCCCAGATCAGCCCGGCCAGTTCTTCGACCGGATAAGCCTTTATGCCGCACCGGGACTTGTAATCGCTGTCGGGACGCGACGTCTGCTCGAAAGGTTGCTCGATGCACCGCCCGGCATGGTCGTATTTCCATCCGTGGTACGGGCAGCGCAGCCCGTCCTTCTCGACGATGCCGTTCACCAAATTGACGCGCCGATGCGCGCACCGCTGCTCGACCAGCCCCAGCTTGCCGCTCCCGTCACGGAACAGAACCAGATCCTCGCAGAGCAGTTGAATGGGCAGCGTACGGAATGGCCGCGCATCCAATTCGGCGACCGCGGCAACGGGATGCCAGTAGCAGCGCATCAGGTCGCCCATCGGCGTGCCCGGCCCGACACGGGTCAGCGTTTCGTTCTGTTCTTGCGTCAACATAGTCGAGTGCCCTCCACAGAAGATCAGGAAGATTCGCGTCGGCGCCAGCTGGGCACCGGAGAACGCCAAAAGACAGATTTCGACAAAAGACACTTTTATTGCGCGCTTTTATAACTCCTCAAGAACAGCCGGCATAAGTGTCCGCCACATCGCGACGCCCCTCTTCTCGGAAAGAACAGGGCGGCGTCTCATCTGCCGCCGACAGTAGAAAGAGAATAATCGCGACAAGACCAGAGTTCATCCGGTCGACATCTCACACCTCCGGCCGGCCCGGCGCAATCCACCCACTCCGGTCTGCATTTCAGGAAACAAACAAAACTTACGGACAATTCATATCTCAAAGTCTTGTTGGAAACAATTTTATTATTCTTCTTATTCTATTCGTTACTTAAATAAATCTATTAGTATATACTAATACAACTGTATTTGCATGTACTATAGTTTTAGTAAAATTATAATATAGTTGAGAAACTTCATTCTTGGAGAACGATGCGTTCTCTCATCACGATCGGCGTGCGATTGCCGGTCGCGCCACTCAGGAGCAGCAGTCCGCCGGCCCGATCGATTCCTCGGGGCGTGGTGAACGAGACCGGAAGGTCACACGGTTCGAACCCGTTGCCGCATGGCGGCGCATCGCGGAACTGCCGACCGCATCTCCGGTCCGCGAGCGGACGCCCCCCTCGGCATTTCGCTCCCCGACGCGGCGGGAAGGACGCCGGCTGCGGAGCCGAGGAGAGCCAAGTTGCCCGCCGCTCCGTATGCCGGTACATCACTGCCGTACCGCCGATGCGGCGGACCTGCTGCGCCGTCGTGCGATTCCGAAACCCGAGAAGGAATGGGGATGGCCGATAAGAACGTCGTGATGAGGTCGATCGAAACCGACGACGGGATCCGGTGCGTCGATATCTTCCGGCGTTCCGACGGCACGTACGGTTTCGAGGAATATCGCCGGGACGTCGAGGACGGCCGAGGCTGGCACCGGATCGGCTACTACGCCGAAAACGTGTACGAAACGGCCGAAGCGGCTCTCGACAGTGCAATCGTTCAGATCAGTTGGCTGAAGTCGGTAATTCCGTAATTCACGTCGCCGAGGTCGGCGTTCCGGGAACGCAGCGGCCGAGATGGGACGAGCAACATCTCCGTCGTCGGAAACGGGAGGGAGCGGCAACGTAAGCGTTCGTCAAAAGGCGGCAGACGTTTCGGGAAGCGAATGGACATCTCGCAGCAACAGCAGCGGCAAGAACAGGTCGTGCGGCACACGGAGCACGCGGCCGACCGCACCGCCGCCGCCGCGGAGCAGACGAAGGACAGCGCCGACCGCCGTACCGAACTGGCCGCCGACCGCACCGTCTTCGCGGCCGAGCGCACCTACGCCGCCTGGGTGCGGACCGGCCTCGCCGCGCTGGCGAGCGGCATCGGCGCCAAGCAGCTTCTGGGAGGACTGATTCCGGAATGGGTGATCTGGGGCGCCGGCACCGTCCTGGTGCTGTTCAGCGCCTTCTGCTTCGGCGCCGCCGTGTGGCGCCAGCTTTCCCCAGGCCCGCCGCCGCCCAACCCGGACACGCCCCGCCTTTCGCCGGTGCTGCTGGTCGTGGTGAACGGATTCCTGGTCCTCGTGGCGTTGAGCGCCTTGGTCGGGATCTGGTTCGGCCGCACGGGAGGGAATTAGGGATCGGGCCTCTCCCAAGCGGTCGCTTGGCGTTCGCGGCGGTTGCGCTACACTCGCCTCCCATGCAGCCCGTCCCGCCGTCGCCGCCGATGAAGCGGCCGTGATCGTTCCCCGCACCTCTCCCGCCGCCGTGTCCGACGTCGCCGGGCACTATGACGACCTCGACCGGTTCTACCGCACGGTCTGGGGCGAGCACGTGCATCACGGCTACTGGGCCAGCGGGCACGAGACGCCTGAGGAGGCCGCGGATGCGCTCTCCGATCTCGTCGCGGCTCGGCTCGGGCTGGTTGCGGACAGCGGCGAGGCGCCGCCGCCGCCGCCGCGGGTCGTCGATATCGGCTGCGGCTACGGAGCGACGGCGCGGCGGCTGGCGGGGCGGCATAGCGCCCGCGTCACCGGCCTCACCGTCTCGCAGGCGCAGCTCGACCACGCGCTCGCGGCGGGCCGCGCGGCGGGCTTCGCGCCGGACAACCCGCTGCTGATGCGG
>Ga0265327_10002623_pt1 | contig 18578 bp, 16 predicted proteins | sample 41621metaG_FD_202089 | JGI IMG/M metagenome (GOLD analysis project Ga0265327, IMG submission 202089) | Rhizosphere microbial communities from Carex aquatilis grown in University of Washington, Seatle, WA, United States - 4-16-21 metaG | ecosystem: Host-associated > Plants > Roots > Rhizosphere...
TGAACAATTTGCCGACGAACGCCTTCGCCTTCTCCTCCGAGCCGTACTGGCCGGCCGCGTAGCCCCACGCGCCCAGATAGCTGTAACGGCCGTTGCCCGAAGTCTTCGGGTTGGGGATGACCGGGCTCACGTCGGCCCGGATTAAATCGTCCCAGTCCTTGATGCCTTTGGGATTGCCCTTGCGCACCAGGAACACGATGGTGGACCAGTAAGGCGCGCTGTTGTTGGCGAAGCGCGTCCGCCAGTCCTTGCCCAGCAAGGACTTCTCCGCCAAGGCGTCGATGTCGGTGGCCTGGTTCATGGTCGCCACATCGGCGTCCAGGCCGTCGATGATCGCCCGCGCCTGCTTGGACGAGCCGCCGTGGGACTGGTTGATGGTGACGGCCTCGCCGCTCTTGGCCCGCCAATACTGCGCGAACAAGGGGTTGTAATCATTGTAAAACTCGCGGGTCACGTCGTAGGAGGCGTTCAGCAAGCTCGTCTCGTCGGCCAAGGTCGGCAAAGCGGGCGCCGTCAACAATGCAATCAGCAGCAGGGCGGTTTTTTTCAGCATGATTTAGGTCTCGGGATTAACAAACGTCTTGCAGGCAAGAACCTGTGTTTTATCAACATAACAAACAAGGCCGCAACGCCGAAAGACGAAAAAATCAGCTATTGCGGACGTTTTGGAATAAGGCGGCGTGGGTTCGCGGCTTTTGGGGATGGCGTGTATGCATTGCCGCTCAACGATGATCTTTGTTACACTTCAACACCAGCCCATCCCGCAAGCCCGCACAGCGGAGTCATGAAACCCCCAGCCCAACCCCCGCCTCCTTCAGCCTGCCCGTCCGCCCCTCGGGCCGACAGTCTTGCACAGCAAGGACAATGATTCGACAAGCCATCGGCACCCTACTGCAAGACCGCAAGCTGATAAGTCCTGTGGATTTGGACAAGGCATTGAACTTCCAGCGTCAATTTGGCGGGCGCATCGGCTCGGTGTTGGTGCGCATGGGGGCTCTGTCCGAAGACGCCCTGCTGTCAGTGCTGGCCGAGCAACTGGGCATGAGCTTGTTGGCCGGCGACGAACTGCCCTCCCGGGCGGACATCGTCCAGGCCGCCCAGCTTGGCCACCTCAGCCTGGATTGGCTGGCGTCCCAGGAAATCCTATTGTGGGAAGGCTTGGACGGCAGCGTCCACTGCGCCTCGCGCAACCCCCTCGACAACGACATCCAAGAGACGGTTGAAGTCAGCTTTCCGCACCAGCCGGTGCATTGGCATTTCATCGCCAACCAAGACTTGGATCGCCTGCTCAAACTCTTACAGCAGGCGCCGGATAATTTCCACGACGACGAGATCGCCCACCTGCGCGAATTGGCGGAGGAAGCGCCGATCATCGAACTGGTCGGCAACATCCTGGCCCAGGCCGTGGACGAGCGCGCCTCCGACATCCACATCGAACCCGAGGAGCGGTTTTTCCTGGTGCGCTACCGCATCGACGGCGTGCTGCACACGCGGCAGACTTTGCCGAAGGAGCGCTTCGACGCCGTCGCCTCGCGGGTCAAGCTGGTGTCCGCGCTGGACATCGCCGAGCGCCGCCTGCCCCAGGACGGTCGCATTTCCGTGCGCGCCGGCGGGGCTGAAATGGACATCCGCGTCTCGGTGATTCCCGGCGTGCATGGCGAGTCCATCGTCATGCGCCTGTTACCTAAGCAGCGCTCCGACTTGCGGCTAGACCGGTTGGGCATGGAGGCCGACCATCTCGCCAGCTTCCACCGCTGGGCGAAGGAGACCCATGGCATCGTGCTGGTGACCGGCCCCACCGGCTCGGGTAAAAGCACCACGCTGTACTCGGCCTTGGAAGTCGCCAACGACAAGCAGCACAAGATCATCACCGTGGAAGATCCGGTGGAATACCGCATGAATGGCGTCACCCAAATCCAGGTGCATAGCGATATCGGCTACAGCTTCTCGCGGGCGCTGCGGGCCATCCTGCGCCACGATCCGGACATTATTATGATTGGCGAAATCCGCGACGTGGAAACGGCGGAAATCGCCGTGCAGTCGGCGCTGACCGGGCACATGGTGTTTTCGACGCTGCACACCAACGACTCCATCGCCGCCTTCAACCGCCTGCTGGACATGGGGATGGAAGCTTTTCTGGTGGCTTCCTCGGTGCGGGCCGTGGAGGCGCAACGGCTGGTCAGGAAACTGTGCGGCCAGTGCGCCCGTCCCGCCCTGCCTTCGCCTTCCGTGTTGGCGATGGCGGACGCGCTGCGCGGCCGCTTCCCCGCCTTGTTCGGCCGCGAAGCCGTCTGGCGCGAGGCCGCAGGCTGCCCGCAATGCAAAGGCACCGGCTACCAGGGCAGATTGGGGATTTACGAATTTGTCGAAGTGACGCCGGACTTGCAAACCGCGATCATGCAACGCGCCTCGTCCGCCGAAATGACGCGCATCGCCCGCGAACACGGTTTCCGCAGCTTGCGCGAAGACGGCTTGGTCAAAGCCTACCGTGGCTTGACCAGCATCGATGAAATCTTGCGGGTGACGGGCCACGGCGAGGCGGAGGAATAAACCTTATGGAGTTCAATTATCAGGCGATCAACGCCCAAGGCCAAAGCGTGCAAGGCCGCGTCGAAGCCGCCAGCGAAAACGAAGCCCTGCGCCTGCTGCGGCAACAAGCGGTGACGCCGGTCAGCATTCGGCTCCAGCGCCAGCCGGCGGCGGCGCGAGCCCGGAAAAAACCGGCCAAGCCAGAGGAAAAAGCGCTGGCCATCCGTGAATTGGCGATCTTGCTGAAATCCGGCGTGCCGCTGGCGGAAGCGGTGTCGTCGATCAGCACGACCCACGGCGAAAGCCTGATCAGCGACGCTTTCGGCGCGATCCACAACGTTTTGCGCGGCGGCGGCAGCCTGACCCAAGGCTTGCGCGACTGCCAACTCGGCCTGCCCAGTTATGTGCTGCAACTCGCCGCCGCCGGCGAAATGACCGGCAAGCTGGCCTCGGCGCTGAACAGCGCGGCGGATCAAATGGACTATGAAGGCAAGATCCGCCAAGAAATGCGCAACGCGCTGATTTACCCAAGCATCCTGGTCGTCTCCGGCTTGTCGGCAACACTATTAGTGTTCATCGTCGTCGTGCCCAAATTCGCCAATATGCTCAAATCCAGCAAGGCGGAGATTCCGACCTTGTCGGTCTGGGTGTTGAAAATCGGCCTGTTTGTAAAGGAAAATCTGTTTTGGCTGGGCCTAGGCGTGGCGGGCCTAGTCTTCGCGGTTATCTGGGTGTTGAGCCAGGAAAAGCGGCGGCAACAATTCATGGAGTTGCTGGCGCGGCTGCCGGTGCTCGGCGACTGGCTGGTGCAAACCGAAACCGGGCGCTGGGCGGCGATGTTTGGCACCTTGCTGGAAAATCGCGTGCCCATCGTCACCGCCATGGAACTGGCCCACGAAGGCGTGCGCATCCACTCGCTGAAACAACAGTTCCAGCACGCCTTGCGCGATCTGCGGGCCGGCAAGCGCCTGGGCGACGCCTTGGCGACGACCGGGGTCATCAGCCTGACCGGGCTCAACCTGATCCGCGTCGGCGAGCGTTCCGGGGAGTTGGCCGCCATGCTGCGCACCTTGGCCATGTTGCACGAGAACGCCGGCCGGGAACGGCTGAAACGCTTTTTGATCCTGCTGGAGCCGATGGCGATCCTGTTGATCGGCGGCATGATCGGCACCATCATGATCGCCATCATGCTGGCGATCACCAGCATCAGCACGATGGCGCTGTAACGACGCCCTCTTTCCACGGTGAGAGGGGAGTAAAAATGACTCCATATGTAAACAGTGAAAACCATGACGCAAAAATCCAATATGCAAGGCTTTACCTTGATTGAAATGCTGGTGGTGCTGACTATCGTCGGCCTGCTGGTGGGCTTGGTGGGGCCGCGCATTTTCGGCAAAGCCGACAGTGCCAAAGTGCAGGCCGCCACCACCCAGGTGAAAATGCTCAAAGGCAGCTTGGAGACCATGCACCTCGACATTGGCCGCTACCCGAACGCGGCCGAAGGCTTGAGCCTGTTGTCGACGCCGCCCGCCGACGAATTCACCAAGAAGCGCTGGCGCGGCCCCTATCTGGACGAAGCCCTACCGCTCGACCCCTGGGGCACGCCTTATCAATACAGCGTGCCCGGCGCCAACAACCAGCCGTTCGCGCTGTACGCCCTGGGCGCGGACGGCAAACGCGGAGGCGAAGGCTTCGATGCCGACGTTGGCATGCTGCCGCCGCAGTAGCGGCGGCTTCACGCTGATTGAAATCCTCACGGTCTTGGTGATCGCCGGCCTGCTCGCCGCGCTGGCGGCCCCCGCCTTGCAGCGCATGGCACGCAGCATGGATCTCGCCGGCCAGCGCGGCTTGCTGGTCGGCGAGATCACCGACTTGTCCTACCGGGCCTGGGTCGAAGGCAAGCCCTACACCTTAGGCGCCGACGCCGAAGCGCCCACGGCCTATCCGCTACGCTTGCCGGAAGGCTGGCGGGTCGAATTCCCGAAGCCCATCACCTACGCCTTCAACGGGATTTGCAGCGGCGGCCGGCTGACCTTGCACGGGCCGGACGGCTGGCGCGAGGATTGGCAATTGCAAGGGCCACGCTGCGACGAGTTATTGCCGGTCGCCCACTGATGACCGGCCAGCGCGGCTTCACCCTGCTGGAGGCCATCGTCGCCCTGGTGCTGATCGGCACCATGGGCATGGCGCTGTTCGGCTGGATCAACAACACACTGCTGTCGCTGCACCGCATTCAAGACGCCAACGCCGTCGCCGGCGCCAAACTCAACACGCTGGAATATATGGAAACCGTCAACCCCATGCTCAAGCCCGAAGGGCAGGCTGCGCTGGGAACTTACCGCGTCCGCTGGCAGGCCAAGGCGCTCACGGCGATCCAGGACAACGCCAGCTATCCGCAGGGCATCGGCCTGTACCAGTTGGCCCTTTACCACACCGCCATCGCCGTCGAACGCGACGACGGCTCGCCCTGGTTCGAGTTTGAGCTCAAGCAAGTGGGTTATAAAAAGGTGCGGGAATTGATTGCGCCGTTTTAGCCCCGTGCCCCGCCCCTCGCCCATCAACCGGCTGGGCTCGCGCCTGGCCGGCTTCACCCTGGTGGAAATGCTGGTGGTGCTGATTCTGACCGGTCTGATTAGCAGCATCCTGTTCCAGGCGCTCAACCAGGCCTTGCGCCTGCAAAGCCATGTCGGCGCCGAAATCGACAATATGCGGCAGAATGCAATGCTGGCCGACTGGTTCAGGCAAGTGCTCCAAGGCGTGCAACCGGACTATGCCGACGGCAAGAACAAGTTCCAGGCCAGCCGCCGCCGCATCCAGGCTTTGACGACGAACCCGCTGACCATTGCGCAAGGCGGCCTGGCCTTGTTCACACTCACGCTTGAGTTCGACAACCGGCGCGGCGAGACATTGCTGCGCTACGGCGAGGGCGAGGCCGCCCCGGTATTGATGGCCTGGCCGGGTGACAACGGACAGTTCGTCTTTATAGACGAAGCCCAAGCCGAACACGACGCCTGGCCGCCGCCGATGGCGCAAAAGCCGAGGCAATTGCCGGCCGCCATCCGGCTGGAAGGCCAGCGCGACGGCAAGCCTTGGGTTTTGCTGGCCGCCTTGCGCGGCCCGGACCAAGCGCGCACGCGCCTGCGCGACCTGTTTGGAAACGCCCTGCCATGAGACGGCAGCACGGCTTTGTCCTGCCCCTTGCCTTGTGGATACTGGCGGCCGTCGCCATCGCCGCCGGCGTGTTCGCCGAACGCATGATGGCGGCGCTGGATCTGGCCCGGCTTTCCCAGCAGCGCGTCCAGAGCCTCATCGACATGAGCAGCACCCGCGCCGAAATCCTCTTCCGCCTGGGCACCACGCCGATGTCCGTGTACGGATTAGGCCCGGCGCCCGGCCAGGCCATCGCGCTCGACGACCGGCCTTATCGCGGCGAAGGCCAGGATCTGTTGCGCCTGCAAGACGACCGCGGACTGCTCAACCTTAACCTGGCCGGCGAGGACAGCCTGCACCGGCTGCTGGGCGCGCTCGGCGTCCCCTACCCGCGGCGCAACCGCCTGATCGACACCTTCAATGATTATATTGATGAAGACGACTTCAAACGCCTGAACGGCGCGGAGGCGCGGGATTACGACGCCGCCGGGCTGACGCGCCCGCGCAACGAAAAACTAGTGACGCCTTACGACCCGATCAACATCCTGGGTTGGCGCGATTTTCCCCAGCTCTGGCAAAACGGCGGACTGCCGGAACTCGCCGTGACCGGCACGTCGGTTGGGCTGAACCCCAACACGGCACCCTGGCAGGTGTTGATTACGCTGCCGGGCATGACCGAAGAGACGGCGAAGCGTATCATCACCTTGCGCCGCCAGACGCCCATCCGGCTGGTCGACCAGGTGGCCGCGATGATCGGCGTGCCGGCGGTCAATTTGATGATGCAAGTCATCACCCTGCCCAGCGACGGCATCCGCCTGACGCAGACCGCGCCGGGGCAGGCCTGGGCTTTGCGGTACAATATCAGCCTCACGCCCAACGGCGAACGTGTCCCTTGGCGCATGGACTACCACTATAAAATCGAATCGCCTTATCCGGATGTCCCTCTTGAATCGGTTCCGCGCCTACCTGAAAAATCCACGCTACCTGCGAATTCCGGTACGCCGCTATCTCCATTCTGAGCCCGTCGCCGCGCCCGAAGCGGGCTGGGGCTTGACGGAATGGGTATTGGCGCGGCCTTTGTACCGGTGCAAACGCTTCGACCTCCAGCCAGTTCCACGCGCCAACCGCGCCGCCGCGCTCGCACTGCAATTGCGCCAATGGACGCCGTTTCCGCAGAGCGGCTACTACATCGCCTGGGACAACGGCCGCGCCTTGGCGTTTTGCTGGGATGCCGGGCAGGTCGAGCAAGCCATCATCGCGCAGAGCCTGAAGCCTGGCCGCGTGCGCATCCTCCCGGAAACGGTGCTGCGCCCGGCCGGTGTTGCCGGGGCCAGGCTGTTGGCCAGCCTGCAAGGTTACGAAGGGCAAATCTGGACGGACGCGCAACTGGCGCAGAGCCGCTGGTGGAAAGACGTGCCTTCACCGGAGGCATGGCTGGCGTTCCAGCGCGACGCCGGCTGCCGACCGGACACGCAGCGGCCGGACGTTCCCGCGCCGCTGCACCTGTCCTTCGGCGACCAGCCTTGGGCGAGGACATCCGAAAGCTGGGGCTGGGGCGTCGGGAATTGGCGCGACGAAAAGCTGGCCTACTTCGCGTTGGCCCTCTTGCTGCTGCCGCCGACAGCCTGGCAGGCTTCGCGGCTACAGCACTACCGCCTGGCCACCGAACAATTGCAAGCCGAGTACGAAGCCTTGCAAGAGCAAGCCGGCCCTGTGGCCAACGCACGCGGCCAGGCGCTGCAAGCGCTGGCCCGCGTGCAGCAACTCCAGGCCATCGACCCCTACCCGGGCCAACTGGAAATGATGGCCTGGGTCGCCGAAAAGCTGGCCCGCGACGGAGACCGCCTGACCGAGTGGAATTATCAAGACGGCAAACTCAAAATCACGCTGGCAGGAACCGCCGACATGCCGTCGAGCAGCACGCTGGTCAGCACGCTGCAATTGTCCGGCTTGTTCGACAATGTGCATGCCCAGCCGGGCAAAACGCCCAAAACCATCACCTTTGAAATGGATGTGTTACCGTTGAAATCAGCCGTCCGGCCCGACCATGCTTAACGCCCTCCTGGCCGAGCTGAAAGCGTCCGTCCGCCTGCGCATCGGCTTGGGGCTGATCGTGGCCGTGCTGTGGGTCAACGGCCTATTGTCGCTGCGCGACCATCTGGAGGAAGCCGCCAAGCGCCACACGCAACTGGCATCGCAAATCAACCGCCTGCGCCAATACGCCACACAGAGCGACTGGCCTGAGCGGGCCAAGCAAGCGCAAATGGCGCAAGTGCAACTGGAAGCCCGCCTCTGGCACAGCGGCACGCCCGGCCTGGCCCAGGCCGCGTTCCAGGATTGGCTGGAAAACCTCAGCAAGGAGGCCATCGCCCGCCAAGAAGAGACCTTGGTTCAGGAGGGCGACTCCCACAAACCGGAGGCGGGCGAGGAACTCTGGAAAATCAAAGCCAAGCTCTCCTTTGAGTTCTCGCCGCAAAGCTTCAGCGAATGGATGCGCAAGCTGGCCGCCGCCGAACGGCAGGTCGCCGTGGAGAAACTGACCGTACACATGGAGCCCGTGCCGCGCGTCGAAGCCATCCTCGCCGCGCCGTTTCAAAAATCGGCCCCGTGACGCCCGGCGCGACCCCGGCGACGGAAAACCACAAGGCTTGATGTATAATGCGGCAAGCTAGTCGTTTTCCCGGCGCGAGTCGGCTTTCGCCCTGTCCAAGCCAGCCCTGCCAGCGATTGGAATGACGGGCTTCTTCCCAACAACATCGCCTGTGACAATACCCCCCCGGCAATTGCTTCCCATTGCCCTGATCGCCGCCGCCACTTCAGCGGCCTGGCTTGCCGCGCCCTCGCCGCCGCGCCCCCAGCCTGCGCCCAGCGCCCAGGAAGCCTGGGCCATGCCGGCCCTACAGACCGGCGACCCGGCCCAATGGATAGCGACCATCAACCAGCGCAAACTATGGGGGGGCGCGGCGGCGGCGGAACAGGAGGCGGCCGGCCGGCCGGAGGCTGAAAAAGACTGGAGCCTGGTCGGCGTCGTCATCAAAGGCGGCGACCGCTTCGTCCTGGTCAGCGTCGGCGACGACGCCTCCAAGCCCTACCGGATCGGCGACACGCTGCCTAACGGCGCGAAAATCTTGGACATCGAGGAAGACCGCCTGCGCATTTCGACTAACGCCATCCATAGCGTCCTGGAAATTTATCGAAAATGAAACCCCACCGCCAACTTGCCCGCCTCGCCTCCCCGGCCATGGTGGCCGTGCTGCTGACGGGCTGCCTTTCAACCCAACCCTTCGCGCTGCCCAAACCCTTAGTCCACCCCAAAAGCAGCGGCGGCGACAATGGCCTGCCGCCTGCCATGGCGGAGGAAGCGCCGCCGGTGGAGCCCTACGCCCGCGAACTCGTTGTCGAAGCAACGCCCAAACCGCCGGCGGCGGGTAAAATGCGGGCGGGGGAAATTCCGCCGCCACGGACGGCAAAAGCCGCGAAGGCGGCCGACATCACTTTGAATTTCGACCAAGAAAAATTGCCGACGCTGATCCAATTGATCTACGGCACCATTTTGAAAAAAGACTATGCACTGGATCCGGCAGTCGCCAGCCGCACCGACCGCGTCACCTTGCGCACCGGCCCGCAAACCCCGGCCCAAATCGAGCAAATCGCCAAAATATTATTAAAAAGCTATGGCGTGGCGGTCATTGAGGTCGGCGGCGGCTTTTACCGCGTCGTGCCCGACAAAGACGCCCAAGGCTACGCGCCGGAAGTCCGCCGCGGCCCCGCCTCATCGGATATGCCGCTGCCGCTGCGGCCGATTTTCCAACTGGTCGAACTGAAGGCCGTGCAATATACCGATGTCGCCAGTTGGCTGGTCAATATGTTCGGCAAAAAAGTGACGGTCACCGGTGATTCCCCGCGCAACGCGATCATGTTGAGCGGCCAGGCGGATGATGTCGCGGCGGCCGTAGAGGCGGTGCAAGTGCTAGACCAGCCGGCCATGAAAGGCCGGCAAAGCGCCAGAATCGACCCGGTTTTCATGAGCGCCGAAGAATTGGCCAAACGCCTCAGCGAAGTCATGACGGCCGAAGGCTACAATGCCGGAACGCTTACCGGGGGCAGTTTTGCGGTGGTTTTCGTGCCGATCACCAGCATTAACGCAGTCATCACCTTTGCCGCCGACCCGACGATTCTGAGCCACGCCCTGGATTGGGCGAAGTCCCTGGATCGGGCTTCCAGCAAACCCAGCGACTCCAATTATTTCATCTACCAAGCACAAAACACCGACGCCAACCGGCTGGCGGACACTGTGCGCCGTTCCTTGGCCACCAACACCTCTTCCGCGTCGGCCCAGCCTTCCCCCTCCCCAACCGGCGCGCCCGGCGGCGCGGGTGGCAGCGCCGCCCCCGCGCAGTCCAACGCACTGCCGGGCGGCATGCAAGTGGTCGTCGATGCGCCCACCAATTCATTGATTTTCAAAGGCACCGGCCAAGATTACGCGCAATTGCTTGGACTGGCCCAGGCGCTGGACAGGCCAGCCAAAGCCGCCTTAATTGAAGTGACCGTCGCCGAAGTCGACCTGGGCGAAACCCTCAAATTGGGCGTCGAAATGACGTCCCAAATGCTTCACGAAGGCGCTTTTCAATATCTGACTGGCGGAGCGGGCTTGACCGTCAAATACTTGACGGGCGTAGATAGCGCTACTAACGCCATCCAGGCGCTGGCCACGCAAAACCGCGCCAAAGTTCTGTCCAGCCCACGACTTTTAGCCCGCAATGGCGAAACCGCCACGATTCAAGTCGGCCAGCAGGTGCCGATCATCACCAGTTCGCAAACCAACCAAGCAACCGGGGGAGTCGGCGTCATCCAATCGGTGCAATACAAAGATGTTGGTGTGATCCTCAAAGTCAAGCCAGTCATTTATTCCGGCGACCGTATTGAACTGGAAGTGGCCCAAGAAGTCAGCGATGCCACCGCCACCACCACTGGCGTCACCACCTCGCCAACGATTAACACCAAAAAAGTAGAAACCCGCTTGGCGCTGAAAAACGGCTCCACCGTCATGCTGGGCGGCCTGATTTCGAATGCTCAAAACAACACCGAAACCGGTGTCCCCTGGCTCAAAGACATCCCCTGGCTAGGCCAATTGTTTCGCCAAAACAGCGACGATAGCAAACGCCAGGAGCTAATTATTTTGATTACGCCTTACACAGTGTTGGACGATCATGACGCCCAGTCCATAACCGATTCATTCCGCAGGCAAATCGGCCCTTGGGCCACGGCTGGCAGTGATAAACCCACACAGATGAAATAACAATGTAGCCAATCAGCCATTGACGAGCACACGCGGTTTGTTGTTATACTAGCCCCGTCTTTATCGCAGACCGAGCACGATCGTAGCTCACCCCATACAGAAACGTTCAGGAGTACACATGAAAAGAAGCAACTTGATTTTGCAATCCGCTGTTGCGTTCGTGCTGGGCACGACGGCTGTAGGCAGCGCCCAGGCAGGCCAGATTGCCACTACCTTCCAGACTTATGCGTCGGAAATTTTCGGCCAGAACGCAGGTAATATCGCGATTAAGCCGACGGCGATCACCTACCAGTTCGGCGTACCGGTGGCAGCCAACCAACCGATCAACGTTTACGTGGCGCTGTCCGGCGATGCCACATTTGTTGCGGGCGCAGTCGCCGCTACCGATTTCACGATTATCGACGCGCAGGGAATTCCTTTCAAGGCGTCGTCCGTCGCCCTGAGCACCAGCACCCCCGCAGGTGCTTTCGCGGTGTTTTCGTTCAACACCGGCGTTAATGGCCTGAACACCAGCAGCACCGCCACTTACATCCCACAGGCTAACTCGGTCAACAATCTGGCCGGTGCCTTGTCCGCTACTGACGGTTCGGTAAACGCTACCTGGACGAATGACTCCAGCACATCGGTGAAGCAAGACAGCGTCCCCACGGGCGGCACCAACGTCGACACCGGCGGCACGCACACCGGCCCCATTGCCAAATCGGGCGCCGCCATTGTCGGCAAGATCGTAGCGTCCAGCGCGTTCTCAAAATCGCCGGCGGTTGCTGAAGCCAAACAAATCGATTTGACAGCCGTACCTGTCGGCACTAAGTTCACCACCGAAACGGTGGATAAAACGAACACGTTTGGCAATCTGCTGAGTGTCAACTTAGGTTCAGTCAATTTCAGCAACGTCAGCGGCCTCCAAGCTGACGCCGCAGGCAATGATTACACCGTGGCTGGAAAAGCCAGTGGCGTCACCGTTGTAGTAACCGGTGATTTTTCAGCGATTGGCACGGGTGGCTCAATAGCCCTGAGCACTGCTTTAGATGGCACGGCGGCACCGATCGCCGGCACCCTGTCCGCCGACAAGAAAACGGCGACGTTTAAGAATGCGCCGCTTTCTTTGCAGGGCACAGCACCCAACCAGAATGTCAACTACTACGTGTTCTACAACACGGACGGCAAGGCCGCCATTCCGGTGCAGACGCCGGCAGCCACTGCCAGCTTGTTGAAGACCGCCGCCACCGACTTGACTGACGATATCGCCAAAACTGACCTGTATGCGCTGGTTCAGAATGGTGCCCAAGTTGACCTGCCGAGCTTTGTGCCGGCATCCGCTACGGGTTATTTCAACACGGTTCGCGTCGTCAACACCGGCACCATCACCGCGCCGGTCTTCGTCTCCAAGGTCGCCGCAGACGGCACGATTGGCACGGCATCCGCTTTGAAGGCGAACGGCGCGGCCGTCACGCTGAAGGGTGGCGGCGCTACGACCGTTTCGCCTGCTGACATTGACGCTTCACTGGGCACCGCCATTCCAGCGTCCGAGCGTCCGCGTCTGCGTTTCACCGCGTCGACCAATGGCTTGTACGTGCAAAGCCTGCTCGGCAACCCAGGTGGCACGTACACGGAAATCAGCAGCGGCGCTGGCAAGCAACAGTAAAAAGCAAGCCCGACAATCCCCCACGACAGTGGGCTTGACGGGAGCCTAGCCTAGCCGGATGTCGTTCCGCGACACTCGCTCAAAGCCGGCAGACACACCGAAGAGGGGGCAAGCAATTGCCCCCTCTTCTTTTTGTGTTCTGCCGCACGGCGACGGCGCGGGTCAACGCGGGATCTGCCGGGAACTATCAACTGAAGAGTGGCCATGATGCATCGATCAATCATCGTAGCCGGATTCACCGCTTTGCTTTGCTTGGCAGGCGGAACGGCCAAGGCGGCGGAAAAGCCGCAGGATGCACCCGCAGGACAAGCCTCCGCCGCGTCCGAACTAGCCGCGACCTTAGCGGGCCAGGCGGCGAAAGGGGACAATGTGCGAGCGCAGCACCAGCTCGGCGCGCTGTATCTCAATGGGAAAGGCGTCAGCAAAGACCCCAAGCAAGCAGCAGACTGGTTTCGCAAGGCGGCGGAACGGGGTGACGCACAGGCGCAAAACGACCTGGGCAATTTATATGCTCAGGGGCTGGGGGTGGAACAGGACGACCGCAAAGCAGTCGGCTGGTTCCGCAAAGCCGCAGAGCTTGGCAATGTGACGGCGCAATACAACCTAGGCTTTTTTTATACGCAAGGGCGCGGGGTCTCCCAAGACCACAAGCAGGCCACGCGGTGGTTCCTCAAGGCCGCCCAGCAGGGGGATGGTGACGCGCAAGTCAATATCGGCATCAAATACCTGACCGGCTTAGGCGTCAAGAAAGATTACCGCCAAGCACTCAATTGGTTTCGCAAAGCGGCCGAGCAAGGCTTGGCCTCGGCGCAGTTCAACCTCGCCGGCATGTACGAGCAAGGCATGGGCACTGCCCAGGATCTCGTCGAAGCGCACAAATGGTTTAATATCGTTTCCGCCCGCGGCCAAGCTAGTCTGGTGGAAAACCGTAAGCATCCGGTCAAAGAGGTGACAGCGGCACAACTCGCCGAGGCGCAAAAACGGGCGGAGCAATGGCTCGAAAATTCCAAGAAAGACAAATCTGACGATAAAGCGCCGCAAAATTAAACGTCTACCAAACTCGCCAGCGTCTTTCCGAGGCGGCGACGCCTTGCGCTTTGCCTCCCGGCCAGCGGTTTGCGTGCCGCCATGCTTCGCGATAACATACGCAATTTGCAAGAGGATGCCAGGTTTGATGAGATTCACTATCACGCACGATCATTTCCCGGATCTGCGGTGTTCTGTCGCGCAAAAGGCCCAGCCATGATGGTGGGCACCCGTTTTCCAACATCTCCCGTGGCGATAGTGCGCAGTTTCTCGCGCAACCGCAGCCTGATTTGGCAAATGACCAAGCGCGAAGTCATCGGACGCTATCGCGGCTCTTTGATGGGCATTCTCTGGTCATTTCTGAACCCGATTTTCATGCTCGCTGTTTACACCTTCGTATTCAGCTATGTCTTCAAATCGCGCTGGGGCGCCTCCACGTCGGACAGCAAAACCGAGTTTGCTATTTTGCTCTTCACTGGCTTGATTATTCACGGCCTGTTCTCCGAATGCGTCAACCGCGCACCCAGCCTGATTCTCGGCAATGTCAATTACGTCAAGAAAGTGGTGTTCCCGCTCGAAGTCCTGCCTTGGGTCGCCATGGGGGCTACCGTGTTCCACACTGGCGTCAGCATCCTGGTATTGCTGACGTTTTATTTCAGCATCAATTTAAGCCTGCCATGGACGCTGGTTTTCCTCCCGCTGCTATTATTTCCGCTGGTCTTGCTGACCATGGGCTTGTCCTGGTTTCTCGCTTCTCTAGGCGTCTACCTGCGCGACGTGGGCCAGATCATTGGCTTGGTTTCCACCTCGATGCTGTTTCTTTCCCCGGTGTTTTACCCGGTTTCCGCACTGCCGCCAGAATATCGCCCTCTTCTGCACCTCAACCCGCTCACTTTCATGATCGAACAAGCCAGGGAAGTGATGATTTGGGGCAGGATGCCGGATTGGCAGGGTCTCGCCATCTACACGGCATGCAGCCTGGCGGTCGCCTGGGCGGGGTTTTTCTGGTTTCAGAAAACGCGCCGGGGTTTTGCCGATGTCCTCTGACCAGGCTATCCGCGTCAGCGGCTTGAGCAAATGCTACCAAATTTACGAACAGCCGCAACACCGTCTACTGCAAGGGCTTTTTCGCGGGCGCAAGCAATTTTTCCATGAGTTTTGGGCACTGCGCGATGTGTCTTTTACCGTCAAAAAAGGCGAAACTGTCGGCATCATCGGTCGCAACGGCTCGGGCAAGTCGACGCTGTTACAGTTGATTTGCAGAACCTTGCAACCGACCAGCGGCACCGTCGAATTCGAGGGCCGGGTTGCCGCGCTATTGGAGCTGGGCGCGGGATTCAACCCCGAGTTCACCGGCAAAGAAAACGTTTACATGAATGCTTCCGTACTCGGTCTGAGCCAGGAAGAAATAACGGCACGCTACGCCGACATCGTCACCTTCGCCGACATCGGCGACTTCATCGACCAGCCGGTGAAAACCTATTCCAGCGGCATGTTCGTCCGCCTGGCTTTCGCCGTCGTCGCCCACGTCGACGCGGACATCCTGGTCGTGGACGAAGCGCTCAGCGTCGGCGACATCGCATTCCAGAACAAATGCATGGCCTGCCTGCGCAGAATGACCGAGCGCGGCGCCACTATCCTGTTCGTGTCCCACGACCTCAGCACCACGCAGACTATCTGCGACCGCGTGGTCTGGCTGGACGGAGGGCGAGTGGCGCGGATCGGCGATCCGGTGCAGGTCAGCCGTGAATATTATATCGCCTCGCTGGGAAAACTGGCGGAAGAGATCCCGGAAAACCATATCATCCAACAGCAAGAAACCGGATCCGCGCGCTACACCGAGGTGACGGTGGTGAACTGGTCGCCAGAGAAAACACCCCGTTTTAAAGTGGGTGACCGAATCACTATTCGCTTTACCCTGCTTGCCTTGGCCGACCTTGAGCCGATGGTAAACGCTATTAGCGTATACCGCTCAGACGGGGATTGGTTAATCGGACAAACTAGCCGTGATAATGGCATGGTATCTTGGCCGGCAACGCGGAAAGGCAATACGGTGAAGGGTGAAATAATATTAGATCCCGTCAGCCTTGCGCCAGGGGAATACCTGATTGCCCTCGCCGCTTATTCCACGGACTACCAGATTTGCCATGGCTTGACAGACCGGCTACCCGGATTCACGGTCTATGCGGATTATCCGACCTGGGGCAAATTCATCCATCCCATCGAATGGCGTCCGCTGCCGGATTCGGCGCAATGACTTCGGAAACTATCCAGGCCGCCCTCGCCGGCGTCGAGCGCATGCGGGACATGTCGGTTACAGCCGAGCACCACCACTATATTGTCTTAAGCCTGCTCAACCAATGGATGCGCGAGGTGGCCGCGCCAGCCGCCTCCGGCGTCCTGCTAGACTATGGTTGCGGCGGGCAGCCCTACCGCGAGCTATTCTCCCGCTACGTCAGCCAGTACATCGGCGCCGACATCGCCGCCGCCGCAGGCACCCGGCTCGATCTGGTGTTGAATCCCGGCGAACCGGTCGATCTGCCAGACCATAGCGTCGACACCATATTGTCTTCACAAGTGCTTGAACATGTGCCAGACCCACACGCTTATCTACGGGAATGCAGGCGGCTTCTGCGCCCAGAAGGCCGCTTGATTATTAGCGTGCCGATGCAGTGGCGGCACCACGAAGAACCCTACGACTTCCTGCGCTTTACCCGTTTCGGACTGGAACACCTGCTCCGTTCAAATGACTTGAAAGTACTGGACTTGAGGCCCTGTGGCGGCGCCTTTGCCCTTCTCGGGCAGCTCTTAGCCAATAATCTTAAAGCACAGGGCGTGTGCAACAAGCGAGTGTTCAAATCGGTCAACCGGCTTGCGCTCTGGTTAGACCGCCGCTATCCAGACCATGGTGACACGCTTAATTGGAACTGCATCGCGACACCGCAGCATTGAGACGACAAATGAATACAATTACTGGTTTTGAAGACACCGCCGCCGTTCCAGTTGCCGGAGGGCAGACGGCGATGGCAGACGCGCAAATTCCCTGCCCGCTGTGCGAGGCAGCAGAAACCCGGCCGCTTTGCGAAAAAGACGGCTACCCGATCCGGCGTTGCCCAGAATGCGCGACCGATTTCATTGCAGAAGCGCCGGACGCATTCCCCTTGGACACTGATGATGACCGCGCCGCTCGGATTGTGGATGCAAAAACAGCCGACCAACGATATTATGATCAGGGGCAAATGCCGCCTCTGCCGCTTTTTGAGAAAATCCTCGACGAATTCGGCCCAGGCGGCGAAGGCCGCTCCGTGCTTGATATCGGCTGCGGCGACGGCACGCATCTGGAGCAAGCCCACCGGCGCGGCTGGAAATGCTTCGGCGTGGAAGTGTCGGCACAGGTGCGCCAAGTCATCAGTCAACGGCACGGCTACAAATTTTTTATCGCCGACGGCGTGGACCAGCTCATCCCCCATGCCTTTGACCTCGTCGTCCTGTTTGATGCCATCGAGCACTTGGCCGACCCGCGCAGCATCTTCTACACGTTGTTTGCCAAAGGCTCCATCACGCCGGCGACGACGGTCGTCATCACCACGCCCAACGCCCGCTCGTTTTCGGCGCTATCCCAGCCGACTGAATGGGCCTATCGCCACGCGCCCTCGCAGCGGGTCTATTTTTCCGGGCAATCCCTAGCCTCTTTACTGCGGCAGCTTCGTTTTCACGCTGTTGAAATCCTCGGCCAGCATGAAGAGCGCACGGAACCGACCGCCCTCTACCAAGACGAGCCGTCTACGCTCAACGGCCCCTTGGCAAACTACGGCGGCTTGTTCGCCAAGGCGTCCGGGAGTGACTTCGGACAGTTCATGCAGGAACGCTATGTTCCCGGCACTTGGTCGAAGCTGGCCGAATACGAACACCTGCCGCGCTATTTGTTCGCCCAGACGCTGGCGGAGGGCCGCAACGTCCTGGATTTTGGCTGCGGGACGGGCTACGGCACCGCCATTCTGGCCCGGCAGGCCGTCTCCGTCACCGGCATAGACATCGACGCGGAAGCCATCGACTGGGCGCGCGGCCAGCACCGGGCGGTCAATCTTTCGTTTGAGCAATGGACAGATCTCGGCGCGTCAAAGCCCGCCGCTTCATTCGATCTCATTACCTGCTTCGAGATGATCGAGCATGTCGCGGAAACCACACAGGTGGAAGCGGTCAGGCATTTCGCCCGCCTGCTGGCAGAAGACGGGCTTGCCCTCATCTCTACGCCAAACCCGGCGATTACCCAGCTCTACGGCCCCAATCCCTACCACATCAGGGAAATGAACAAGCGCGAGTTCGCCAGCTTGCTGCGCGAACACTTTCAATATGTGGAACTATTCGAGCAATTTGTGCAGCCCTCTGTGTTGATATCGCCGACGCAGGCGGACGGGCGGGCAAGCCGAATCCGGGGGCTAAACTGGAACTTAGAGTTACCGTCCGACAAAGAGCCGGCAATTTTTATCGCTGCCTGCTCCCAGCGCCCCATTCCCGTCCTGGATGAGTATTGCTTCCAAGACTTCCGCGCCCACTATATCGCCAACCAGTTAGCCGCCGCGCAAGCGCTAAACAATGCGCGGCTCAAGCATTTTGCCGCCGTGGAACAGGCCGCGTCCGTGGCCGTTTTGCAAGAGGATCTGGCGGACAAAGGCCGGGCCTTGCAAACACAGGCGGCAGAGATTCACCGCCTGGACAGCGCCGTCAAAGCAAAGGAACAGGCGCTGGTCGAGCAGGCCGGGCAAATCCACCGCCTAGAAGATTTTGCCGCCGACAAAGACAAGGCACTAACCCAGCAGGCCGCGGAAATCCACCGCCTCGACCAAGTCCTCGCCGACAAGGACGCCGCGCTGGACCGGCAGGCCGCGGAAATCCACCGCCTCGACCAAGTCCTCGCCGACAAGGACG
>Ga0265327_10002624_pt1 | contig 18572 bp, 17 predicted proteins | sample 41621metaG_FD_202089 | JGI IMG/M metagenome (GOLD analysis project Ga0265327, IMG submission 202089) | Rhizosphere microbial communities from Carex aquatilis grown in University of Washington, Seatle, WA, United States - 4-16-21 metaG | ecosystem: Host-associated > Plants > Roots > Rhizosphere...
TGCGGCGCGCCGGGCTACTCGCCTCTGAAAGAGGCTTGGGCTGCTCGGGCAGTGCCCAGTGTTCCGTGACTCGTCAGGTCAGGCAACCATGTTGACACTCGCAAATGCAACCTAACATCCGTCAGGCTCGCCCGAGCCGTCGCGTGCGGACCGGCTGCTGACGCAAACGCTGGGTGACGCGTTGAAGATGATCGACGTGCGGTTGATCGATCACATCATCGTGGCCGGTGGACGTTCGAAGTCTTTCGCGGAGATGGGGCTGCTGTAGCAGCGCGGGGGCCTCGGCCCCCTTTTTATTCCGCGTCCACCAGCGCACTGCGTGCGAGGCATCGGTCAGCGCGGCCCGTATCGGGCCGCGGATCGTGGACCTCCTGTGCATGCGTGGCGCGCGCCGCGCGCTGGGCCTGACCACGCCGCGCGCTGCGCGGCCGTCCATTGCATCGAGGGGTTCGTGCGTGTGCGTGGCAGAGGAAGACGTTGGTCGCGGCCTTGGGGCCGCGGCGCTGACGGAGGAATGGCACGTATGGCGGCGCACCTGATTGTGGCGGGGCGCGTCGCGGTCGATCTGCTTTCAGAGCCACCTCTTCATCGACGCATAGCTCACACGGGCCGCTGTCCAGGGCAAGGGCTGCGCCACCGTCCTCACCCGGTCCTCGCTGGCGCTCGGCTGCGGCCTCCGGGCGGTCCCCGGACATCGGCCCTTGCTGCTTGCTTCCCATGCGCCGAGGCGGCTCCGAAAGCAGATCTTCCACACCACGCGGCACACCCCGCAGAAAGGCCCCACCATGCGTGCATCCCCATCCTCCCGTCAGCGCATTGCGGACAGCCGCAACGCTCCGAACAGTCAGGCAGCCACGGGCTTTCCCCCCGTACCCCCCGAGGACTCTCCCAAAGCATTCCCTGTTCAAGGCAGGACTTCCGTCGGCCAAGGCGGGGCACGCATGGATGTGCGGCAGGCGATCACGGACCGCATCATCGCGATGCTGGAGAAGGGCGGCAATGTGTTCCGCGAACGCTGGACACGCGCAGCGTCCCGCGGCATGCCGCGCAACGGCAAGACCGGCGCGCCGTATCACGGCGCCAACGTGCTGCTGCTGTGGGATGCGGCCGTCGAGCACGGCTACGCGTCCAACGTGTGGCTGACCTACAAGCAGGCCGCCAGCATGGGCGCACAGGTGCGCAGGGGCGAGCGCGCGGTGCTTTGCGCGCACTTCGAACGGAAGGCGACGCGCGATCGGAACGAGTCGGAGATTGATTCCACCGGACACGGCAGATCCGCTGGAGAAGGGGAGGGCGGTGCAGGCGATCGCGGCCGTTCCGGTGTCCTGCTGTGCATGCCGTTCTGGCTCTTCAATGTGGCCCAGATCGATGGGCTGCCAGAGTCCATGACGGCGGATGCGCAAGAACCCAAAGCGTGGGCGGACCGGTCTCCGATCGAAGGTGCCATGCGCTTCATCGGCGGCTGCCACGCCAGCATCCAGCACGGCTACCTGCGCGCGGCCTACGCCCCGAATGCCGATCGCATCCTGATGCCCGATGTCGACCGCTTCACCAGTCCGGAGGCCTATTGCGCCACCGCGCTGCATGAGCTGGTCCATTGGACGGGAAACGAGAAGCGCCTGAACCGGACCTTCGGCCAACGCTTCGGCGATGCGGCCTATGCGTTCGAGGAGCTGGTGGCAGAGCTCGGCTGCGCCTTCGTGCTCGGGCACATCGGGTTGGTGGACGCCACCATCGAAGGGCACGCGGCCTATCTGGACAATTGGCTGCAGGTGCTGCGCAACGACCGCACCGCAATCTTCACGGCCGCGCGGCACGCGGGAGAAGCATATGAATTCATATTGGCGCGCGAACTGCCGTTGCCCGAAAGCGCAGGCTAATTGTTTGCCAATTGTGAAAACGAATGAACTGCGCGCGGGGTATCTGTGAATTAGCGCGCAGAAGTAATTACACTTGCGCACCTTCAACTTTCTGTTTCTCATGACCAAGACTCACGCCCAACTGCTGCGCGAAATTGCCGTCCTTCAGGCTGCTGCCGACAAACAGCGGGGAATTGAATCCCAGGGTGCTGTGGCCAGGATCAACGACTTGATCGTGAAATACGGACTCACCGCAGCAGATCTCACGTTCGCATCGGCCGGTGCGGAAAGCGCGCCGGCCAAGAGCGCCGGCGCTGCGAAAAGCAAGGTTGCGAAGGCGAGCAAGGCCCAGCCCGCCGCCGTCGCCGGCGGCGCGAAATACAGCGATGGCAAGGGCGGGGAGTGGGGCGGCCGTGGACCCCGGCCGGCCTGGCTGCGCGCAGCGCTCGAGGCCGGGCGCTCGCTCGAAAGCTTCCTGACAGGTGCGACGGCGGCGCCTGAAGCACCTGTGGCGGCGGCCGCCAAGCCGGTGCCTCAGACAGCCGCGAAGACGGCGGCCAAGAAGGCGGCCAAGAAGGCGACCGTCAAGCCATTGACCGTAGCCGCAGCGCCCTCGGCCAAGGCCACCTCTTCAGAGAAGGCCGCCGCCAAGAAGCCGGCGGTGAAGAGAGTCGCCGCAAAGAAGGCCGCCGGCGAATCGAATGCAGTCGCGGCGCTGCCAGCGACCGCGGTCAAGGCCGAAAAGGCTCCGGCGAAAAAGGCCGCCGCAAAGAAGACCGCCGCAAAGAAATCTGCTGCGAGCCAGCAGGACACTGCTGCCAAGGCTGCAGAGCCAGCGGTCAAGACAGCGGCAAAGAAGGCGGTGAAGACGGCATCGAAGAAAGCGGCATCGAAGAAGGCAGTCGCGCCCAAGGCGGCGGCTGCGAAGAAGTCGTTGCCCGCACGCAAGAGCGCGGCGGGCGCCACGGCGGTGGCCGCCGCCTCGCGCGAGACGACGGAAGCCACGCCTCCTGTCCTGGCTGCCCCCGAAGCCGCCGCCGTCGTCTGATCGCCGGGGGCGCTGACGCGCCAAGTGTCGATTTGGACTTTGCAACGCCGGCCAATGCGTCCCGGCTTGCGCCGAGACGCATTCGGCAGCAACCCACGCAATGATTGATATACGACGCGATTTGCTCGCGTCGATTCATTGCGCCGACGACCTGGCCATCGCAGCCTGCGCTCGTGCGGCGATGTGGGCCATGTCGCCGCGCTCGTGGCGACCATCTGCGCATCACGTCGGATACCGCTATCTCACCCTCGCTGGCCATGCATTGCGCGCGCCGCGAAATCACACGATCGAGCCGGGAGCAGATGAGCTCATGGCGCGCACCGCGGGCCCCGCATCAAGAGAAGAGAGCGGTGGTGTGGTGGGTGTGTTGGGTGTGTTGGTGGGGTGGCCTTGCTGTTCCCTGCAGCGTGCCACGTCGTTCTCGCCGTCAAGGTCTGCGCACACTGCGTGCGCTTGCGGCCTGCGGCCGTCTTCGAACCTTGACCGCTTGCGCTGCGACGTGACCTTCGACGGTCTCGGGCAATCCCGCCCGCAACCGTTCCAGGAGCACACCATGATTGCATCTTTCCTCTCCGACGCGCAGCGCGCGCTGCTGATCGCCAATGGCCGTATTGCACTGATCCACGAAGACTTCGATCCACTGCCGGTCGTCAAGCTCTTCACGCCAGATGCCGGCGCCACCTGGCTGCTGACCGAACTGGACGAAGCCGGCGAAATTGCATTCGGTCTGTGTGACCTCGGCATGGGGTGTCCGGAGATTGGCTACGTCGACCTCACCGAGCTCGATGCAGTGCGCGGGCTGATGAACCGACCGATCGAACAGGACCTGCATTTTCATGCCGACAAGCCGTTGAGCGCCTACGCGCACGAGGCCAGACTCCAGGGGCGCATCCTGGCGTAGCCGGAGACTGCCGCCGGCCCGCCGGCGGCAGTCCCGCCAACCTCGGCTGAGCCGTGCCGGAATCCGAGCAAAGTCTGCGCGCGGCTGTCGCCGTCGTCGCTTCTACGAACCGCCGCTGATACGCGCATGTTCGGCTTCACGGAGGCTGCGGGCCGCGCGCGCGAGCGCGTAGTCGGCATAGAGCTTGTCGACGGCCTTGATCCATGCATCGGTGGCGGCCGCCCGTGCGTTCTCCACAGCGTCGCCGCTGTCGCCCCTGTCGCCGTTACCGGCGACAAGCTGTCGAGGCGAGGCTGACGCCTCGTCGTCTTGATCGCCTTCCTGGCGTTGTGATTGGCCTCGCGGAAAGGACGGCACCGCAACGCCCGCCTTTCGAAGGATGACCGCCTTGTGTTGTGTGCTCAGCATGTCCCGGTCCTTGCAAGTGCCGTTCCAGCCCTCAGCCCCGAGATCGGCGTTGCAGGGGTTGGTGGTTCCGATTCGAAGCAGAGGAGGGGCAGGTTGGATTTGCTTTGCACGTGCATTGCATGTGCATCTCATACGCAGGCCACGTTGGCCAGGGCCATGACGCATCTGGGCGCCCCACCGGCTTCGCCGCTGTCGGGCTGCTCCAGGTTCGCGCCTTCGCGCTCATCCCCTGCGGGGACTGGCTGCGCCAGCCTTGCGCATCCCTGGCGCAGCGGACTGCGTCCGCTCGGACCTCCCTGATCAGACCTGTCCTGCGGCAGGTCGAGGCGCTCGCCGCGCGGCGGTTCCGGCACGCATCGGCCTCGTTGCTTTCCGGGCTGCCGATTCCCTGAGTTCTTCGCCTTGTCCGGTGACTCTGCGCCCGCGGCGCCGGGGGACCGGCTGCGCCTGCAAGGGGGGTTTCATAAAGCTTCGCTTTACAAACCTTCCCCCTTGCTCCCCCGTCCCCGCCGTCGCTGTCGTTCACCGGGCGAAGAACTCAGGAAAACGGCGGCCAGCTCCGGGTAGGAGGCCGATGCGTACCGAAACCCTTCATTGAAGGGCTCTGAATCTAGGAACCCGGCATCTCTTCAACTTCAACTGCAAAGGAAACCCAAATGACTGCCATTGCCAATCCCCAGAAGAAGGTTGCACCGCGCGCACGGAAGCCGGAGAAGAACGTCGATGTCTTGGCTGCCGTGGATGCCACGAGCGTGGAGCACAAGAAGCCGATGGGCCGCGATGTGCTGGTGCCCCTGGACAAGCTCAGCGTCAGCGAAGCCAATGTGCGCAAGGTGCACCACGAGGAAGGCCTGATCGAACTCGCCGCGCTGATCGAGTCCCAGGGGTTGCTCCAGCGTCTGAGCATCGTGGCCCTTGGAGACGATCGCTACGGTGTGGTCGCGGGTGGCCGGCGCCTGCGTGCAATGCTGATGCTGGCCGCGACGGGTCGTTGGCCGGCAGACCAGCTCATCGAGTGCAAGCTCTACGATGAAGCGCAGGCCCTGCAGGTCTCGCTCGCGGAGAACTCCGGCCGCCAGAGCATGCACCCCGCCGACCAGATGGAAGCCTTCCGGCGATTGATCGACGATGGCTTGACCGTCTCACAGGTGGCGGCTCGTTTCGGCGTCTCGGCCCTGACCGTCGAGCGACGCCTCAAGCTCGCCCGGCTCGCACCGCGCTTCATCGACCTCTATCGCGCCGATGAGATCGAACCCGATCAACTGCAGGCGCTGGCCCTCATCGACGACCCCGCCACACAGGAAGCCGTGTGGGACGGCCTCAGTCCCTACGACCGCAGCGCATGGCGCATCAGGAACGCAGTCACCGAGGAAGCCTGCAGCGCGGACAGCCGGCTCGCACGCTTCGTCGGCCTCGACACCTACGAATCCGAGGGTGGCAGCGTGCGGCGCGACCTCTTCTCCTCGCCCGAAGACCTCTCAGGCATCTACCTCGACAACCCCACCATGCTGCAGGCGCTCGCCATGGACAAGCTGCGCGGCATCGAAGTCATCGTCAAGGAGGAGGGCTGGTCGTGGGTGGCCTGCTCGCTCGAGGCCGACACGAGTGCATGGCGGCGCTACGGCCGCGAAGCGCAGAGCGAACGCGAGCCGACGCCCGAGCAAGCAGAGACGATCGAGCGACTCGCCGCCGAGCAGCGCAAGCATGCCGATGCCTACGACCAGCACCAGGAGGAAGGCGATCCCGACGCCGAGGATTACGAACTCATCGAGCAGCAGCTTTGCGAGGCACTCGACGTGGCCGAGGAAAAGCTCATGGCCGCGCGGGCCGACCTACGGCACTGGGCCCCTGCACAACTCGCACGAGCCGGTGCATTGGTGCGACTGGACCACACCGGCGAGATCGTGATCGAGCGCGGACTCTTGCGGCCCGAGGATCGCAAGGCGGCAACCAGCGAAGCCGGCGACAGTACCCGGCAAGATCCAGAGGCAGCGGAGCCGGTCACTGCCCGGCCCGAGTTCAGCGAGAAGCTCATGCGCGACCTGACGGCGCACCGCACAGCAGCCCTGCAAGCGGCCCTGCTGCAGAACCCGCAGGTGGCCCTCGCGACGCTGGTGCACCGGATGGCCGAGACCGTGTTCAGTCTCTACGGCAGCGGCGACGACATCGTCAAGGTCGCAGTGCGCGTGACCGGCGACGACACCCTGGCGGAAGAAGCCAGCGAATACAGCGACAGTCCCGCCGCCACGCTGCTCGGCGAGGCGGAAACCATGTGGGGCGACCGCCTGCCCGGCAACCCTGCCGCGTTGTTCCGCTGGCTGCTCGGGCAGCCGCAGGAAGCACTCCTCGACCTGCTGGCCTACTGCACCGCGCGCAGTGTCAACGCCATCGCCGCACGTGCACGTACCACCGCCAATCACAGTGATGCGCTCGCGCAGGCACTGGGCGTCGACATGGCCGACTGGTGGGTCCCCACCGCGGGCCGTTACCTCGGCCACGTCAGCAAGGCCAAGGCACTCGAAGCCGTCAAGGAAGCGACCGGTGTGGATCCGACACAAGCCACGGCCGGCATGAAGAAGGCCGACGTGGTGGCGTACTGCGCCAGCAAGCTGGAAGGAACCCGATGGGTGCCTGCGCCGCTGCGCTCGTCGGTCGCTTCGAGCCTGCAGGACGCCACCGCATAGGCATGAACTTCGCGCACTGCCGGCCCTGCCGGCAGCGCACACAGCCTCCATCGGGCCTTCTGCTCCGCCCTCCGGTGCCCTTCAGCTTCCACTTCGATCCTTCATTTCAGAGGCTTGCCATGTCCATCCGAAACAACCCCATGCTCTTCCTCGGTGCCACCGTTCTGGCCCTGCTGGCTACCGTGGTCACCATCCTGGCCGTCTTCGAACTTCGCCCCTCCATCGGCTCCTCTTCGGAGCCGGCCTTTGCGACACGCTTCCAGCCTGTCGCCCCCGTGATCGCGGGAATCGGCAGCACGCGTGCGCTGCCGCCAGTCCCCCTGCACGTGCAAAGGCCTGCGCCGACGAACGACCGCCAGCCACCGCCCAACGGCGTAGCGCATCATGAACTCGCAAGACGGTAGGGCACGACCCGTCACGGTCCCCGCTCAGCGGCTGTCACGCTTCGAGGGCCATTGCCTTTGTCAACGTACAAGGGAGTGCGAGTCACTGCTGCAACTGGCCGTCCTCGGCGTGATCGAGGCCATCGAGCGTCACTGCCCTGACCAAGACCTGGCAGACATCGCTCGTCATCTGGGCGAAGCCGAGCGACATGTCGAAGCCGCGCGGCGACTTGCCGCGAGATGGAGCGAATGAGGCCGCGAGCTTATCCAACTCAACGTGTGCGCCAAAAAGTGCACAGCTGCGACCGCGGCCCGCAAGTCTCGACGGGCAGTCGCGGGTTGCGGTGACCGTAGTACAGCGTCTGGTTTTCAAGCTTGCGCAGACTACGAAGTGTTCGGCATGACGCCACGTGCCTGGATCAGGTGAGCGGGAACCGCATACACACGGGTCGCCGCCCGGACTGGTACGTACGCGCACCAGGCATGTTGTCCTTAAAAAGTGTTCGGCATGACGCAGTGAGTCGCGTGTGGACTGTTCAGGCTTGCGTGAAATATTGGGCGCATGACGCACGTGTCGCCCCCGTACCCAATGGCTCGCGATGGCTGCTTCGTCTGTTGAACGCTCACATCCGCTCGAAGCCAGGAACGTGTCCGCCGTTACGCAAAGACTCTGCTCGAATTACGGGAGGTGGGTGCAGGAGCCGCATCTGCATGCTGTGCCGGGCAAAGGTGTTCGGCATGACGCAATCCGTCGTCTCGAATTGGAGCGTTGGTTGGCCTTTGCAAGCGGCAACGTTCGACGCGACTTGTGGGTCTTGCTCTTCGTTGAAAGTGTTCGGCATGACGCATGTCCTCATGTCCGGCTTTGGAGTGCAGCCCTTTGCGTAACGCCTTCGAGATGTGTTCGGCATGACGCCATGCGTTTCAAGTCGGATTGCGGACAGCGGTAGTGGCATCGGCATGGCGTCACGAAGCGGGTGTTCAGCGGAACCAATGTTCGAGTCGAACGTGATGAAGGCATTCACTCGGTGCTTCAGGAGCAGTCCCTGGCGTGATCGATGTCGAGCGTTGAGGGCTGCAAGCCGTTCGGCAGGCGCCCCGGAAATGTGTTCGGCATGACGCAACCCTTTGCCGGTCAAAGTGAGACTTGGGATGGTCGGTACGCAAAAGTGATTCGAGGAAACGCAAGAGTCCTTGTTTGGGATTGAGGGCAGGATAGACTGGCGTCAGACATTGTTAACGTTCTATCGTTTTCCATGGCCAGCGCCCTTCAAACTGTCGTCCTCGGCACACGGACTTCGTGCGAAACGAAGGCGCGATTCGCCGCGCTGGCGGCCCAGCAAGGTCTGAGTGAATCGGTGATGCTGCGGCTGCTCGTAGAACGGGCACTTCTCGCCAATGGAGTGTTCGAGGCGCCAGATCGGATGGCGCTCGACACGCGAGCAGGACGTGCGAACGACCGGGTCACTCTTCGCCTGCGTCCAGGCGATCGCGCTCTCGCCGACGCGAAGGCCGCGACTCGCCGCATGAGGACGTCAAGCTATCTGGCAATGCTCGTGCGCGCACACGTGCGCAGCTCCGCGGTCATGCCGCCCGCGGAACTCGAAGAGCTCCGATGCATGGCCGGGCACCTGGCCGCAATGGGTCGGCAACTTCGAAAGGCATCGGCGCCGGTTTCGCAGGAGTTGCTCGTTGATGTCGGAAACACCGTCGAGAGCGTGCGTGAAGCTGTTGCCGGCGTAGTGCGCAGGAACCTGAATGAGTGGGAGGGCGGAAATGCCTAAGCGCACCGTTTCGTTGCCGCGCACCGCGGGCCTGGAGCTCGATATCGTGAGCTATGGTCGTCGTGGACCTGGTGGCTCGTTGCGACTGAATCCGGATCAGGTCGAGCAAGTCAAGCGGACTGTCGGTCGGGTGCCGGAAGTGATGGTCAAAGTGTCGGGCGGCGCACGCGACAGCGGCGGCGCGAAAGCACATCTGAAATACATTGGCCGACACGGCAAGCTGGAAATCGAGACCGACGACGGCTTGTCACTACAAGGTCGGGATGCAGTGGATCGCCTGTTGGACGACTGGCAGCTCGATCTTTGTCGCAGCCAATACAAGGCAAAGCCGGCCGAAGGCCAAAAGGACGCGCGGGCGAAGCTCACGCACAACATCGTGATGTCGATGCCTGCCGGAACGCCACCGGAGAAGGTCTTGCGTGCTGTGCGAGTCTTCGCCCGTGAGAACTTCGCCCTGCAGTATCGCTATGCCATGGCACTGCACATCGATCAAGCGCATCCGCATGTGCATCTGGTGGTGAAATGCGAGCATGAGACGGAACCGGGCAAGCGGCTATACATCCGGAAGGAGACGCTAAGACAGTGGCGCGAGCAATTCGCATCGCTGATGCGAGAGCAGGGCGTTGCGGCGAATGCGACACCGCGTCAAATTCGCGGCCAAGTTCGTAGCCCGAGCAAGGACCCGATTCATCACCGACTTCGCGCCGTTCGGGCTTTCCAGAATCTTTCGATCAACGAGCGCGCACGGCGGCGACCACCGCCGGAATCCACTTTCTTCCGGCGCAAGGTTGAAAGCGTAGGCAGAGATATTCAGGCCGGCCGAGCCACCCCCGATCCAGGCAAGGAAGCGCTTTCCGTGACGCGTAACCAGGTCGAGGCCGATTGGCAGTTGACGATCAATGCGCTGCGACGGCAAGGGGAACAGGCTCTCGCAAAACAGGTAGAGGAATTTGTTCGCACGATGTCCCCGGTGCGCACCGACCGCGATCGCATCGCTGCAGGACTGCTTGAAATGCTGCGGGCGCGCCATGGCGCTCGCGATCCTGATGCCAAAGATCAGTCGAAGGACCGAGGCCGGTAGCCTCGGGGCAAAAGCAACCAGGCAGGTGAGCTCCGGGTGTCACGCAGCCTGCTCAAGAGGGATGGCTCACGATGGCCTGTGCTTTCGCGCTGGGCTCACGCGCCAATCCAAGACGCATCGCAGTCGTTGACTGCGAGCGGGCGAACGGCTTCAGCGGGCCCGACGCAGTCGCTCAGCATCGAATGCTGTCCGGCCCGTTTGCAGCGAATGCCGTCTTTGAGGGGTGCTCGACCAACTCACGCTGTGAGGCCGTTTGCAGCCGTCCCATGGCGAAGAAGACCTCGGCATCGACGCCCGGTATTGCAGTTGTAACCCGGCTGCATCCCTACGGCCACCCCACCTTCACAGAGTCGAACGACTGCTTTCTTGGCCACCCAAATAGAGGTCCGGGCCCGGTCCGGTCATTTACAAGGCCATGGTGGACTACCCGCTTTGAGGGTCAGCCCAGCCACTGACGTTGGCAACGCGACATGGTGGATCGCGCGTAAGAGCGGAATCGCGAAGTTACCGGGCAGGAACAGGCTGGTGGGCACTTGCGCCATACGTGAGCACTATGATGTCGAGCGCCTTGCGCGCGTGCCGGAGGTTTTGCGATGCCGACCAACCCATTTGCCACGGTTGCGCTCCCAGGTTTCTTATTTGACCTGCAGCACAGGGAGCTTCGCGAGGTCACATCGGGCGAGCGGGTCGCGCTTCGTCCGCAAATTGCGGGGGTGTTGCACTGCCTGGCGCTCCATGCAGGTGAGGTGGTACCCAAAGAGGAGTTGATGCGCGTCGTCTGGTCGAACGTCGTGGTCACCGACGACAGCCTCGTGCAATGCATCAAGGACCTGCGGCGTGTGCTGGGCGACGACGCTCACCGCGTCATCCAGACCGAGCCTAAGCGTGGCTACCGATTGGTGCTCGACGCGGTGCCAGTTCCCGACTTCAAGCAGGACATTCGCTTCGCCACCAGTGGTGATGGCATCTGCATCGCGTACGCCCTCAGCGGGAAAGGAACGCCGCTTGTACGTGCGGCACACTGGATGACGCATGTTGAATGGGACTGGCGCAGTTCCGCCTCGGGCGAGTTCCTCGGGCGCCTGTCACAGCGCAACCAACTGCTGCGCTATGACGGGCGCGGCTGTGGTTTGTCCGATCGCGGAGTGCAGATGGCCACGCTCGACGACGCCGTGCGCGACCTTGAGGCGGTTGTCGATTCCGCCGGCCTGAAGTGTTTCGCACTGCTCGGCCGCTCGCAGGGAGCCTCGATTGCCATCCGCTACGCCGCGGGCCACCCCGATCGCGTCAGGCGCCTCGTGACGCTCGGCGGCTTTTTGCGCGGACAGCGATGTCGCGGTGAACAATCGGTTTCAAGGGAGAGCATGGAGGCGTTCTGCCGCGTTCTGGAAGAAGGGTGGGGAAAGGAGAACTCGGCGCTACGGCAGATATGGACGTCGTACGCGTTCCCGGGCGCCAGCATCGAGCAGCAGGACTCCTTCAACCAACTGCAACGTGTTGCCTGTTCGCCGCAGGATGCAGCGAACATCTGGCGCACGGGAGCGCTCTACGACGCGACAGGCGACCTGCCACAGGTGAAATGCCCGACCCTCGTCCTGCACAACCCGGACGACGCCCTCGTTCCCTTCGAGGAAGGTCGCCTGATCGCCTCCGGCATCCAAGGCGCGCGGCTGGAGACATTCACCAGTCGCAATCACCTGCCGCTGCCTGGCGAGCCGGCGTTCGAGCATGTCATGGGGCTGATAGATGAGTTCCTGGCTGAGCCATTTGCGACAGCACCACAAGGCCCCGTATCAGAAAAATTCGCCTAATATCGGCGGCTGTTCGGGACGCCGCGTTCCCGACTGGCGATGCTCTGGACGATGCAGATTCTTATCAGGACGGAGCCTCACATGCCAGACATTGCCAAGACCATTGCTGTCGCCTGCCTCGCCGTGCTCACTAGTTGCCATACAGCGCCAACCGTCAAGACAATGGCCGTGAACGGCACCCAACTGCAATACGTTGCTCAAGGCAAAGGCGTGCCGGTGGTATTCATTCATGGCGCAGTCTCGGACTATCGAACCTGGGATCGCCAGCGGGTGGCACTCGCCGCCAAGGGTTATCAGGCCATCTCGTACACGCAGCGCTATTTCGGCCCGCAGCCTTGGGGACAGGGCTGGCCAGCGTTCGGTATTCAGACACATGCTGACGACCTCGTCGCCTTCTTGCGCGGCCTCGCCGTTGGCCCGGTTCATCTCGTCGCCTGGTCATACGGTGGGCAAACAGCGCTCGCGGTTGCACTGAGCAACCCCGAGCTTGTGCTGAGCGCCTTTATCTTCGAACCGGCACACCCGACCTATGTCAACGATCCGGCGCAACTCAAGCTACTCACCGATGACGCCGCGTCGTACGCTGGCCCAGTGGTGCAGGCGGTGCAAAGTGGAGACAACGCGCTGGCGGTAAAGCGGCTGATAGACGGCGTCGGCGAACGGACCGGTTACTTTGACGCCCAGTCGGCCGCAGCCCAAGCATTGCAACTGGACAGCGCGCACTCTATGTCGGTCATTTTCGCGGAAAAGAACGTACCTCAGATCAGTTGCGAGCAGTTGGCCAAAGTCAAGAGGCCAGTGGCGATCGTTCGCGGCGGGCAGGTGCGTCCGTACTTCCGCATCATTGCCGACACGGCGGCACGTTGCATTCCAAGCGCCACGCATATCGTCGTGCCGGGTCAGAAGCACATGTGGCCAAGCGAGGATGTGATTGGGTTCACGGCCAAAGTCGATGAATTCATTGGGCGAAAGTGAACCAGCCCGCTTCGCTCGGGACGTCACAAGTGGCCCGCAGTGAACGTCTGCAATCAGCCCAAGGGGAGGGTCGCCGGCTCAAGTTTGGCGCCGTAAAGCGGACGGTCGTGAGGCGTATTCCCTCTATTGAGCTCACCGTGAGAGTGTCCTGTCCTGTTGACAGGGACAGCGCCAACGAGGAGCATGTCCGAAGGTCGCGGGATTCGTGATCGCTCGATCTCTATCGCCGCGCGTGACGCCGTGCGGGAGCCCGTCTTTTTCAGTCCCCGGGCGACTTGACATTGGCAGCAAAGGAGCGCCATGCGCACCTGGCAAATCGGCTCGATACGGGTGACCCAGGTCGTCGAGGGGCATGGCGCCTTCCCGGCTTCATTTTTTTTCGAGGGTATGACGCCCGAAGAGGTGCAGATGCACCGCTGGCTGCGGCCGCACTTCGCGCATGCCGATGGGCGCCTGTTCGCGTCGATTCATTGTTTCGTGATCGAGTCCGAAGGCCGCCGCATCGTGGTCGATACCTGTGTTGGTAACGACAAGCCCCGAAAAGTGCCGATGTGGGACCGACTGCAGACCACGTTTCTCGCCGATCTCGAACAAGCCGGGTTCGCGCCGAAGTCCATCGATACGGTGCTCTGCACGCATCTGCACGTGGATCACGTGGGGTGGAACACGCGCTGGCTGGACGGTCGCTGGTTGCCCACCTTTGTCAATGCGCGCTATCTGTTCGGGCGCCTCGAGTACGAGCATTGGTCGCTCGCGCACGAAGCTTCCAACCAACAAGCGATGGTCGATTCGGTGCAGCCCGTCATCGACGCGGATCTGGTGGAATGGGTGGAGACCGACCACGTGCTGACCTCGGAAGTGCGCCTTGAGCCCACGCCCGGCCACACTCCGGGGCATGTGAGCGTGCGCATGCGCTCGCAAGGACACGAAGCCGTCATCACCGGAGATCTGATGCACCACCCCGTGCAGTGCTGCGAACCTGACCGGGTCCCGCGATTTGACGTGGACCCGGCAATGGCGCGCCTGACGCGGCGGCGTTTTCTGGCCGAGCAGGCTGACCGCAACGTGCTGGTGCTTGGCACGCATTTCCCGGAGCCCACCGGCGGCTGGGTCGTGTCAGCCGGAGCCGCGTGGGAGTTGTCGCTCGCGCCGCAGCTTGGCCCGCCCTGACCCCGCGAACCATGTGGACTACGCGCCCCAGTCGTTCGTTGCCGCCAGCGATCGCAGCACCGTCCTCATCAGCGATGGGGGCGAAGGTCAAGTTCCAAATCACACCGGCAATTCGCGAGGAAACGCGCCGAAGTCGGCTTTCGATGGTCGCCGTCGTTCGGCGGACAAATTCGAAAGACTGCAACCAGTCTCGACTTGCCCTTCGCTTTTGCGCAGCCCAAGGACCGGTGTTGGTCGGGTACGGTAGCTGCTAGTGCATCGGCCTACGAGGGTTTCGCAGCAAGGTTCTGGAGTTTGAGGAACCAGGCAGGGCCGCGTGAAACCTTGGACATAACGCAAGGTGGCTGCTCAGCGAGTCGGCGGTTCGCGAGCCTTTTCCCGGGCTGCAATGCGTGCCATGTCGCCGCGCTCGATGCGCTGCGCGATGTTTTCGCGGGCACTGGCCAGGAAGCGCGCGCTTTCGGGTGCTTCGAATTTTTCTGCCTCGATCACTGCTGCGCCCAGTGCACTGACCGCGCGTGAGTGATGTGGAAACTCCCGCTGGAATTCGAAGCGATCCATTACCCGAAAAGCCGCACCTTCACGGGCCCATTGCAGCATCTGTGCGGCCGCCGGCGTTGCATCGCACCGCGCGTTGGCTTCGCTGCGCCATACGAGGGCCTGGCTCGCCACGTCGCGAGGCACGTCAGGGTTGTGCGCGAGCCGCTGGATTAGAGCCTCCCATCGCATCGCGAACCTCGCAAGGTCCTTGGGCGGTCGGGGCTTGGCGCGCACGGCGTCCAGCGCAGCCTGGGCCCGTGGCTCTCGTTTCCACTCACCGTCCACCAATCGGTTTTCGTAGAACTGCACGGCGTTCCGGTCGATGATCCGCAAGCCGTCCACAGCACGCCGTTCTTCCAGCAAGCCTGCGGCCGTGCGAACGTTCGCAAGCGCTACATCATGCTCTTGCCTCGATACGAAGCGCGACACCAGCCCACGATCTCGCCAGAGGTCGTACTGCGCCAGTGTCGACAGCGTGCTCTCGTCTGCGTTGGTGCTCACAAAAACCGCCTGAACCACATATGCGTCCTTGCGCAACGTAGTGGCCATCCGGTACACCGAGCGGGGATCGTGCATCTCATCTTCGAGCAGAAGGTGCATGCGGGCGCTCTGTGCGTCCTGGACGATACGATTCGACCAGTAGGCCACCTCCGGTTCTACCGCCGGGGCGCTGAGCAATGCGGTGCCGGCGTTCGCCCGCCAGGCGGGATGATAGGCGCGCAAGCGATCGCCACTGAGTTGCACGACGGCGCCAATCGTCTTCGCCAGGTCGAGGCGAAGCGTAGCCGCTGTGGACGGCGTGCCGGCCCCTGGTTGTCCCGCGACGATCATTGCAGCCGGTGTCCTGGACGGCATGGCGCCGGCGAGGACATCGGGGCGAATCCGACTTTCGTAGATCTTGTCGCGCTCCTCTGGGGTCAAGCGTGGAGACGTCATGCCTTGGTCTCCGGCATTGGATCTTCGGAATCGGGTGTGAAACGGTCAAGAATCTTTGCGACGGTCGCTGCATCCTTTGGATCGAAGGAGGCCAGCAGATCACATGCTTCATCACGCTCGTTGCGGACCGTCTCAAGCCGCTTCAGATCTGGTTTCCTGGAGGCCAAGCCTTCATCGAGCCATGCCGTGCGGTCTGCGATGGCTTGATGAAGAACGGCCAGTGCAGCCTCCGCGTCAAGCGCCGCCAAAGCATCGGCCCAGTAGCGCGGTTCGTAGGCCACCGCCGATCGATTTTCGGCGGGTCTGGCGGGCGAGGGCCGTTCCTGGTCGATTGAAAAGTCACCGATGCGCACCGCCTTGGTCAGCATCATGCGCATGATGTCTGGCAGCTCCAGACCCCTTTCCGCAGCCATGCGCTGCGCGCGCTCTGCGATCTCGCGGTCGAGGCGGAAGCGGATGATCGGGCTGTTGTCCATGGCGACGCGAGTTATAGCAGCACTGCATCGCATGCCTCGCAGACTCCGGATAACGAACGTGGAGTGTTTGCGGCGCTGCTTGACAGGTCTTCGCCACTATGAGGTGAGCTTCACCGCCAACCAGAGCCCTGCAAGGTGCGCCGGATAGAAGGCGTAGAAAAGCCAGCGGTGACGTGTAAGTGGAAGATCGACAAGCGTCGCCGCCATGAGGAGGGGGAGCGCTGCCAAGGCAGCGAAGTTCCGGTTGACAAGCCAAAGCGACGCCAATGACATGGTCCACAGCGCGAGTCGCCCAGCTGTGGGCCTGCGGCAGTAGGCCCATGCGCCGAGGCACGACAACACACCGAACCACCAGAATTCGACCACCGCGCCCGCCAGCACGAACGACAGCACCGCCAGGGCGGTGTGCATCCGTCCGCCGCGTTCGATCAGCCAGATGATCCCCGTGGATAAAAGCAGCATGAAGAGGATGTTCAACGGCCACCAGCCGACCAGCGCGCTGAACATCGGCGTGGCCAGTGCGCCGAAGATCAGCAAGCGCCGCATGATCCTCGCATGCATGCCTGCCGCAAAAGCTCCAGGGCGCGCGAGGTGGTACATGAGGACGAAGCCGAAGACTGGCATCACCAGGCGGCCCAGATCAAACAGCACGGGGCTTGCTCCCGCCAGAAGGTACTTGTTGACGTGGTCCAGCGTCATCAGGACCACGCCCAGCCACTTCAGGGCTTCCAGTGTTCCGGCGGCAATCCGCAGAGGTGCGGTGCGGCCGGCTCTGGCGGCACGCCGGTCATTGACGTGCAGCACTTTGGCCATGTCAGTAGGAAGGCGCGAGTTCGGAACCTTCGTTCCAGAGACGGCGCCATTCGACGTCATACTGCGCTGCAACGGCTGGTGCGTTCCGCACCACGATCACATTCTCCGCGTTGCGCTGCGCCGCGGCGGACGTGTAGTTGAAGCTGCCGGTCTGAACGGTGATGCCGTCGACCACCATGAACTTGTTGTGCTGGATTGCGTAGCGCCCATTGGTGCGCACCGGTACTCTCTCATTGGCGAGGAAGCGAATGGCTGAGTAGCCCTTGGTCGCCTCCGTGGCGTCGGCGAGGACAAACACCTTGACGCCGCGCTTGGTCGCTTCAAGCAGTTCCGTGGCGACGGGCTTGCTGGTGAAGGTGTATGCCGCGACGAAGATGGTCGAGCGTGCGCCTCGAATGGTCTCGAGCACGAGCGGCAAGGCTCCACCAGGCGTGAAGGCAGTCGCGACCATGGCGGGTTGCGCCGGAACGAATTGCGCCGACGCAGGTAGCGCGGAAGCAAATGTGCAACAAGCCGCCAGCATGGTCGACAGGAAAGGGCCTGCGCGTTGGCGGCAGGTTTGTTGGATCGGCATGGCAGAAACGGCGTTCAGGCCATTGGTTGAGCTCAAGCACGCGAGTGCTGCCGATCTTCCCGAGACGGACCACTGCGAGTGCGATGGTGAATCTGGTTCTGAACTGCCCGCTGCGCAGGCAGCTTGATTTCATGGCCTTGGGCAATCGCATTGGCCAGGCCTGTGCGAATGGCCTGAACCACACGCGCCTGATCGGCGGCATCCGGCGTCAGGCGCTGAGCGAACTGCTCGGCCAGTTTCATACCGGCCACCGCGCCTGTCAGTTCGGGGAACTGCGACACGACATCGACCGGTGACACGTCCCCAGTTCTGAAAAGGCTGGCCTTGCGCTCCAGGGCTTCCAGGTAGGGGACTTTCTCGACGCTCCACGTCATGCGCTGCGCGACGAGTTTCTTGTCGCCTACCAGCTCTCCCTCGGCATTGCGCGCCGGCACCCGAACAGTGACTGCCCGAGCGCCGCACTGAGCGAGGACAACCTCATCTCCGGCCTGTGCAGCCGAGCGCGACTCCGCGATCGCGCGTTCAAGGTCCGTTCCCCAAAGCGTACGCTCCCCGACCTCCGTCTGAATGCGCACGTAGTAAGACATGCGCTGTGCAGGATCGAACTGATAGGGCGCTGCGGCGTGCGCAAGGAGCACGCCGATGGTCGGGGGACGCATACCGGTGCGCGAACCGGTGGGGGAACCAGTGGAAGTGGGTAAACCAGTGGGCAAACCAGTGGGTGAAGCCCCGTTCTGGCTGGATACATCGCTGCGCGCGGTTCTGGCGTTTCGCTTGCCCTGCCTGTCGTGCGCGTCCTCCTTATCCCGCATTTCCCGCATGTCCCGCTTGTCCGGAACAGGCTCGTGCGAACGGCGCGTTGAATCACGATCGAGTGCGCGCTGTAGTTGTTGCATCTCCAGCGGGTCGGGCTCGTAGCCCTGAACGCCCATGCCCCGCATGGTGGCTTCGTGCCAGACCTTTTGACAGAATTCTTTGGTGCCGGTCACCCGAACGGTCTGCCAGCCCCGTGCCTCCATGATGGCCACGACGCTGTGCACGACTTCGAGATTGTGCGTGCGTACCTTCAAGCGGTCACCGTGATCGACGAACGCGAGGCTCCGGTCGGCAAAGAAGTACCGGTCACCGA
>Ga0265327_10002625_pt1 | contig 18564 bp, 15 predicted proteins | sample 41621metaG_FD_202089 | JGI IMG/M metagenome (GOLD analysis project Ga0265327, IMG submission 202089) | Rhizosphere microbial communities from Carex aquatilis grown in University of Washington, Seatle, WA, United States - 4-16-21 metaG | ecosystem: Host-associated > Plants > Roots > Rhizosphere...
GGTGAGATGATGCGCATCGGCACCTATCCGCTGACGCCGCTGGTGCGCATCGTGCCCCGCCTGTCGACCAACCCGGCGGCGCGCGGCAAGGCCTGGCTGCACTATGTCGATCGCGCCGAGATGGACCGGGTGATTTCCGAAGAGATCTTCTGCAAGGCGGTCGGCAACCAGGATTCGGAACCGCGCAACGGCGTCCGCAAGGCCGATCTGGTCGGCCACGAGGGCGTCTATCTGTTGCGGGTCGGCCTGCTGGAGGCGATCGAGATCCTATCGTCCGAGGACTTCGCCGAACTGTTCGGCGACATCAAATTCTGGCACTTCGCCACCGAGAACGTCGACGAACGCATCGCCTGGCACGCCCGCCAATGGGGGGTGACCCGCGAGCAGGGCCAGGAGATCGTCCGCCAGTCGCTGCGCGAGTACGTGGTCGAGCATATCGGCCCGCAGGTCCGCTTCAGCCACGCCCGCGCCACCAACCTCGACGAGTTCTACAAGGAAATGACCGAGCAGTTGATGCTGCGCCTTGATGAGTTGCTGGCCGGCATCTTCCGCGGCGCCGGCTGACGCGAGCCCCGGCTCAGTCGCGGTAGACGGCGACCTCGTCGGCATCGCTCATGGTCGACATGCTGGCGGCGCTCGGCAACTCGACCTCGCCGGCCAGGCCCTTCAGCGCCAGACCGATGGTGTCGCACAGGTGCTCAAAGCAGAGCGGCTTAACCGCGAACAGGCTGTTGCCGAGGCTGACCGCCCGCACGGCGTCGAAGGGCGAACGGCTGGTCGACAGGAACAGGATGCTGGCCTCGGCCAAGTGCGGATGCCCGGCCAGGCGGTCGACGAATTCGAAACCGTCCATGCCCGGCATGTTGATATCGACGATGATCAATTCCGGTGGCGGCGCCTCCCGTCCCCGCCGACCAAGTCCCAACAGGTCGAGCGCCGCCGCGCCGCCTTCCGCCGATTCGACCACGCAGCCGACCTCAAGGGCGGCCAAGGCCATCGACACCAGCAACCGGTCGCCGGCATTGTCGTCGACATGGAGTACGCGCCGAGGCGTGCGAGGCAAGGCAAGCTCCCGAAGGAATTAGGGTCGCCGCTTATCCTAAAGAATAAGCCTACTACACCTTTAGATCAGGTCACAGCGGAATCGGCCGCCGATGTATCCTGGCGCTCGGGCGATGCTGGAGGCGAGCAATGAGCGGCTGGGGATGTCCGCATGACGTGAACGGCACCTGTACGCGAGTGGCCGGGCGCTCCTGCGACCCCGGCATGAAGGGCTGCATTCTCGCCGGCCGTTTCCGCTTCTCCAACGATGAGAAGAACCGCCCCCCACGCCCGCCGACCGACAAGGCGACGGCGCCCAAGCGGGACCCGGAAGCGCCCGGCTGATGACAGGAGGCCGGGCGGGCGATATCGTGGTTCCCCAAAAGCAAGAACCCGCGAGCGAGCCAGCCATGAGCACCCAGCCGATCACCACCCAGCAGAAGGCCCAGGCCGTCAATCGTAGCGGTCGCTGGTACGGAACCTTCGCCGAGATCGGCGCCGGCCAAGAAGTGGCCCGCTGGTTCTTCCAGGCCGGCGGCGCCTCGCAGACCATCGCCAAGACCATCAGCGCCTACGACATGGCGGTCAGCGACGCCGTCTACGGCCTGACCGAACGCTATGTCAGCCGCCAGCGCCTGCAATCGATGCTGACCTACGAATACGACCAACTGGTGCGACGGCTGGACCACGCGCGCGGCAAGGAACGGACCTTCTTCGCCTTCGCCGACACGGTGGCCACCCGCAAGGACGGCGGCGACGGCTGGATGGGCATCCGTTTCCAGACCCAGCCGCGCGAGGCGCCGTCGGAAATCCTGATGCACGTCCGCATGTTGGACAAGGAGACCTTCCGCCAGCAGGAGGCGATCAGCATCCTTGGCGTCAACCTGGTCCACGGCGCCTTCACCCTTCACGACCAGCCGCAGAAGCTGTTGGGGACGCTGCTCGATTCGCTGGGTTGGGAGCGCGCCGAGGTTGACGTCATCCGCTTCTCCGGTCCCGCCTTCGCCAATGTCGACAACCGGTTGATGGCGCTGCAACTGGTGCAGCAGGACCTGACCGAGGCGGCGATGTTCACCGCCGACGGCGAGGCGGTGCAATGGGCGGAGGTGCTGTACAAGAAACCGGTGCTGGTGCTGCGCGGCAGCTTCTGCCCCTTCACCAGCACCACCCAGGACGTGCTGGAGCGCGCCCACGAGCGCTTCATCCTGGAGCCGGAAATCCAGGGCGAGGAACCGGTGGTGCTGGCCGAGATGACGCTCCGCCACCTGACCACCGGCGACGTTATCGACCACAAGGACTTCCTCAGCCGCGCCGACACCTTGCAGGCCATGGGCCGCACCGTGCTGGTGTCGCGCTTCCGCCGCGCCCACCGGCTGGCCCATTACCTGGGACGCTACACCGACCGGCCGCTGGGACTGGCGGTCGGCGCCTCCAAGCTGGCCGACATCCTCAACGAGAAGCACTACAACGAAACCGAGGGCGGCCTGCTGGGCGGCCTGGGGCAGTTGTTCAAGAACCCCACCCGGCTGTACGTCTACCCCCATTTCGACGCCGCCACCGGCCAGGTGATCACCGCCGAGACCTTCCCGGTGGCGCCGCACCTGAAGCACCTGTTCGCCTTCCTGCTGGAAAGCCGCTACATCGTCGGCATCGAAGCCAGCGACCCGGCGCTGCTGCCGGTGCAACGCTCGGACGTGGTGGCGAAAATCGCCGCCAACGATTCCGACTGGGAACGACTGGTGCCGCCGGCGGTGGCCGCGGTGATCAAGAAGGACGGGCTGTTCGGCTACAAGGGTTAACCGCCGAAGACCTTGCGCAATAGATCGGTGGTGCGCTTGGCCGGGTCGCTGCGGATGGCGGCTTCCTCCTGACCAAGATATTTGAAGATGCCGGCCAGCGCGCAATCAAGCACATGGTCGGTCAGCATCCCCGGGCCGCTTTGGGCCGCCTGCCCGACCAGCGGCAGCGCCGAGGCCGAGGCGGCAACGCCCTGATAGGCCTTGACCGCGCCGCTTTGCGCCACCGTCTGATCGACCACCGGCCGCATGGCGGTCTTGAGGTCCGGCGACATCGCCCGCTTGAAATACTGGGTGGCGGCGTCCTGGGGGCCGTTGAGGATGCCGCGGGCGTCGTCGATGCTCATCCGCTGGACGGCATCCCAGAAAATCTGCTTGGCCTTGGGGGTTGCCGCCTCGGCGGCGCGATTCAGCTTCAGTTCGAGGTCGTCGAGCTGGGCCGACTGGCCGGCCATCCGCAGCCCCTGCTGCACCATCTGCAACTTGTCGGGCAACGGAATGTGAATGGCCGGATCGGCGTTGAAGCCGTCGGCGCTGCCCAGCCGCCCGGTGACGCGATCGGCCGCGACCTTCAACGCCTCCTTCAGGCCGGCGCCGATGTCGCCACTCGCCACGTTGGTCGAGGCCCCGCCGGTCTGGCCCTGCAACAGGCCCTTGCCGAGATCCATCAGGCCGCCCTGGGCGCGAAGATCGGGGGCGGAGGCGGAGGCGACGACGACCAGCGCCAGGACGGCGAACAGCATTCGTTTCACGGCGAATTCCCCTTTAAAGCCAAACCCCCTCCCCGCGACGGGGAGGGGGTGGCGCCAGCATTACTTCTTGGTGGTCTGGTTCCAAGAGCAGTTCGCCTTGCTGGCCCGCGGCTGGCCGAATTCGTCCTTGTCATTCGGCAGCTGGCGGAACACCACCGAGCCGTCCGGCATACAGACCGGATCGAGGAACGAGCCCTCGGGCTCGCCACGGCCGGCACAGCCGGCCAACAGCGCCACGGCCCCCATGGCGATCAGCAGCTTCTTCATGATCTCACCCCTTATTGAGAAATATCGCGTGCGCCGACGACCGGCCAACGCCGCCATCGGAGCCCACCGAGGGTAACGCCAAACGGCCGGAAACGCCACCCGGCGCGGCGGCGCTCAGACCGGAACGGTCAACACGAATTCCGCGCCGCCGCCGCCACGCGGCCGGCAATGGATACGGCCGCCGTGCAATTCGGCGATGGTCTTGACCAGATGCAGCCCGATACCGGTCCCGGGCGCCGAACCGCTGGCGGTTCCCCGGTAATATTTCTCGAAGACGCGCTCCGCCTCTTCCGCCGCGATGCCGGGACCACGGTCGGCGACGATGAAGGCGACGCCGCCGACGGCTGCCTCGGCCCGCACCTCGATCGGCTGGTCAGCCGCCCCATAGCGGCGGGCGTTGTCGATCAGCGCGTCGAGCGCGATTCCCAGCAGCTTGGCATCGGCCATGAAGCCGCCGGGCGGACCGCCGCCGACCACGATTCCGGCCGGGTGGGCGTCGCGGTTGCGTTCGGCCGCGCCTTCAACGATCTCGCCGCCGGTGACGGGCTGCCGGTCCAGGGCCAGCTCGGTATCGCGCTCGCTGGCCAGGCAGGTTTCGATCAGGTCGACCAGTCGACGCACCGCCCGCCGGATCGAAGCCAATCGTTCGGCGATATCGGGACGGACCGGGGCCGCCAGCAGGTCGATCATCTGGGCGGCGCTGTCGACGACGGCCAGGGGAGTCTTGAATTCATGGGCGGCCATGTCGATGAAGGTGCGCAGCCGCTGACGCGCCAGCCGCTCACCGGCCAGTTCGGCCTCGGCCCTGAGACGCTCGCTCCGAGTCCGTTGCAGCCGGTAAGCCAGGGCGACGGCGAGGATGACGACATGAATGTTGATCGCCATGACATCGATGCTGCGGCCCAGATCGGGCGGAATCGTCGCCGACAGCGGCGCGACCGATTCGATACCCCAGGCCAGCACCACCGGCGGAAAGGCGCAGAAATAGAAGCGCAGCGGGACGTCGCCCGGCGAGCGTCGGAGCAGCAATCCGGCGATGACGATGCTGCCGAGGCCGGAGACCAGCATGCTTATATGGGCGGGAGGAACGAGCATCGGGAAGGCCGGCGTTATCACCAGCGGCAGCGACGCGATCGCCGCGAAGCCGAGCGCCCGGTAGACCCGGTGGATACGGGGGAAATTGCGCGCCAGATCGAGAACCCGGTCCCACATGAGGACAAAAGCGGCGCTTCCGATCAACAAGCCGCCGCCGGTCAGCAGATGGTTGACCGAACCTTCGGCGCTGGGGAACAGCAAGGCGATCAGGCCGGTATGGACGATCCCGCGGCCGAGAATGGTGCCGACGTAAAGAGCGTAGAGCAGCATGACGGCATCGCGCATCCATAACCCGAACAGGGCGTAGACCACCGCCACCACCGCCAGGGCACCGAACCGCAGGCCGGCCAGGGCGGAATCCCGCGCTTCCGCGAACATCAGCGGCCCGGGACGCCACAGGGCGGCCGCCTCGAACCGCAGCTTGCGCTCCGACGACAGGCGCAGATAGACGGTGGTCGGCTCGTCCGCCGTCAGGCCGAGATTCGCCACATGGCGCCGCGCCGCCAGCGGCAACCGCCCACTGGGAAAGCGCCGACCGAGCTGGGTTTCCGAACGAAGTCCGGCGGCGGTGACGACGAACATCCGGACGTCGTCGATATCGGGCTCGCCGAATGCCAAGACCCAATCGTCCGGCTGATCGGCGGCGCGGCGAACGGTGAAACGATACCAAACCGTCCCCGCATCGAGGCCCGGGCGCGCACCCGGAGCGGATAACGGCCGAAACCCGTCACCGGCGACGACATCGTCGATGCCGAGGCGGCCGCCATGATCCTCGAACACCCACAGGTGGGCGTCGAGGGCGAAGCTGGCCGCGTCGCCCTCGATCCGCAGGGGTGACGGCGCGGCGGCGGCCACCGTCAGTGGCCACAGCGCGCTTGCCGCCAGGACGACCAGAAGCAGCCATCCCCCCGCACGAAATCCCGACGCGCCGATCATCCCTGCATCCCGTCGCTACGATCGGGCAGAATAGCCGAGCCTCGCGGACAACGCCCGTCCAAACCCAATGGGTCCACCCTTATAATAGGTGGACCCTGCATGTCCTTTCGTATACTTTTCGCGGCAAAAGTCTATATCTGGAAGTATGGGGAGAGGGAACATGGGGCGTGTTCTGTCGCGGTTTCCGTTAAAGATGCAAATCGGTTCGCTGATTGCCCTGGCGGGAGTGGTGCTTCTGGTCTCGGCGGCGGTTCTTTGGACGACGCGCGCCACCACCGAGGCGGCCAACCAGCGCATGGCGCGCGAGGCCGGAATTTCCCAGGAGGCCGGTCGGCTGGGCAACAGCCTGCTCAACGCCCGCCGCCACGAGAAGGATTTCCTGTTGCGGCGCGACGCGAAATACGTCGCCCTCCACGCCACCTCGGTCGCCGACGCCAACACCACCGTCGACAGCATCGTCGCCGCCCTGGAGGCGGGTGACCCCCGCCGCGCCGAAACGGAAACCTTGCGCCAGGGTATCGCCGCCTATGCCGACACCTTCCGCAGGGTCGCCGAGGCCGAAACGCTGGTCGGGCTGAGCGAGAAGGACGGTCTGCTCGGCACCCTGCGCGGCTCGGTGCACGAGGTCGAAACCGTGCTGAAGACCCACGACGACCTTCGGCTGACGGTGCTGATGCTGATGATGCGCCGCCACGAGAAGGATTTCTTCGCCCGCAAGGACGCCAAATACATCGAGGAACTGGAACAGCGTGGGGCCGAGTTCGAGCGGGCGCTTCCCGCCTCGGCCGTGCCGGCCGGCGAACGCCCCAAGGTCCTCGCGCTGATGGCGGCCTACCGCACCGACTTCAAGGCGGCCGCCCAAGCGGTGCTGGCTTCGGCCGCCGCCGTCAAGACGATGAGCGAGAGCTACGCCGCTCTCGAGCCGGTGGTGCGGCAATTGGGCGTGAACGCCGATGCCCGCGCCGACGCCGCCAAGGCCGAGGCCGACGCCGTCGCGCTTCAGGCCGGGCGGGTGATGAGCCTGGTGATGGCGCTTGGCCTCGTCGCCATGGTGGTGGTCGGCAGCGCCGTGGCGCGCTCAATCTACCGGCCGTTGCGGAATATGACCCAGGTGATGGAAGTCCTGGCCTCGGGCGACCTGAGCGTGGCGGTGCCGGATACCGATCGCCGCGACGAGGTCGGCGGCATGGCCCGCTCGGTCGCGGTGTTCAAGGAGGCGATGAACCAGGCGGAACGACTGCGCCAGGCGCAGGAGGCGGAGCGCCAACGGGGCGAACGCGAGAAGATCGCGGCGCTCCAGAAAATGGCCGATACGGTCGAGAACGAGGCGCGATCGGCGGTGCAGCGGGTGGCCAGCTTGACCGATCGCATGAACGACAATGCCGGCGGCATGATGCAATCCGCCACCGCGGTCGGCGCCAACAGCCAGAGCGTCGCCGCCGCCGCCGCCCAGGCGCTGGCCAACGCCCAGACGGTCGCCGCCGCCGCCGAGGAGCTTTCCGCCTCGATCCAGGAGATCGCCCATCAGGTCGGCGCCGCCACCCGAGTCACCGGCGGCGCGGTCGAGGCCTCGTCGCGCGCCCAGGAAACCATCGGCCGGTTGTCGGCGGCCGTGGGGCGCATCGGCGAAGTTGCCGGACTGATCAACGACATCGCCAGCCAAACCAATCTTCTTGCCCTGAACGCCACCATCGAGGCGGCCCGGGCCGGCGAAGCCGGCAAGGGTTTCGCCGTGGTCGCCAACGAGGTCAAGAACCTGGCCAACCAGACCGCCAAGGCCACCGGCGAGATCACCGCCCAGATCGCCGACATCCAAGCCACCACCGAAAGCGCCGTGCGGGCGGTGGAAGAGATCGGCGGCGCCATCTCCGAGGTGCAGGGCGTCTCGACCTCGGTCGCCAGCGCCATCGAGGAGCAGGGCGCGGCCACCGGCGAGATCGCCCGCAACGTGGTTCAGACCACCGAAGCCGCTCAAGAGGTGTCGCTGCGCATTGCCCAGGTTTCCGACGAGGCGCGCTCGACCGGTGATCGCGCCGGCCAAGTGGGGGGGCTGTCGACGGAAGTCGCCGATGGAATCGACCAGCTGCGCGAGATCCTGGTTCGAGTGGTGCGGACCGCCACCAAGGAGGTCAATCGTCGCGGCAGCGCCCGCTACCGCCTCGACCGTCCGGGCTCCATTGCCGTCAGCGGCCACAGCCATGCGGTCACCATCGGCAATGTCTCCGAGGGCGGCCTGATGGTAACCGGTCTGCCGAGTCATATTGACGACGGCGCCCGGGTCGAAGTCAGCTTCGACGGATTGTCGGGCGGCCTGATCGCCATCGCACTGCGCACCGAGCACGACCGCCTGCATGGACGCTTCGATCTGTCGCCCGTGGATACCGAGCGTTGGCGTAGCGAGTGCGCCCGGTTGGTTGCGGGGAAGGAACCGCTGGCCGACGCCGCCTGAGGCCCGGCCTACAGATTGACGCCCAGCCGCACCGCCCCCCAGGGCTTGCCGGCGACGACGATGGGGGCGTCGATTTCCTTCAGCACCTGGACGCCGCCCGGGCCCAGATCGCGGCCGTAGGTCTGCACCAGAAAGGGCGGCTTGGCGCGGGCGGCCAGGATGCCGGTGCGGTCGTCGAAGAAGCGGCGGTTGCGGGCGTTGGCGGCGTTCCATGCCGCCTCGCCCGACCGTTGCGGCCGCGAGCAATCGCGGTTGTGGGTGGCGATGTAGCCGTTGCGGTCGGTGACGCAGCAGAACACCATCCGCTTGTCGCTTCCGAGCGGCGGCTCGATCAGGGATGGCAGGAGCCGATCGGTCAGAGCGCCGTGGGGCGCCAGGAATTGCGGCGGGTCGGTATCGGCGACCGGTCGGTACTCGGCGGCGAACAATTCGGCTTCACTGATTTCGCCGCCGACAAGCGCCCGTTGCATCGCGCCCTCGACCTCCGCCGCCACCCGCTGGGCCACCACCGCCAACCGCTGATTTTCGGCTTCGGCCTTGGCGACGGCGGCGGCCAGGGCGGCCTTGCGCTCGTCATCGAGGGCGAGGAAGCGGATATGCAGGCCCAAGGGGCTTTCGACCAGCACCTGGACGTCGACGGGACCGACGCCTTCCATTTCGATTTGCCCGCTCTTGCCGTTGGCCCCCTCGGGGCGCGCGGTGACGATCAAGAGGGCGCCGCTTTCCGAGACGTCGCCGGTCTGGCCCGCGCAGGGCTGGCCGCCGATGACCCCCCGAAACGGAATCGACACCGGCGCCCGGTGGCTGGAGCGGCGGTCGCCGCCGGCCGAGGTCCGGAGAATCAGCGACAGCCGCCGGTGCAAGGCCTGGATGTCGCGGTTCACCATCGCCGACAACTCGGCGACCTTGCCGGCGGTAACGCCGGTGCGCTCGGCGCCGTCGAGCATCTCCCGGGCATTGTCGCGGACGCTGCCGGTGTGTCCGGCGGCCTCGGCGGCGCTACGCATGATTTCCGAGGTGGCGGCGCGCTGCTGTTCGGCCGAGGTCGCCACTACGGCGGCGATGGCGTCGATGTCGCGGATGGCCGCCGCCACCGCGTCGACCGTCGCCACCGCCGCTTCGGTGGTGCCGCCGATCTCGCGCGCCTGGGCGCTGACCCTGGCGATTCCCTCTTCGGTCTGGCTGGCCAGGCCCTTGACCTCCTCGGCAACCACGGCGAAGCCCTTGCCGGCCTCGCCCGCCCGCGCCGCCTCGATGGTGGCGTTGAGCGCCAGCATGCGGGTCTGGCCGGCGATCTTGGTGATCAGAGTGACGACGTCGGCGATCCGCGCGGTGGCGTCGGTCAGGCCGCCGACGCTGGCGCTGGCGGCGTCGGCCTTCGTCCGCGCTTCGTCGGCCAGCCGCGAACTGTCGGTGATGCGGCTCGAGATTTCCCGGCTCGACGCCTCCAACTCCTCGGTGGCGCCGGCCACCGTCTGGACATTGCCGGTGGTGGTGTCGATGGCCCCGGCCACCGATTGCGCCATCGCCTCCAAAGCGCGGGTGGTATCCAGCAATTGCAGCGCGCCCTCGGTCAGACGATCCGCCTGTAGCGAAATGTCGCCGACCGAGGTCGCCACCTCGCCTTCCAGCGCCTCGGTCAAGGTGAGCATCTCGTTGCGCAGGTGCTCGCGCGCCTCGGCCTGATCGGTCTCGCGCGCCCGCTGCAGCCGCAGATTCTCGATGCCGGCCTCTTTGAACACTTGCACCGCGCCGGCCATCACCCCGATTTCGTCGCCGGCTCCGGCATAGGGCACCGTCACCGCCAGATCGCCGGCGGCCAGCGTCCGCATGGTGCCGGTGATGCGACGGAGCGGCACCACGATATGATGCGACACCACCCAGGCCGAGACCGCGCCCCCGGCCAGCAACCCGACCGCCAAAACCGACAGGAAGGCGGTCAGCTTGGCGGCGAATTCGGAATTGACCAGCCCGCCGAGGGAAACCACCTCGCGCTCGTTGGCTTCGGCCAAGGCCTTGATCCGGTCGTTGAGCGCCGCCCGCACCTTGCGGTTGGCGTCGTTGTCGCCGAAGGCGCGGGCCTGGGGCAGGCCGACCTCGCGCGACAGGCGGACCAATTCGGTGCGGAAGCGGATGAAGTCCTCGGTCGCCTGCTGGGCGGCGTCGAATTCGGCGCGCCGACCGGCCGGGACTTGCTCGCGCCATTCGCCGAGGACGGCGCGCAGGCGATCGAGATTCTTGAGCAGCGGTTGGGCGTACTTCTCGGATTCGGCGGGCGATTGCGCCATGTAGATGCCGCGGGAATCCATCACCACGGCCAGCACCTGGCCATTGACCCGCTCGGCCAGCACGGCGCCACGCGACGCGGCGGCCATTTCGTCGACCACGCCCTTGTAGGAATTGAGCGTGGCGACTCCCATGGTACCGACCGCCAGGGCGACCAAGGCCAGGGTGGCCATCGCAAGGTAAACCTTGGTGGCGAGTCGTAATGCGGCCATGACCCCTCCGATTTTCAGCCAAACCTGACCGAACGTTTAGGGGCGGGCCATCCCCAATTGGGGACATCCGACGCTGGGCTCGGCGCCTACTTCTCGGTCAGCCGCCAGACGCCCGACCAGTCGGGCGGCGGCGGGTCGGCCTGGCAAGCCCGGCAGCGCTCAATGAACAGGCCGGGGACGCGGTCGTCGGGAGCCAGCGCCGCGATCTGGCGGTAGAGGGCGGCGGCGTCCTCCCATCGCCGTTCCTGGTAGGCGGCGAAGGCCTGGGCGGTCAGGCGGCAGATTTCGGTCTCGGCCGGTGTCGCCAGCAATTCGGCCGGCCCCTCGCGCAACGCCACCAACTCGTGAAGCTTCTCGCCCTGGATACGGCCCTTGACCGCGACGACGTCCAGCGGCCGGGTCAGAATGGCCCCGCCAACGGCGGTGGCGACACTGTCGCTGATGCAGATCTGGGTGCCGTAAACCTTGTTCACCCCCTCGATGCGCGACGCCAAATTGACCCCGTCGCCGACCACCGTGTAGCTCATCCGCTGTTCCGAGCCGATATTGCCGACGATGACGCCGGCGCTGTTCAGCCCGATGCGGACATGCAGCGTGGGCAGGCCCTGGGCGGCCCAGCCCCGGTTCATCTCGGCCTGCCGACGCTTGGCCCTCAGCGCCGCGACGCAGGCGCGGAGCGCGTGGTCGTCGCGCCATTCGGGCGCCCCCCAGAAGGCCATCACCGCGTCGCCGATGTATTTGTCGACGGTGCCGAACTCGTCCATCACGCATTCCGACACCGCCGCCAGATGCTGCGACAGGTGGACCATCAGTTCGCCGGGGGCGATGCGTTCGGACAGCGCGGTGAAATCGGCGACGTCGGTGAACATCACCGTCATCGGGCGGTCCTGGCCGCCCAGTTCGACCGGCTGGCCGCTTTCGAGCAACTGGCGCACCAGATCGCGGGGAACGAACATGCCGAAGGTGCGCAGCGCCCGCTTCATCATGTTGAGGGCGTTGATCAGCGCGGTGATTTCGGAAATCGGCGCATGTAGCGCGATCGGGTCGCCCAGGTCGAAGCGCTGAATCTTGTGAATCTCGCCGACCATGCGGACGATCGGCCGGGTGATCCAACTGGACAGCAGGCCGACGCCGAACATCCCCAGCACCAGGATCGCCAGTCCGACGCCGACGATGTCGCGGGTGTTCCGTTTCAGGCTGCCGACGAAATCGTCCTCGAGCACCACGATCGCCAACAGCCACTTCTTGCCGAAGCGCTCGGGAAGACCGGTGAACGAGGCCAGGTGTCGCCTCCCGTCCGAGGCGAAGCGCACGACGCGGGCCGGATCGGCCCGGTGGGCGGCCAGGGCGTCGGAAACCTCGGCCAGGCCAAGCTCGTCCGCCTTGACCAGCGACGCCTTGAGCCCATCGATATGGACGGCGCGGTCCGCATCCGGAAAGGCGATCAGCTGCTCTTTCTCGTCGATGATAAACGCGATGCCCGACGGCCCCAGATCCAGGCTGGCGAGGAAATCCGACAGTTGGCGGGTGGCGATATTGGCGGCGGCGACGCCGATGATCCGGCCGTCGCGGGCGACGATCGGATAGGCGGCGGTGATGCCCGGCTGACGGTTGCTGGTGTAGACCAAGAGGTCGCTCCACACCAGATCCCGGCTGCTCACCGCGTCCCGGTACCAAGGCCGCGGCCGAGGGTCGTAGTCGAGTTGATTCGAGGTTTCCTCGCCGACCTGGCCTCCGTCGGCCGCCAGATAACGCCAGACGTCGCTGTAGCGGCCGCCGGCCCGGTCGATCAGCCGGAGCGCATAGACGGCTCCGGGCGGCGGCGGCCGGTCGTTGGCGCCGAATTTCTCGGTGCCGGGCGGAATGGGAAAGGCCTGGATGAAACGGCCATCGACGCCGAAGGCGTAATAGACGCTCTGCAATTGGGGGGTGCGGTCGAGCAAGGCGCGCAGATACGGGAACAGGCTGCCGTCCCGCGCCCGCGTCTCGTCCACCGCGGCGATCTCGGCCATGGCGACCACCTCGGCCGCCACCGGGTCGAGCAGCGCCACGGTACGGTCGCCGCCCGCCGCCGCCACCCGGGCGACGAATCGTTGGGTAAGGTCCAGCGTCGAGCCGGTGTTCTTGTAGTAGGCGAAGGAAACCAGGGTGACGATGGTGACCAGCAACAGCGCGGCGAAGGCGCTGGTGATGCTGAGCTTGAGCTTGAAGCCCAGATCGCGCCGCCGGCGGCGCCGCTCAATTCCATCCGGCTTGCCACGTGGCCGCAAATCGGGAGACATGACATTCATCGCCGAACCGCCGGTCCAAGTGTTCACCCTCGAGGATCACGGCCACCGCCGCGAAGGGGCGTCCGAGGTGTCCATATTGGGCGCGAAAGGTTGCGCACAACCCCCGGCGGCCATATTACATACTTTCCGCCTATATGCATTTCCGGATTCGGGGTTGGCGCCGCCTACTTGACCAGCAGCACGCCGGTCGGCCCCGAGCCATTGCCCGCCGACTTGCAGGTCACCGTATAGACCGCGTCGTTGTAGTCGTAGTCGTCGGTGGTGCCGCCCATGTCGTTCCAATAATAGGTCATCGTCTGCTTGGCCAATTGCGAGCAGGTCGGCGCCGCGTAATCGGGAAGCGCGGTCGAGCAGCTTCCGGTCACCGACGCCGGCGGGTTGGACGGATTGGGCGTCGGCAGCACCTGCAGGCTGCAATTCTTGGTGACCGTCGAATAGGTTTCGGGATTGCTGGTCGTGCACTTCTTCTTGGAACAGGTGGTGACCGAATCGGTGGTGTCGGTCGCCAATTGGCTGGGCGGCATCAGATGGGAATAGAAGGTGTGGGTCGAACCCGCCGACGCCTTGTAGCCGTTTGCGCCATAGCTGGAATTGCCGCCGGTGACGTTGACCAGGGCGAAGCCGATCTGTTGGCTGCCCATGGCGGTCGGCGGCGAGGCGCTGTTGGCGTTCCAGCCCGGCACATTGGAATAGACGACGTTGCTGGACGACAGCACCGGCAGCGAGCCGTCCTTGGGCACGACGTACCAATAAATGATGTTCTTGTCAGAGGCGCTGCTGATCCCCTTCGGCAGGGTGACGGTCGAGCTGACGGCCGGGTTGAGCGCCTCGGCCGAGGCGGAAATGTTGATCGAATTGGTGACCAGCGACATCAAGGTGGTGGTCACCGCCGCCTGGGCGGTAACGGTGACGGTGTAGGCGACCGCCCCGTTCGAGGTCGTTCCGATGGCCGGAACCGCCGAGAAGGTCACCGTCCCCTGGTAGGACGGCAACTGGGTGATGGCGGTGTTCATCGCCTCGTTGGCGGCGGTGGTGGCGGCGGTGCCCATGGTCGAATCGACATAGGCGGCGGCTCCGGCCAGCGCCGCCGAATCGACGGCGCCCTGCAGCGCCGAGCGGAATTGCTGTCCGCGGGAATAATCGATGGCGGCGCCGATGGTCAGCAGCAACGGCAGCAGCAGCAAGGCGAAGATCACCGCGACCGCCCCGCTTTCGTCCCCGATCAGTTTTCTCGGTGCCATGGTGCGCGGCCTCAATGGTGGACGACGGTGACGTTGCTGCGCGGCCGCTGAAAGGCGTCCTGGGTCAGGGCGAAATTGGCCGTGAGCGCATAGGCGATCGGCGAGGTGTAGGCGTAGGTGGCCTGCACCACGATGGCGCTGTCGCCGCTGTTGGCGACCATTGTCCCCGCCAGGCCGGCGGGATTGCCGATGGCGGTACCGCCGCAGGTGGTGTCCTGCCAATCGACGGCCTTGGTGCCGGCGGTGTTGGTGACGCTGGCCACCGTGACCTTGAGCCCGCCGGCGGCGAGCGGCGCCATCACCAGCTGGCCGGCGATGCAGTAATTCGAGACCGAGCTGGTGTTGACGCTTTCCTGCTCGGCCACCAGCATCGCCACGGTGGCCGCCGCCGCCTGCAGCTTCATGTCGGCGCGGATCAGCTCGGACAGTTCGAAGACGCCGAAGCACATGGTCAGCAGCAGCGGCAGCAGCAGCGCGAACTCGACCGCCACCGCGCCGCGCTCGCCGCCAAACCGGCGTGGGTGCCGCCGCTTCATTGGTAGGGCTCGTTCTGGAAGGCGACGGTGGACAGCAGCAGCGAGCTGTTGTGACCGCCGCCGAGAATGGAGCCGACCCACCCGGTGATGTAGGTGCGGTTGTAGCCGACCTGCACCAGCACCGACTGTCCCGGCGTGCCGGGACTGAACTGCCCGCCGGTCATGTTGCCGGAGGCGTCGGTGGTCACCGTCCCGTTAAGCGCCGAGAACGAATTTGCCGCCTGCACATTGTATTGCAGGCTGGCGCAGGGGATCAGGATGCCGACATCGGCGCAAAGCTGGCTCTTGAAGGCGGCGGCGCCGCCACCGGTCTGGGCCTGGCCGGTGAGGATCAGCCGGGCGGCGTTCTGCGCCGCGTTGTCCAGCGCCGACTGGGTCAGCAACACCAACCCGAGTTCGAAGGTCATCACGATCATCAGCAGAAAGATCGGCGCGATCAGGGCGAATTCCACCGCCACCGCGCCGCGATTGTCGCCACGTCGCCGGATCGCATCGCGCAATTTCAAGCCATGATTACTCAAGCACATCGCGGAGATATCCGAGGGCAAACTTACTCGCCACGGTAACACAGTCGGCCAGAAGAATCACCGACAACATTATGAGATCATTTGATGCTCAAAATTATATTTAATTTTATATTTAACGTGATCTATTGCGATCGCACCTGATGCCAGTTCGCCTCAGGGCCAAGCCGCGACGGCTGAAGGCGACACCTCCGTCGCGCTCCTGAGTGGCTGGAACGATTCGACAGAAGGCCCGCCTACGAACCATCCTTCTTGCAGGCGCAGGCCGCCATCGAAGCCATGGTCTTGGTCGCCGGCTCTTCCTGAGCCTGTTCCAACACCAGCGCGCCGCCACGGGGGGTCTCGTGGTCGGATGCCGCCATGCTGCCCAAGACTCCGAATACCCCGAACAGGCCGACGGCAGCCATGGCGCGACCATTCTTGGCCGCTTCGATGTAGACGGGCTTTCCCGGCTCGGCGGTGAAGGGCAGGACCGAAACCCCCGGCGACATGGGCGTGTCCACCGAGAGCTTATGCTGTCCGGGCGGAATGTCGCGCACCATGACCTCGTCCCCGGCAAGGAAGCAGATGGTCTGCCCATCGAGCGAAACGACGGACTGATGGTGCGTCAACGCGCTTCCGGTATTGAATACGAATAGCCGGGCTTGGCCGTCCGGCACCGCCGCGGTCGGCTTGACGAATGCCGGCCCGGGCGCCGCGCAAGCGCCGAGCGCCGCCGTCGCCGCAACGACGTGAATGACCTTGCGCATCCCTCCCCCTAAACGCCGCTTGAGAAAATAGCGCCGACAACGATTACGCGCTTTCGGCGACCGCGCAACGGGTTTTCCACATGAGAACGGCGATACGTCGTACCGCGCGTTCAGCGGCTCCGGAGCGGAGATCGACACGGGGTGTCAATCCCGCTCCCAAGGCGACGGACGCCTCAGCACGTCGACCATGGCGGGGGGGCCGGCATGGCCGGTGCCGACAGCACCGCCATGAACGCGCCCCCCCTCGGCGCTCATCCGCACCAGACCCGATTTCATCAGCACATCTTCGGCGGCACGCACGGCCGCATCACGCACAAAGTCCGTCCGCGACCGTCCACGCACACCGGCGGCCCGATCAATCAGAGCGAGATCGGCGGCGGGCATCGTCCGGTTTCCAGACTCAGCCATACTGTCCTGGCCCAAATCCTGAGCCACTCCGCGCGAGACTACTGATTTTCGGAAAAATCCGCTTGGCCTGCCGTCGTGGTAAAGACTAATAACTGGTTCGCGCAACTGGATCCCAGATTTTCAGCCGATCACGGCATTCTCATAGCTTAGCCGACACGCCATCTCGTGCGGGTCGGTTGCTCGATGCCGAAAAGGGAATGGCGGGTTCGGAAGATCGGGGGCGGTAATCCGTGCGTGAGGGTCATCTATTCAAGCCAGTAAGCGCGACGGAGCGTCTCGGAGGGAGCCGAGCCGGCGAGCGTCGACACGCCTCAAGCGGGCGACGTACGGCGGGCCGTACTTCACCGTCGGCATGTCGCCATGCCCCGTAAACGTTCTCTTTCGTGCTCAGTCGCGCCCGGACGGCTTGGCGGTAATCTGGCCCGAGGGTAGTTGCTCGTATGGGCTGCTGGTTGCGCGGGCGGGCTCGTTGGCCGGCATCCTCCAGGAGGGCCTGGGGCCTGACTGCGGATTGGTGGGGTCGTTCACCGGCGATCCTTTATTCGAGCTGACGCTGACGCTGGCCTTCGATCTTCTCGGACTGCCGTCGCTGTCGATCCCAACCGCCTTCTGCGTCCGGAACCTGTCGAACATTGCTGAACGGCAGGGCGTGATCATCGTCTCCGATGCGGACGCACCCGCCGGTTTCGCCGGCCGCTGGCTGACGCTATCGGCCCGCGACTATTTGTCGGGGGCCGGCGCGATGGCCGTTGAAATGCCGCTGGACGGCGATCTCGCCTCTGCCCGGCTGGTGCTGTCCTCCGGGACCACCGGCGTCGCGCGGGCCTCGCTATTCGACGAGGAAACCTGCCTGCGCCGGCTGGCGATCAGCGAGTGGTTACGGCATTACGACCCGTCGTCGCGCCACCTCGCCTCGATCCCGCTCAGTTCCATCTATGGCTATACCCAGCAGATGGCGGTGTTGGTGGCTGGCGGAACCCGCCGCGTGATGTGCGAGATGTGATGGGGAAGTAAATTAACACACTCACCACGCTTTGATCGCTCCACCACGTAGACTGCGCAAGGCAGTTCCGAGGCGGCCCATGATCAATTGGGCTATGGGTGTCGAGGCGGGTGCCCATTGATTGTGATGGGCGCCCTTTGGTCGTTTTGCCAGACGAGGTAAAGGACGCCATGGCTGAAATCGTGCGGGAAACTGGACGAGGGCGGAAGTGCCGATATCGACTGCTTCCCCCATCAGAATGGACCCTTGCCCCGCACATGCCGCGCAATCTTGGAAAATGATGCCTTCACCCCCATCTCCTGCTATGATTGCCCCTATGAACGCGATGCCCATGCCCGAACCGCAGTACCCTAGCCATGATGCCGAACGTGAGGCTAAGCGCCGCGCGATCGCGAAGGCACGGCAGTCTGTGGACCGGGAGGGAGTTATCAGCCATGCCGAAATGTCGGCCTGGATGGACTCCTGGGATACGCCGAACGAACTTCCCCCGCCTGCGCCCCAGCCGTGGAAGTAGTCTGGTCCGCTGATGCGCGGGCCGATCTCAACGATATCCGCGCTTACCTCCGTGCCCGTAGCCCTGCCGCCAGCCGAGCCGTGATATCTGCTATTCGTACTGCCGGCGATAGCCTGGGCCACCATCCGTACAAGGGCCATGCTGGTGAGGATGACACCCGCGAGTGGGTGGTCACTCGATATCCGAATTACCTGCTGATCTATGAATTGCGGCAGTCGCCCCGCTCGGGCGAGATGGTTGCGGTTATCCTGTCGGTCTGGCACCAATCGCGGGATCGATGAGGGCGCTCAGAATGCGGCAACATCCGTGCTTACTATGTGCTTACTCCGCATAATTTGTCGCCCGTGAAGAACGCTGACCCTGGCGGATTCGCTGGGCTTGATGCCCCGTCGAAGTAATCGCGAACTGCCGGATTCGGCGGGTTCGCCCCCCGAAATCTGGCAAATTGGTTTTGGCGATTTTGG
>Ga0265327_10002626_pt1 | contig 18535 bp, 16 predicted proteins | sample 41621metaG_FD_202089 | JGI IMG/M metagenome (GOLD analysis project Ga0265327, IMG submission 202089) | Rhizosphere microbial communities from Carex aquatilis grown in University of Washington, Seatle, WA, United States - 4-16-21 metaG | ecosystem: Host-associated > Plants > Roots > Rhizosphere...
CTGCCTTTGCTCGGCAGAGACCACTAGGGGCTGTTTCCGGGGGCGACCACGTGTTTCCTTCTTGGGCATGCCTAGAGGATATAGGCTCGGTTTATTTTTGCAAGTTATTTCTGACTCAGGAGACTAGCGCATGTCCGCAAAATGATAGGCGTGGAGACATTCTCACAAAAAGTTGAAAATATATTATGGCATTGTTTCCGGCTGGATTAAATCCACTCCAAAGCGGTGAAACCGTCTTAAATCACCCAATAATCAGGCATTTAGCCAGCGAAGCGACGACGTTAAAGTACAGAAAAAGGACACTGGAAATATATTCGCCGCTTGACCTTTGGCTTGGCGCAGTCTTAACTATGCGGGATTAGGCGTATTCATGCTCGAGCAATTCAAAAGTCTGTTCTCCAATGATATTGGCATAGACTTGGGAACCGCAAACTCCCTCGTTTATGTGCGGGACCGTGGAATCGTCCTGCGCGAACCCTCTGTAGTGGCCATTCAGGCCGGCACTACCAATGTGCTGGCCGTCGGTGACGAAGCAAAACGGATGCTGGGCCGTACTCCCGGCAACATCGTGGCGATCCGCCCGATGAAAGACGGCGTAATAGCCGACTTCGAAATCACCGAGGCAATGCTCCGCCACTTCATCCAGAAGGTTCACCATCGTAAATTAATTGCCCCACGCGTAGTGGTGGCTGTGCCCTCGGGCATTACCGAGGTGGAGAAACGGGCCGTAAAAGATTCCGCCACTCACGCGGGCGCGCGCGAGGTGTATTTGATCGAGCAACCAATGGCTTCCGCCATTGGCGTTGGTCTGCCGGTGCATGAACCAGCAGGCAACATGATCGTGGATATCGGCGGCGGGACTTGTGAAATTGCAATCATTTCCCTTGCCGGCATCGTCTTCAGCCGCAGCCTGAGGGTGGGCGGAGACGAACTGGACAGCACGATCGTCGCGCACATGAAGCGCGCCTATAACCTGATGATTGGTGAACGTACCGCAGAAGAAATCAAGATTCGCATCGGCTCCGCATTTCCGCTGGAACAAGAATTAACCATGGATGTCAAAGGACGGGACCTTGGCTCCGGCCTGCCCAAGACTTTGACCATCCGTTCCGAGGAAATCCGCGAAGCCTTGCAAGAACCGCTTTCGAGCATTCTCGAATCAATCCGCATAACTCTCGAACGTTGTCCCCCAGAACTCGCCTCCGATCTCGTGGATCGTGGCCTGGTAATGGCTGGCGGCGGCTCGTTGATCCGCGGGATTGACCGGCTCGTGGCCGGCGAAACCGGCCTGCCCGTGCATCTTGCCGACGACCCGATGAGCGCCGTCGCCGAGGGCACTGGCCGTGTATTGCAGGAAATCGAATTCCTCAAACGCGTGGCAACCAACGCCAAATACTGATTCTTCCGGGAGTTCACCGCACGCCGGCTTAGCGCCGGGACGTTGCGGATGTTTAAGCAAAAAAATTATGTCGCGCTCGGCGCGGTGGTCCTCGTGGCAGTCTTATTGTTGAGCCTGCCCACGCGTGCTACCTCCCGCCTGAAACTCGCAGTGGAAAGCTGGTTTTTGCCCCTGTTTGGGCTGGCCGGCGCCGCGCAACAACTTCCCGCCGACCTCGCCGACAATGTTCTCCCGCGTCACGAACTGCTTCGGGAAATCGACGTTCTTCGCCGGGAAAACCAGCAGCTTAAAGAGCAGCAAATCCAAACCGCCGCCATCGCCCGCGAGAACGACCAGTTGCGCGAATCGCTGGGCTGGCAACGCCAGATGCCCTGGAAGCTCAAGCTGGCCAATGTGGTCATGCGCGACCCGGCCAACTGGTGGCGCACCGTGCAGATTGACCTCGGCAGCCGCGATGGTATTCAAACCAACCAACCCGTACTCACTGCCGAAGGTCTGGTGGGCCGCGTTTCTGCCGTCAGCTACCTCAGTTCGCAAGTTGTCCTCATTGGCGACCCCAATTGCCACGTATCCGCGCTGGTGGAAAATAACACGCGTGATATCGGCGTGCTGAGCTACGACCCTTATGATAATTCACTGGCCGATTTGAGCTACCTGGCCAGCACTGCCAACCTGAAGCCCGGCCAAAGTGTCATCACCAGCGGCTTGGGTGGCGTTTTTCCCAAGGGCATTCCCATTGGAAAAATCTACGATTCGCAAACGATTGAGTTCGGCCTGGCCAATGAAGCCCGTGTGAAACTGAACGCCAGCCTCGGGGCTTTGGAACAAGTCTGGGTCCTGTTTAAATGAAATGAACCCCTTTCAACCAGTTTTGATTTTGAGCTTCGCGTTTCTGGCCGTGTTCGCCGAAGCCACCTTGTCGGCCCCGCGCCATTTGCTCGGGGCGCAGATTGACCTGTTACCGGCCCTCATGGTTTACACGGCGTTAAGCGCGGATTTAGTGACGGTCTGCCTGCTGGCCATACTGGGCGGCGTGTGGTTTGATTCGTTTTCAGCCAATCCATTGGGCGTAAGCATTCTTCCCCTCTTTGTCGTGGGATTTCCGATTTACCTGCGGCGCGAATTAATCCTGCGCGACCTGCCCTTTGCCCAATTGATGCTCGGTGGAGCGGCCAGCGCCGTGGTGCCGCTGCTTTCGCTCCTGCTGCTGTTGAACGGCGGCAAGGAACCCCTGCTCGTCTGGGGTTCGCTTTGGCAATGGGTGGTCATGACCGCTGGCGGAGGCCTGGTCACACCTGTGATTTTCAAGTTGTTTGCCTGGCTGGGCCGCACCCTCGGTTATCAGCGACATATTGAAATGGGTTTCCGGCCCGACCGGGAAATCCGGCACCGAAAAATTTTGAAGTGAAAATAATCAACCACAGCGGACGCGTGTATCCATCCGTGGTTAAAAAATAAAAATGCTGGTCATTGACGAACTGAAAAAGAACGACCCGCAATTGCGCCTGGTGGCAATTGTGCTGGCCGCCGGCATTTTCATTTTGCTCATCGGGCTGTGGTGGGTGCAAATCGTCTCGGTCAATAAATACCAAAACCACTTGAACACGCAGGCGTACCGCACCATTCGCGTGCCGGCTGTGCGCGGAAAAATTTTGGACCGCGAGGGCCGCGTGCTGGCGGAAAACCGGCCGCGCTATAATCTAAGCCTCGACTTGGATGATTTGCGGAAACAATTCAAGGAAGCGGGCGAGCAAGAAATGAAACAGGCGCACGCCTGGCAAAAACAGGCCATCGCCGCCAGGGAAAAAGAATTGGGCCATTCGCTCAATAAAAATGAGCTGAAACAGTTTGCCTTCACCACGGCACAACTAAAAAGTTTTAACGAGCATGCCCGCGCCCTGGCAGCGGCCAAGGTGGTGGCGCAAGTCAGCGAGGACATCGGCGAACCCCTGCCCTTTGACCCGGTAAAATTCACCCGCCATTACAACTCGGAACTGGCCATGCCGTTTTCCATTTTCGACAACCTGAATTCCACCCAAATTGCCAGGTTTGAGGAGAATTTCAACGGCAGCCCGGGCGTGGTTTTGGAATTGCAGACCATGCGCAGTTATCCCAACGGCACCACGGCGGCGCATTTGCTTGGTTATGTTCACCGCGATGATTCCGCCAAGGAAGGCGAAGACGCCCGCCCGTTTGATTATTATCTTCCGGATTATCTGGGCCAGGTGGGTATTGAAGCGGGTTTCGACACGGCCATGCGCGGCAGCCCGGGCGAAGAATCGGTACTCGTCAATAACATGGGCTATCGCCAGGCCCAAGACGTGGCCAGCCAGCCGCAGCCGGGAAAAAATGTCATCCTGACATTGGACCTCGATTTGCAACGTGCGGCGGAAGCATCCCTGCTCAACCGCCATGGCCCCGCCGCCAATGCCGCCGTCGTCGTGATGGATGTGCGCACTGGCGATGTGCTGGCCATGGCCTCCTCACCCACGTTTGACCCCAATGATTTTGCCCAGGGAATTTCCAAGGATAAATACGCGCAGATCACAGAACTGAGCGCCGAAAAGAATCGCGCCACCCAGGAAAATTACGCGCCGGGTTCCATCTTCAAGGTCATTGTGGGGCTGGCCGCGCTCGAAGCCGGGTTGAATCCCAATAAGACCTACATGGTGGACCCTGATCCCTTTCATCCGGGCCGGGGTTACTATGAACTTGGCCGGCGGCACATCGAGGACCAAGCCCCGCCGGGACCCTATAACTTTAAACTGGCCATCGAAAAATCGAGTAACTCCTATTTTATCCAAGTGGGCCTGAACGTGGCTGGTGACGAACGCATTGTGGCGCTGGCCCAGAAATTTCATTTCGGCCAGCTCGAAAATCTACCCACCCGGCAGGAAACCAAGGGCACCATGCCCACGCTGGACCGCATTCATCATGACTGGCGCGACGGTGATACCGCCAACATGTGCATCGGTCAGGGTGAGGTGGCCGTAACACCGTTGCAAATGGCCGTGGCATATTCGGCGATTGCCAATGGCGGCATTGTCTATTGGCCGCGGTTGGTTTCCCGTGTTGAACCGCAGTACCCGACGTCCGGCGAACCAGCCACCAACTTTCCCGCGGCCGTGGTGCGTGACCGCATCGGCGTCAGCGCCCGCAACCTGAATATTTTGCATGCCGCCATGCTCGGCGAGACCGAGGAAGGCACCGGCAAAGAAGCCCAAGTCCCCGGTCTGCGCATCTGCGGTAAGACCGGTACCGCGCAGGTGCAGGACAGCGCCAACCGGCTTACGGGCTACAACTATTGGTTTGCGTCCTTCGCACCATACGAAAAGCCCCAATATGCCGTCGTGGTCATGGTGCAGATTCCCGGCCCGCTGGCCGGTTTCGGCGGCTCGCTTTGCGCGCCCGTGGCGCATGATGTGTATGAAGCCATCATGAAAAAACAAAACCCGGCCATGCCCAAAGTGCTGGCGACGGCAAATTTAAAATGAATTAACCCAATGACGTGAGCACCGAAGCCCTCATGGAAAAATATGACAAGCTGGACCGGCTGCAATTGCTGGCGCTGGCGGGCTTGATGTTTATTGGTGCGGCGTTCGTTTGCAGCGCCACCACGGTGAACCCGTTCGAGGCGGAAAAAGCCTGGTACGCCCAAATATGGTTCCGGCAGGTGATCTGGTACACCTTGGGCTTGGGCGCGGCGGCGGCGGTTTGCCTGGTGGATTATCACACGCTCGCCCGGTGGTCGTTGGTGGCGTATTGGGGAATGATTTTGTGTCTCGTTGCGGTCTTGATCCCGTTCATCGGCCAGACACATGGCTGGGGTGCCCGGCGATGGATTGACCTGCCTTTTTTCCAGTTTCAACCCAGCGAATTTGCCAAGCTGGCGTTCATCCTCGCCGCTGCCAACTTTTTGAGCAGGCCACCGGAAGAATTGAAACAGCCGGAAGTTTTCTGGCAGGGCATCGGCCTGCTGATACTGCCTTTCATGTTGATTTTAAAAGAGCCGGACCTTGGCTCGGCCTTGGTGTTGGTGCCCACCGGCCTGGTGATGATGCTGGTGGCCGGCACGCCCCGAAAATATTTACTCATGCTGATTGGCGGCGTGGGCATCCTGGGCATCGTGTTCCTCGCGGACATTTTATTTGCCCCGCCGCACTTGCGAATTCCGGTCCAGGAATATCAACGCCAGCGTTTGCTGGTTTATTTCGGCGCCAATTTTGCCCCGGCGGACGCTTCGCCGCTGCAAAGAACTGAAGCCCGGCATATGCAGCTTGAAAAGTCTTACCAGGTGCGCCAGGCCATGATTGCCGTTGGTTCAGGCGGTGCGTTGGGCAAGGGCTGGCGCAAGGGACAACAGACACGCCTCAGCTTTTTGCCAGCCGGGGCGGCACATAATGATTTCATTTTCTCCGTCATTGCCGAGGAGGAAGGGTTCGTCGGCTCAGTTGCTGTGCTGACGCTATATGCGGTGGTTCTCTTCACCGGTTTGAGAACCGCCGGCCAGGCGCGCGATCGTCTGGGGAAACTGCTGGCTGTGGGCGTTGTGACGCTCCTGTTCAGCCACGTTTTCATCAATATCGGCATGAACATTCGCATCGTCCCGGTGACGGGCATCCCACTGCCGCTGTTAAGTTACGGCGGGTCTTCAGTGTTGTGCTCGTTGATCGCGCTGGGCCTGATGCAAAACGTATACAAAAACCGTAGAGGATATTAACTATGAGCTCCAATAACTTCTCGCGGCGCCGCCGCGGAATGCGATTCAAGCCAAAAGGCGGCTTGGGCAGCGCTCAACAAAAGCCGGATCGTGAAGCCGTCGAGGCACGCGCTGACGTCGTCAGCGAACAGGGCGGTTCCGACCGCCTGTTTGAAAAGCGGCACATGCACGAAATCGAGCGTGCAGAAAACATTGCCGCCGGGCTCCCGCCCGAGGGCAACCCCGCGCCCGCCGCCGAACACGTGGAACACAGCCACGTGCATGAGGCCCCCGCCGCTGCCCCGGCCATGCCGGATGAAAAGTTCGAACCTGTCAAAATCACCGAACCGCCGAAAGGCTTGATCGAAACGATCAAAAACGCCGCCTCGAACATTGTCAAAAAGGTTCAGCGGCTCATCCGCCCGGAAAAGAAAATCCACAAGGAAGTCATCATCAACGCCGAGACGCTCGAAACACGCGTCGCGGTGAGCGAGGATGGCAAGCTGGAGGAATTTAACATCGAGCGCACGACCGAGGAACGCCTCGTCGGCAGCATCTTCAAGGGCAAGGTGCGCAATCTCGAAGACGGGCTCAAGGCTGCGTTCGTGGACATTGGCTTTGAGAAAAATGCCTTCCTGCATTACTGGGACATCGTGCCCAACCAGTTCGATTCCGGCGTGGAAATTGTCGAACGCGAAGGCCGCCGCTCGCAGAAACCCAAAATCACGCAGAAGGACATCCCGCGCCTGTATCCGCCCGGCGCGGACATCATCGTGCAGGTCACCAAGGGCCCCATCGGCACCAAAGGCCCGCGCGTCACGACCAACCTCGTGCTGCCCGGACGTTTCCTGGTGCTGTTGCCCAATTCAGACCAGAGCGGTATTTCCCGCAAGATTGAAAACCAGGAGGAACGCAAACGCCTGAAAAAAATTCTGCGCGAATTGCACATTCCCGATGGCATGGGCGTGATCATGCGCACCGCCGGCGAAGGCCAGCAGTTGCGTTATTTCGTACGCGACCTGGCGCTGTTGCTGGAAGAATGGAACCTGGTGCAGGATAAAATCAAGAAACAGCCCATGGCCACCTGCGTGTTCCAGGAACCGGACTTGATTGAACGCACCGTGCGCGACTTCCTGACCGAGGACGTCGAACGCATCGTGGTGGACAACCTGAAAGCGCACGACCGCATGCGCGAGATGATCTCCAAGATCTCCAAGCGTTCGGCCAGCAAAATCAAGCTCTACAGCGAGGCGCAGCCGGTGTTCGACCGCTTTAACATCAGCAAGCAACTTGAGAGCACCTTCACGCGGCAGGTGCATTTGAAGAGCGGCGGTTACATCGTGATTGATGAAACCGAGGCGCTCGTGGCCATCGACGTGAACACGGGCCGTCACAAGGGCGGCAAAGACCAGGAAGCGCTTATCTTGAAAGTGAACCTGGAGGCGGCCGAAGAAATCTGCCGCCAGCTCCGCCTGCGCAACATGGGCGGCCTCATTGTGCTGGATTTCATCGACATGAAATCCGGCCGCGACCGCCAGCAAGTCCACAATCGCATGCGCGAGGGCTTGCGCCGCGACAAGGCCAAAACGCACATCCTGCCCATCTCGCAACTGGGCTTGATGGAAATGACCCGCCAACGCCACAGCGAAAGCGTGCGCGCCGCCGTCTATGACGACTGCCCGTATTGTAAAGGCCGTGGCAAGGTGAAGAGTTCCATCACCATGAGCGTGGAAATCCAGCGCAAGCTGCAGGAAATCCTGAAGAAACGCACGCGCGACGAAAACGACTTCCAGCTCCGCATTGTGGTGCACCCCACCGTGCTGGACCGTTTGCGCACCGAGGACGAGAAGCACTTGATCGAAATGGAAAAACGCTATTTCGGCAAGTTGTCCTTCCGCGCCGATACCGGCATGCACGCGGAACAGTTCAAAATCATCAACGTGGAAAGCGGTGAAGAACTGGCCAGCGTTGGCTCGTAATTAAAACGCAGGTAAAACGTAGAATAAAAAACCGCCCCGGGGAGTGCTTCCCGGGGCGGTTTGCTTTTCACCTGTGCTCCAACAAGTCAAATTTACTCGGTGACGCTAACTTGTCGCGGTTTGGCCTCTTCAGCCTTGGGCACGGTCACGGTGAGCAGACCATCCTTGTAAGAGGCAGTCACCTTGTCGCCGGCCACGGCTGTCGGGAGCGTAAGCATGCGGGAGAATTTCCCATAGAAGCGCTCCTGACGGTGAATCTCAGTGCCTTCTTTGGCGGCCTCCGCTTTGCGTTCGCCGGAAATGACCAGCGCACCGTCCTGAATGGAGACTTCAATTTCCTCACGCTTCAAGCCGGGGAGTTCCGCACGGATGGTGTAAGCGTCCTTGTCTTCGTGAACTTCGAGCGCAGGTGTCCATGTCCGCGCTTCAAACAACTGTTCGAGTTCATCCTGTAAGTTTGCCAGCCGGCCAAAAGCAGGCCATGCCAGTCCGGGGCGGGTATATTGCATCAGTTTCATGTTGGTCCTTTCGTTGGTTGATCGTTTCTTGGTTTGTACTTTAATTAATTGTTAATGCCTGGTTTCACTCGGTTCTAACGAGTTTCTATAAAGCTTTAGAAATGCCAACCATGCCAACCCGCGAAAAACCCATTAAAATCAACCATTTTTGAAGAATTGACCATTTACGGCAGTGGTGGAACTGGAAACTTTTGGCACAACTAACTGTGCCAAGCCCCCGAGGCGGATGGCACGGTGGCACAACATGGGGAAGGTATAACCGATGTGAACCGCGTGGCTTAAGACGGCTGCCCGAACAAAAAAAAAGCCCCAGACGAAATCGTCCGGGGCTTTGTGTTATTAAAAAAAAGCTTAGTCAAACGCGTGACCGGCGCTGCACAGCACGCTCTTGACCTTGTGACGCACGAGGTCTTTGACGGCGGTACGGGCGGGGCCGAGATATTTGCGGGGATCGAATTCTTTCGGATTTTCCGCGAACACCTTGCGAATGCCGGCGGTCATGGCCATGCGCAGGTCGGTATCAATGTTCACCTTGGTGCAACCCACGCGGCGGGCGACTTCGATGTCGGATTCGGGCACGCCCTTGGCGTCGGGCATCTTGCCGCCGTATTTGTTGATCTCGTCAACGAGGTATTGGGGCACGCTGGACGCTCCGTGCAACACGAGCGGATAATCGCCCAAACCGGCATCCATGAGGGCCTTCTTGATGAGCTTGAGGCGGTCAAGATCGAGGTGCTGTTCGCCCTTGAACTTATAGGCGCCGTGGCTGTTACCGATGGCAATGGCCAGCGAATCGCAGCCGGTTTCCTTCACGAACTTAACGGCTTCATCGGGGTTGGTGTAGTGGCCGCTCGTGGAGTGAGCGCCGCCTTCTTCACCTTCGTCGAACTGCGCACCCACGAGGTGGCCGAGTTCGGATTCCACCGAGCAATTGTGCTTGTGGGCATATTCCACCACTTTGCGGGTGATTTCGGCATTCTTCTCGAACGGCTCGTGCGAGGCGTCAATCATCACGCTGGTAAAGCCTTCATCAATGCACTGTTTGCAAAGTTCGAAGGTGTCACCATGGTCCAGGTGCACAGCAATCGGGATGTTGGATACGCTGACGGCCGCCTCAATGAGTTTTTTGAGGTAAACCGGGTTGGCATATTGGCGTGCTCCCTTGGAAATCTGAAGGATGAGCGGCGCTTTTTCCTCTTCACAGGCTTCGATAATGGCCTGGATGAGTTCCATGTTGTTCACGTTAAACGCGCCGAGGGCATATTTGCCCTTGAGCGCCTTGGCGAACAGGTCTTTGGTATGTGTCAGTGGCATAAATATTTTATTGGTTTTTCAGGGACGAACGGCCCGGTTTTCTCCAACAGCCTGCTATGATAGAAAATTCAGCCTGAAAGAAAATGAAAATTTATTAACACCTTTTGCCATTTCACGGCAGAAAGTTGCCATTTTCTGCGAAGTCGCAATGAATGCCGCTGGCTTGCCGAGCCGAAGCCCTGTGCAACGCACAGGGCGAAGGCTGGAGTCAGAGCCGCTTCTTGGCAAACGCACGGCCCGAAGCCGTTTTAAGATAACGTTCAAATTCCGCAGCCCGGCTGCGGTCAGTGAAAGCGACAGCCGTTTTTATCCGCCACGGACAAAATTTCGCCGTGTGCGGCACGCCACCGTTATTATGCTTCTGCAAGCGTTCCTGTAGGTTATCCGTTAGACCCGTATAATGGCATTCGGGATTCGATTCGCTTTGGAGAATATACACGTAGGAAAATTGCATCGAAAGTGGTGTGATAAAGCCCGCCTCCGCCAAGCTCCGGCGCGGCAGCCTTCGCCTATGTTTTCAAACGCTCTTCGCAATGAATGCCGCTGGCTTGCCGAGCCGAAGCCCTGTGCAACGCACAGGGCGAAGGCTGGTGCCAGCGAGTGGAATCGAACCACTGACCTCGGGCTTATGAGTCCCACGCTCTAACCAACTGAGCTACGCTGGCCACCGAAAAGGTCTTATATTTTGCGGACATTTTGGCTTCTGTCAAACCGGGAATTGAACTGTTTTAGGCACCCATGCCGGCTGCCAATTCAACCGTGGCCTGGCCGGAATTCACATTTCAACCGCCAAAAATTCACTCCAGGAGCAGGGGCAAATCCGCTAGGCTGGCGACGTGCAAAAGCTGCCCCGCAACTTTTACGACCGCGACACCCAACTGGTCGCTCAAGAATTGCTCGGCAAATTGCTGGTCCACCAAACCAATGGTGCCCAACGCATTGGCAAAATTGTGGAGGTGGAAGCTTATCTAGGTGAGCACGATCTGGCCGCCCATTCCTCCAAGGGGTTGACCGCCCGCACCAAAATCATGTTTGGTCCGCCTGGTCATGCTTACGTTTACTTCATCTACGGAATGTATTTCTGCATGAATGTGGTTACCGAGCGCGAAGGCCATGCTTCTGCCGTCCTGCTGCGTGCCATAGAACCAGTGGAAAATATCAGTGACCGCACCTGTGGGCCGGGGTTGTTGTGCCGGGCCATGCACATTGACCGGCAACTCAACGGCCATGATTTACTGAGCAATGACTTTTTTATCGCCGCACCGGAAAATCCAGAAAAATTCACGATAGTAAAAAAGCCGCGCATAGGGGTGGACTATGCGCGGCATTGGACAAAACGGTTGTTACGCTTTTATATCAAAGGCAACCCCTATATCTCCCGGCCTTGAGCGGTTTAAACTTTGTCGACGCCGGGAATTTCTTTACGGGACTGCACAACCATGTCCACGAGGCCGTATTTTTTAGCATCATCGGCGCTCATGAAATTATCGCGGTCGCAGTCCTTTTCCACCTGTTCCACGGTTTGTCCCGTATGTTTGGACAAAATCGAGTTGAGCGTCTGTTTCAGCTTCAACATGTGTTTCACGCGGATTTCCACGTCGCTGGCCTGGCCTTCGGCGCCGCCAAGCACCTGGTGAATCATGATGTTTGAATTGGGCAGCGCAAACCGCTTGCCCTTGGTGCCGGCGCACAACAACACCGCGCCCATGCTGGCCGCCTGGCCCACGCAATAGGTATTCACGTCGCAGGTGAGATATTGCATGGTGTCGTAGATGGCCAGACCGGAGGTCACACTGCCGCCGGGGGAGTTGATGTAGATGTGGATGTCTTTCTTCGGGTCGCTCATCTGCATGAACAGAAGCTGGGCCACGACGATGTTTGAAACATGGTCGTCAATGGGCGTACCGATGAAAATAATGCGGTCCACCAACAGGCGGGAATATAAATCCCAGACGCGATCGTTGCCGCGGCCGTCCCGCTCAATCACTGTCGGTACTGAATAATTTCGAGTATTGCTCATAGGAAAATAACTAACTCCATTTTAACCACAAGTAAAGGCGCGAAAGTGCTGTTCGCATTAGTTACCCGCGTTCAGTGCGTCCGCCCATGGCCAAAAACCGTTGCCAGACCAAAATAAAGCCGCTGGCAAAATCTTCCGGCTTTTCTGCCACCCATTTCGTGACGGTCTGGGGCGCGAACCAGTCGCCGGTCTCAATTTCCTCGGGATGCAAGGTAAACGGCCCTTCACTCGCGCACCGGTAAACCCAGCAAAATTCCCAGCCGGTTTCCGGGCAGGCGTTGATTTTATATAACCGTTGCGGGGCTTGGTTTATCACCAGCCCGATTTCCTCGCGCAATTCGCGCACGGCGCAAATATCATAATCCTCGCCTGTATCCACATGGCCGGAGGAAGAGGAATCCCATTTACCCTTGGCGGTGTCCTTGAGCATGGAACGTTTCTGTAAAAACACTTCGCCGCGCGTGTTAAAAACCAGCACATGCACGGCGCGATGCCACAACCCGCGCGCATGAACTTCCTTGCGCGGGGCTTGGCCAATCACTTCATCGCGGTCGTTAACAACATCAAAAATTTCTTCTGCCATAAAGCGGGCGCTATTGTGGAAATAATCCGGCCTGCGATGCAACGCCGAAAATATGGTTTTACGGGAGGATTTATTCGCATTTAAGAACCATTCCAGATTACCTTGTCGCCCGCGTGAATCCGTCTGACACATTTCGCAATTTACTCCGTGGTGATGCCGCGCCTTTGGCGCTTGCGCCCATGCAGGATGTCACGACGCTGGAGTTCATGCGCGTGATTGACCGCTACGGCGGCCCGGATATTTATTGGACAGAATTCTTCCGGGTGCATGGCGATTCGCGCCCGGAAAAATGGATACTGGATTCCATCACAAAAAACCCCACGAACCGGCCCGTCGTGGCCCAGATGATTGGCAACAACATTCCTTCGCTCGTCCGTACCGCCAAGTTTCTCCAACAGTATCCCGTGGCGGCGATTGACCTGAATCTCGGCTGCCCGGCACCCATCGTTTATCGCAAATGCGCGGGTGGCGGTTTGTTGCGCGAACCTGTAAAAATTGACGCGATTCTCGGCGCGCTGCGCGACGCGGTGAGCATTCCTTTCACCGTCAAAACGCGCATTGGCTTTGAAAGTCCACAGGAGTTCGACACGCTGCTGCCCTTATTTGCCAGGCATCCCATTGATTTGCTCACCGTTCACGCGCGAACCGTGGCGCAAATGTATCGACCGGGCGTGCGCTACGATTTGATTGCCCAGGCGGCGCGCGTATTGAAATGCCCGGTATTGGCCAACGGCAATGTTTTCAGTGCCGCACAAGCGAAGCAGTTGCTGGCCGAAACCGGCGTGTGCGGATTAATGATTGGCCGTGGCGCGATACGAAATCCCTGGCTGTTTGACCAAGTTCGCGCCGAACTGCGCGGAGAGAAAATCCGGCTGCCGGCTGGCCGCGAAATTTTGGATTACATACATCTGTTGTGGGACAATGAAATCACTCCCGGTGTAAACGAATCCGCGCAGGTGCAGCGCATGAAGAAGTTCATGAACTTTATCGGCGAAGGTGTCAGCGAGAAGTTTCTGTTTGATATTCGGCGCGTGAATACCACGGCTGATTTCTGGCGCGTCTGCGAGCGTTCCCTCGCGCATGACAACCCCATGACGTTGGTGCCGGAGCAGTCTGGAAATCCAGGCACCCCGCCTGCCACGAAATAAAACAAGGATGGCGCGACGTCATCAATTACGCTTTGATAAATGGAAATGAAACGAGTCCTTTTTGTCACCGGCACAGACACGGGTGTCGGCAAAACGGTTTTGACAGCATTGCTGGCCGCCTATTTGCGCGGGTTAAACAGCCGGGTTGCCGCTTTTAAACCCGTTTGCTCTGGCGGTCGGGAGGATGCCCGGCTTCTATACCAGGCGCTGGGTAAAAGTTTGCCGCTGGACCAAATTAATCCATGGCATTTCAAAGCTCCCATCTCACCCGTACTTGCCGCCCGACGCGAAAAAAAACGGGTAACGCTCAAATCAGTCCTTGCGCACGTTCAAACTATCGGCAGGAACTTTGACGTAGTACTCATTGAAGGCGCTGGCGGTCTGCTCAGTCCCATCGGCGTAGACTTCAATTCGCGGGATTTGATTTGCGCCCTGAAGGCGACCCCTATCATTGTGGCACCCAACCAGTTGGGGGTGGTGAATCATATTTTATTAACCTTGGAAGCCCTGCCGACCGAATGTAGAACCCGTGCCCAGGTAGTTCTGATGACTCCCCCCAAGGCTGACGCTGCCACAAGCTCAAATCGGACTTTGCTGGTTCAATTAGGCGTCAAACAGGTCTGCCAACTACCATGGTTGGGCGCAAAACACTCTCCTGCGGGTGCATTATTAAAACCCGATGTACGAAAGACACTTGGGTTACTTGCAAAATCAGTGGCTTGAGCGAGGATATATTCAAAAAAAACCTGCCTGCATGACGGAATTGCTATTGCCGGGGATTCGTCAGATGGCGTAAATTAGGCAGCGTCAAATGAATCCTGTCCATCAGGATCGTTCGCGTGTGTTACAAGTAAATGAATAACGTCAATCCTACGGCACTGCTGCGGTCATTAATCGTATACGCAGTTTGCGTGCCCCTTGCCATTATAGTGGGTTACCTGCTCACCTCACTGGATTATCAATCCATGGGCCTGATTGGCTTTTTGGCAGCAATCATGATTTTTCCGCTGCTGATGAAGTGGCACTATCCGTTGCTGGTTTTGAGTTGGGCAATGCCGGTAACACTATTTTTCCTTCCCGGGCACCCGACTCTGTTTTTAGCGATGGCGGCAATCAGTTTAACCATCTCCGTAGTGGAACGAATTCTCGACCGGAACAAACCCTTCCTGCCCACCGGCGGGGTGGCGTGGCCGCTGCTGGCTTTTCTACTGGTTATTGTCATCACGGCAAAATTGACTGGCGGTTTTGGTTTGCGGTCCATGGGCTCGGATGTTTATGGCGGCAAGAAATACATTTTTTTGATTGTTGGCATCCTGAGTTTTTTTGCCATCACGGCACGCCCGATTCCGAAACGTTACGCCAATCTCTATGTTGGCCTCTATTTTGCCGGGGGGATTTTGAATTTTGTTTCGGACATGTATTCTTACGTGCCTTCGCCCCTCCATTTTATCTATCAAGTTATTCCCCCCTCAATCTTTGGCACTGGTTTGGATGATGACGCCGTTCTGGGTGTATCCCGCATGGGCGGCGTTGCCACGGCGGCAGGATGTGTTTTCTCCTGGCTGCTGGCCTTGTACGGTTTTCGAGACAACATGTTGACAAGCAAATTTTGGCGGCCGGTATTGATGGGAATCACATTCATCCTCATGTTTTTGGGCGGTTTCCGGGCAATCATCCTCGGGGCGTTTATCATGCTGGCATTGATATTCTACCTGGAGAAGATGCACCGCACTGGCATGATGATGGTTATGTTGCTGGGCGGGCTCTTGGGCGCGGCACTGCTGGTGCCCATGGCGCCACATCTGCCATTCACCTTCCAACGGGCGCTGGCCTTTTTGCCCTTGAACATCTCACCAGAAGCCCGTTTAAACGCGGATGCTTCAACCGAGTGGCGGCTGGAAATATGGCAGGCGCTGCTCCCGCAAGTGCCCAAATATTTGTTGCTCGGCAAAGGCTATGCCTTCTCCGCCGAGACCTTTAATGAATCCATGGGACGCGACGCCATGTTTCAAAAGACCATTGACGCAGCGGAAAACCCCCTTGCCCTGGCCGGCGACTTTCATAGCGGACCGTTGTCGGTGGTGCTTTCGTTTGGAGTCTGGGGCGTCATCGTCTGGCTTTGGTATTGGGTCGCCGGCTTTTTTGTGGTGTGGCGTAACTACAAATATGGCGATCCAGCTCTTGCGCACATAAACAGGTATTTTTTTGCAGCGTTCATTGCCAAGTGTTTTGGGTTCCTGTTCATCTTCGGAGATGTGGTGGGTGACGTAGGCGGCTTTGCTGGCCTTATCGGCATGAGCATCGCCTTGAATCATGGCATCATGCGCCGGCCAGCCCAAACAACCGCGCCAATCCGCATAAACCAGAACCCGAGAAGCGGCCAGCCGCGCTTCCCGGTGCGTCCAGCATTCCAGCGTTGAAAGAAAACCATATGGCATAGGGAAATGGCTTGAAACCCAAACTACTTATTTTAGAACTTTGGGGGCTGGGAGACTTAGTCATTGCCACCCCCTTTATTCGCGCGGCCACGGAAAAATACGCTGTCACCCTGCTGGCCAAGCCTTTTGCCTCCGAAATGCGCGAACGGCTCTGGCCAGCGGTCAACGTGGTTCCATTTATAGCACCTTGGACAGCATTTCGCTTTGGAGCCAAATATAATCTGGCACGCTGGCCGTGGTTGCACATGTTGCAGTTACGCCGTCAGCTCCAGGCTGAAAATTTTGATTATGGCGTCTCTGGCCGCTGGGACCCGCGCGACCATTTTTTGCTTCAAGCTTTGGGCGTCCGCGAACGCCTGGGGTTTCCCCGCTTAAAAAGCGGGCGTTATTTGACCCAAGCCCTGCCCCAACCGGGGCCGCTGGCACACCGCATTGAATATTGGCGTACAGCCGGTCATGCCTTGGGCCTGGCCTTGCCAGCCCGGGAAAATATGGTGCCGCCTGCCCGTCAAACATCTCCCATAGCATTTATTCATAGTGGAGCCCGGTTGCCCGCCCGTATCTGGCCGCTGACGAACTATCAACAACTCGCGGCCCGTTTGCGTAGCGAAAACATTCCGGTACAAATCGCCTGCGACGCCGACCAGCTTGATTGGTGGAAGCAACATGGCGAAGATGCAGCCTGCCCCAAAAACGTAGCCGAGTTGTTCGCCCTGGTGGACCGGGCGGGCATTTTTATTGGTAATTGCTCGGGCCCCGGCCACCTTGCCGCCATTTGTGGCGTGCCCACCTTTACTATTTACGGGCCATCGTTACACGAGTGGTGGGCACCCGTTCATCCCGCCGCCGAAATTTTTGAAGGCCGCGCCTGCCCGTATAAACCCTGTGCAGACTATTGCCGCTACGAATCACCATTCTGTCTTTGGCAGGTATCGGTTAACGATGTCTGGGCCAGGGTCCAGCAATTTGCCGGCCGCCACCTGGCTGCCGCGACCCGGCAGCCTCTCGTAGTACGCCAAAAGTAACTGTTACCCGCAAGGTGGCCGGGAGGAGCCCCGTTGCGCCAAAATAGGTGTTACCCTATGACCCAAATGGGAAACGAAGGAAACCGGGGCGCGCTGGCAGTCCGGTTCCCCTCGTCCCGTGCTTGGGGTGGCGAAGGTTTACGCCAGACTCAGGGCTATCTCAAGCTCGAACTAAGCGTTGGGTCTCAATTTGTTTTTGCTGTTGCTGGATGTCGCGCCGCAACTGGAAAGGGTTGAGCTGGGCGTGCAGTGCCTGCAACTGACGTTTCGTTTGCGCGCTGACCTCGGCGGCGGCCAGCACGCGCGTGTAGGGAGTTTGGGCCGGGCCATAGAAACGGATGAAGCGGCGGCCCTGCCGCCGCTTTTTGAGCAGTTTGTGCGTGGGTAGAAAATGGTTCTGTAATTGTCCCAGCGCGCCCTTGCACAAGGTGTTGATCAGTGGGACGACGAGGGGATTGTCGTAGCGCTCATAACCAAAGTGCTGCCGGACATGCGTCCAGTTGCGCTGCTCGACATGGGCGTTGTCATTTTTGTGGTAAGGGCGGGAACGCGTCACCAGGACTGGCTGCGGCCGCACCTGAAAATAAGCCACCAGCTGATGGTTGAGGAACTCTCCCCCATTGTCGCTGTCGATGCCGCGCAAGGCAAAGGGCAGGCTCCTTTCAATATCTTGAATTTGCGATAAAGTGCAATGTTGACCGCGGTTTTCCAACGCCCGCTGTTCGGTCCAGTCGGTGCGAATGTCCACCCCGTCGAGCATCCACAAGTGCTGGTCATCCAGCGCGCCGCCACACAAGGCCACCGTATCGACTTCCAACCAGCCTGGACCTGCTTCGCTCCAGGTACCCCGGATGGGAATGCTCTGGCGTAGCAGGCTGCCAGGGCGGGTGCCACCACGCCGTCGGGTTTGACTGCGCAAAGGACTGAGCAGCCGATCCAGCGTTCGCGGACTGGCTGCCAACAGGGAGCGCTTGAGGTCGGCATCCAACCGCCGCTGGTCGGCTTCATAAGCGGGCACCCACTCCGGCAACAAGGCGTGCAACCGGCTGCCGCAGGGTTGCTGCGCCGCAAACCAGATGGGCTTGAGAATCGGCAGCAGCCGACCGACGTCATACTCTTTGGGCCGCCCAGACCTGACGGCGGGAAATCCCTCAGGTGCAGGCGTGGCCCGTAAGGCCCGAATCGCTGCCTTGCGATGGTAGCCCAGCAACTTGACCGCCTGGTCCAACAACTGACGTTTATACTCCGCGCCGGCTCGGGCGTACTGCCGCCGCATCCGGTTTAATACTTCTTTCCTCGTTTTTTGGCTCATATCGTTGTGCATCTCGGGTAACACTGACTTTTGGCACAACGACCTGTTCACATAAACCAGTCAACCAGCCTCGGGTAACATTCTTTTTGGCGCAGATCGC
>Ga0265327_10002627_pt1 | contig 18535 bp, 8 predicted proteins | sample 41621metaG_FD_202089 | JGI IMG/M metagenome (GOLD analysis project Ga0265327, IMG submission 202089) | Rhizosphere microbial communities from Carex aquatilis grown in University of Washington, Seatle, WA, United States - 4-16-21 metaG | ecosystem: Host-associated > Plants > Roots > Rhizosphere >...
GCAGGGAATCGGGTACGTCCGGAGAAATATGCAGCAACAACTCAAGCTTTTTATTGTGCGCGCGGGTGGCCAGCGACTTCATGGTATCGTGCAACATGTGTTCCAGCGAAAATTCAATATTTTCTATGGTCAGTTTGCCCGACTCGATTTTGGAAAAATCGAGGATGTCGTTGACTATATTCAGCAGTGAGTCGGATGAAGATTTGACCAGTGACAGGAATTCTCTTTGTTCGGAGGTAAGTTCGGTATCCAATGCCAATTCCGTCATGCCGATAATTCCGTTCATCGGGGTACGAATTTCGTGACTCATGTTGGCCAGAAAATCGCTTTTAACACGGGCTGCCTTTTCTGCCGCTTCCTTGGCCTGTAATAATTCCAGCTCTGCCTGTTTGCGTTCGGTAATGTCCGCATTGGTGCCGGTCATCCGTACGGCCCGGCCTGATGCATCTCTATCTACTATTTTGCCGTGCGTATGTACCCAAGCCCATTTGTCATCAATTCTTTTGGCGCGAAACTCCACTGAATAGAAGTCGGAAAGGCCTTTCAGGGCTGATTCCAGATGAGTGCGAACGAGTTGGCGATCCTGCGGATGTACCAAATCAAACAATTGCTCTGTGGAGAGCGTCATTTCCTTGCGTTGTCCGCCCAACATTAACGACCAGCGGTCACTTAAATACACAATATCATGAACTATATCCCAATCCCAGGATGCGAGATTGGAGCCCTCCAGTGCAAGGTTGAGGCGTTCCTGGGTCAGCCGGATAAACAGTTCGTGCTTCTTGCGTTCCGATATGTCCTGAAACGACACCAATGCCCCTACAAGCTTCCCCTCCAATACGATAGGCTGGGAACGGTAATCGACAGGTACAAGGGAATGGTCGCGTGCTACAAAATGACCGCTCCCGTCGATGGGTACTCCGTGCCGAATTACATTGAGTTGCAGACTATCTGCATCGTTGGGAGAAGTTCCTTCGGGAAGGTGATGTTGCACCATGTCATGCATGGGACGTCCGATTAATTCCTGCTCCTTCCAGCCCAGAAGTCTTTCGGCGGCAGCGTTCATGAATGTAAGCTGCCCAAGCAGATCAACTGCATACACGCCATCGCTTAAAGTATTCAACAGGGTGCGCGTCATTTCGGCATTCTGGGCGCGCATCCTCTCATTCACCGCATTCAATTCAGCGGTGTTCATCATCAGGGCGTTTTGCAGCAATTGCTGCTCTTTATCCACCTGACGATAATAATTGTCGACATTGTCCAGAAATGACTTCATCGCCTCATCGGGCTGGAAGTCATTCCCCAAATAGCGCCGCAATTGGCGTTCCAAAAGACGATGCATGGAATAAATTTATTCGTAGAGTGTAGTCAGGGTCATGGTCTGGTTATGCAATTGGCATTGCACAATATCACTGAAGGGGGCCAATTCACCATACGAGTAGAATCCGGTAATCGATGTAGAGCTTCCCAGCTTTTCTTGTACGATTTCCAATTCTTCCTCGGTCAATTGACCCATAACCAGACGTCTTCCGACACAGCTTACAACCAGACATAAACCGGTCGCACCCGAAGTGGCCGAGCGGGCCGCCTCAGCCGCGAGCCCCGCACTATCTATCAGATTATCCAGATTGGTACGCATCAATTTGCACAAGTAACCTTGCGGCACATCACCGGCAAAAGTCAGGCTTTGAGCGGCTTCATCCACTGCCAGCAAAGTCCGGATTACCGCTTTGTCGGATTTGTTGGCCTGGATACTTAACGGGAAACGCAACCCGCTTGCGGGCAGCTCATTGGCCTGATCTCCCAAATACTTTTTGTATAACTCCAAAGCATGTTGTCCATCAATTTCAAACACCACGTTGCCCGCCGATTTGGTGACAACGCGTTCGGCTCCAAATTCTTCCCAGCCGGCAAGGCAACCGCTTCTGACGGTGATGTCGCCATAAAACCCCAAAGCGGCAATGCATCCCCCCCGGGCAGGGGCATTCGCCATTACCCAGGTTTTCCCAAACCGTGTTCCGTCTCCTGCCAATCCGCCGGTCACCGGGATACCTGCCTGGTTCAACCCCAAAGCCAGCTCGCTCCCGTTTACTTGCAAACCATCCGATAGTACAAAAACATGGCGTAAATCAGGTGCCGCCAGGTCAGCCATCAGACGCATGCCCGACTCGCGCGCGTTGGCTCCGGGCAGCACATCGACCGAAGCGAGTTGCACACGGGAATGTTCCAGTTTGACTATGGTGGCCACCACATCGCCATCACTGATCTGTACTCCTTTGATGCTCCCTGAAGACGAGCAACCGACAATAATGGCTAGCGGGAATAATGACCGCAATTCCGCATGACAAATTTCCGACTGAAAAAATATGTCGTCGGCAAACACCAATACCAGATTCGCGACGGCAGAAAATTCCGGTGGCTGAGACCAACCCGATGAGATTGACCAGTTGATTTGTTCGATCTTCATAATTTTTCCCCTATAGGTTTTTAAACTTGTCAGAACTCAATAAACTGTATTGTGTCCGGTAACGCTTTGATAGCTGCAACCAATTCATTTAAAGCAGAATCCAGAGCAGAGACGGCTTCTTCGCAAGTGCTTTGATCGGAATTCATCTCGACGCGTTCAGCCATTTGCACAACACGATCAGCGGCAAAAATACCGGCCATGCCTTTAATCGTGTGAGCACTGTGGTGCATCTTCTTTAAGTTCCCCTCCACCAGTGCATCCTTGATCCGCTGCATATGAGGCGGGGCGTCTTCCAGAAAAAGCCGCGCGATCTCGTTAAACAACTCGGTACTGTTATCCATTGTTTTCAATGCCTTGTCAAAATCGGCCACTGAAAGTGCGGATTGGATTTGCCCGGAGTCAACATTATCCACCGGGATTTGAGTTTGCCTATCCAGTTCGTGCCACAACGATTCGGCATCAATCGGCTTGGTCAGGTAACCGTCCATGCCGTGCCGCAGGCATTCTTCGCGGGCGCCCTGCATGGCATGCGCGGTCATCGCCACGATGGGAATATGGGTCCCGGTCGATTGTTCATGTTCGCGAATCGCTCCGGTTGCTTCGTAGCCATTCATAACCGGCATATCAACATCCATCAAGATTGCATCAAACACGCCGTTCCCGAATTGCTGCACTGCCTCCAGTCCGTTCTTCGCAACGGTAACCGTATGGCCCAGCTTTTCGAGTATCCGGACAGCCAGAGTCTGATTGACAACATTATCTTCCGCCAGCAGCAGTTTGAGTTTGCGGCGAGATTCACTCAGGGAATGCCGGGTGATAAGTCCCGGTGTTTGCTGCGCGGGTTCCCCGAGAGCGGTCATGATTGCGTCGAGCAAATCAAACTGGGAAACCGGCTTCATCAAATAACTCGCCACTCCCAACTCGCGGCATCTTGCGGCATCTCCACGCTGCCCCTCGGAGGTAAGCATCATCACGGTTGCGCGGGCCGCGTCGGGGTATTGACGTATCCGTTCCGCAAGCTCGAATCCGTTTAATCCCGGCATTTGTAAATCCAGCAGCGCGACCTGATAGGGTTCTCCACGCTGGGCCGCGCGTTCCAATTCCGCCAAGGCCTGCTCACCGTTCTCAACTACAGTCGGTATCATTTTCCAGTTCCGTAAAATTTCCTGGAGTAATAATCTGTTAGTCGCGTTGTCATCGGCCACCAATACCGACATGCCGGCTATCCGCCCGGTTTGCTGATAATGGGTCAAAGGTTCAACTGAAACCGTACTCACTAGCAGGGTAAAGTGGAAATTACTGCCTTGACCCACTACACTTTCGAGTTCAATTTTGCCGCCCATCAATTCAACCAATTGGGCCGAAATGGTCAATCCGAGACCGGTTCCGCCATATTTTCGGGTGGTGGAAGTGTCGGCTTGCGAGAATGATTCAAAAATTGCCGCGAATTTATCGCGCGGGATGCCTATTCCGGTATCACGCACACTAAATTGTAATCTGGCATGGTTTACCGGCGCCCCTGCGGTGCAACGCACCGACACCTCAATCTCGCCGGACTCGGTGAATTTGATTGCATTCCCCACCAGATTGATAATGACTTGACGTAAACGTCCCGGATCGCCGATCAGACGATCCGGGACGTTGGGTTCAATATGGAGTATGAGCTCAAGATTTTTCTGGTGCGCCCGCTGTGCCAGGGATTTCATCGTATCCCGCATCGCGTACTCCAACGAGAATTCGATATTCTCGATATCCAGTTTGCCGGATTCAATCTTGGAGAAATCCAAAATGTCGTTGACGATGTGCAGCAGGGAGTCGGCGGATGATTTTACCAAAGACAAATATTCTTTTTGTTCCTGGGTAAGCTCGGTGTCCAGTGCCAACTCTGTCATGCCGATGATTCCATTCATCGGGGTGCGAATCTCATGACTCATGTTGGCAAGGAAATCACTCTTTATTTTGTTGGCTTGCTCTGCGGCAGACTTTGCCTGCCATAATAAATTCTCTGCTTGCTTGCGTTCGGTAATGTCGCGCACAGTGGCTTGCAGGATGATCCGGCCATCCAGTTCCATGGCGTTAAGCAGCACTTCGGCGTCAAAAGTTTTTCCGTTGTCTCCGCGCATGTGCACCCATTCAAAATTGTGGCTGCCCGCTTCCTTTGCGATGCCAAGATGCATATTGGCAAGCATGACCGAATCAATTCCTTCCGGCTGGTCTGCCCCTCCGGGCTGCTTTTCGGGCGAAACACTGATGAAGGTATGGGAGCAGAATTCTTCCACCGAAGTGTAGCCAAACAGCCGCAGTGTGGCTTTGTTGCAATCGAAAAACCCCTTCTCGTTAATCAGCATAACTGCATCGCTGGTTGAATCAAACAAGGTGCGCAGCCGGATCTCCGACTTGTTTAACGCATCTTCCGCATACTTTCTTTCCGAGATATCCTGAAATGCGACAACCAGAGTTTCCATTTTCCCCTGATCATTATATGAGGCCTTGGATACCAGGGCGACCGGGAACACTGATCCATCCTTGCGTACAAATACCTGATCGTTGAAACTGGCATTGCCCTTCTCCTTTACGCCCCGCATGATCGGACAATCGCCTGCTGACAACGCTTGTCCATCAGCTGTCTGCCTGTGGATAGTGTCATGCACGGGCATGCCGATAAAATCGGCCCGCAGCCAACCCAGCAATTTTTCCGCCTCGGAGTTCATATAGATGCAACGGCCATTTGCATCCTGAACATACAAGCCCTCACCCAATGTTTCACTGATGCGTTCATAGAAAGCGCGCTGCCTCTCAAGCCGTTCGTCCACCTCCTTGCGGGCTGTGATATCGGAACGAATGGATACATAACTCTGCGGCTTTCCTTCGTCATCAATTAAAGGAACGATAGTTGACTGAACCCAGTAACACGAACCATCTTTGCGGCGATTCCTTATCTCCCCGTGCCATACTTCGCCGCGGGATATGGTTTGCCACATTTCCTTGAAGAATTCAGCCGGGTGGTAACCGGAATTCAAGATGCGATGATCCTGCCCCAGCAGTTCTTCGCGGCTGTATTGGCTGATTTCGGCAAATTTGGTGTTGGCATAGCTAATCTTGCCACTGTTATCGGCAATGCTGACAATTGAGTGTTGGTCCAGCGCAAATTTCTGAAATTCAAGCTCACGCAACGAGGTGCGCAAAATATTTCTTGCCCTGGTCAGCCGGGTCATTACCCACGCGACATAAGCCAGCATTGCGGCTCCCAGCACGGCCATAATGAAACGGTAGAAGGAGGCTTCGCGTTCGTTTCGGGTAAACTCTTCATCATACAGGCGGAACACTTCGTCACTTTTGGCTGGGGTTGGTGCCGTGATGATTGTGCGCGTCAGATTATCCAAAGCGGGCTTGTTGGTGAGTATCGTCCTCGCATGCGTGGTTAGTCCCCGCAGCGTATCGTTTGCCTGCAACGACGTTTGCTCCAGCAGCGACACATCGCGAACAATCCTGTCATGCAAAGTTTTCGTGGCATCGGACTCGTAGAGCAGCACGGCTTCGAGCAAATCTTGTAGTTGATAGTCTGCGGACGCTTTTCTGTGCGGACTCCCCAGTAGTTCATTTACCCCGAATGAAAAATATCCGCGTGAATTGCGCAACACGGCATTGTCCGATTTGAAGTCCTCGACCAGATCTTTCTTGCGGGAGAACGCCAAACTGTATTCAGAAAGCGCCTGTCTGAGCGAGGGGTTCTTCCCGTTGACCAGCGTAGACATATCCAGCTGCAATAGGGCCAGTGAAACGTCGATTTGCTGGACGGTCGAAACGATAGGGATATAGTTCAGGAGTTGGTCGTAGCGAGCTTGCAATACATACTGGTTCAGGATCGCATCCTGTTGCTTGAGCTGGCGGAAATGTTCGAGGATGCGTACATGCTCATCCATATCTACCCGGGTGGATTGATAATATGACCAGGCCAGCAACATCAGCGCCATCGACCAGAGCACGGGTTTAACCGGAATTAGTTTCATAAAGGCTTACCCTGATACTCGCCGGTCAAACTTCTCAAGAAAGCAGCAATGGCATCAATATCCGGTTTGGGCATGGAACGACCCAGCTGGTACATGGACATGACAGTGACAGCCTGTTCCAGTGTGCTGGCCGTTCCATCATGAAAATACGGAGCGGTAAGCGCCACATTGCGCAAGCTGGGAACCCGGAACTCGTGCATGTTGTCGGGCTTGTGCGTGACATTAAACCGTCCGTTGTCAGCAACAGTCGGGTTGCCCCGAACGGCGAAGTAATCCCGCATTAGCCCCATTTTCTCGTACATGTTGCCGCCCAGATTTATGCCTTGATGGCAACTTGAACATCCGTAGGATTGGAACAAATCGTAGCCATGCTTTTCCTGCAGGCTAAGTGCCTCCTGGTTTCCGCGTAAAAACTTGTCAAAACGCGAATTGGGCGTAATCAGTGAGCGTTCAAAAGTCGCAATTGCATCTTTGATGTTTGCGGCAGTAATACCATCCGCATACAACATGGAAAACTGTGCGGGGTAGGCCGAATCTTTGGATAACTTATTTATTACCTGCGGCCAGTTTGAACCCATTTCCTTGGGATCATTCAGGGGGCCTTCAATCTGCTCTTCAAGGGTGCCGGCGCGCCCATCCCAGAACTGTACGAAATTGAAGCCACTGTTGAAAACAGTCGGAGCATTTATATTTCCCGCTCCTCCATGTATACCGATAGAGTGAACGCGGTGATCTGCCCCGCCACCGGGTAAATTGTGGCAACTGGCACAGCTTATGGTGTCGTCAGCAGACAGGCGCGCATCAAGGAACAACTTTTCGCCCAGTGCTACTTTTCCATTGTCCAAAACGATGTGTTCAGGCAACGGTTGGGTAAATCCAAAGGCAGGCTCAACCTGGGCCAACAGGTAAGCTTTTGCGTCAACATAAGGTTGACTGTCTGTTGACCGCAAATACTTGCCGGTCAATATCGCCGCCAGCAGTATGGCCGGCAGTAGCAAAGGCAAGAATTTACTCGGATTGGAGTTTTCCAGATTCAATTTCATCGTCCGCAAATTTGATTTTAATAGCCATCACTTCATCGAAATCCGTAAAAAATGCAGACACACATTGCGGGTCAAAATGTTTGCCTGAGCCATCGTGCAAGAGCTGCGAGGCTTGCTCCACGCTCCAGGCTTTCTTGTAAGGACGTTCAGATGTCAATGCGTCGAATACATCGGCTACCGCCACGATACGTCCGAACAAAGGAATGTCCTCTCCCTTTAATCCGTTTGGATACCCGCTGCCGTCAAATTTTTCATGATGGGTATGGGCAATTTCAGCCGCAACTTTCAACAGGGGCGAGCTGCTGGTATTCAATACCTCATACCCGATCTTTGCGTGATTTTTCATAATTGAAAATTCGTCATCGGTCAGCTTGCCGGGCTTGAGGAGAATGCTATCGGGCGTGCCGACTTTCCCGATGTCATGCATGGGGGCGGCTTGCAGTAACAAATCCTGCTGATCGACAGGCAGGCCGAGGATACGCGCGATATGTTTTGAGTAATGCGCCATGCGGATAATGTGTGCGCCCGTCTCGGGATCACGATATTCAGCTGCCCTGGCCAGGCAGAAAATGGTTTCGCGCTCTTGTGCCACAATCCGTTCGGTCGCTTTTTTTACTTCGTCTGCCAGCCAGGAAGCGCGATCAGCCAGATTTTTGTGGCTCTGGCGCAGGGCCAGCATATTCTTGGTGCGGGCAAGAAACTCGGCGTGATCAAGCGGTTTGTTCAGGAAATCAGTTACGCCAATTTGCAGTGCCTGATGGCGCAGTTCCGTTTCATGGTTAGCGGTTACCATCAAAACGGGAATATCTGGATAGTGCAAGCGGAATTTCTCGGTCAATTCCGTGCCGCTCATTTCCGGCATCATGAAATCCACTACAACCAAATCCGGTTCGTTGGCGAGGCACCACTCCAATGCCTCAACGGGGTTGGTGAAGCATATCGACTCGCAGTTTTGTAATTTGCGCACCAAATGTTGCAGCAGCGTCAGATTCAATTGCGTGTCATCGACGATTACAACTTTCATCACATCACCCCACAAAATTTGTATAAGCGTGTTGCCTCAGATTGTTACAAAATTCCGTCATGCTTATCATGCAACTAGAACTTACCCGCACATTTCAACCAGCATTAAAGCCAATTCGGTGGAATCAATCGGTTTGCCTATGAACCCGGACATCCCCGCTGCGGCGCACTTCTCTTGTTCATCCAGCGTAACGCCGGCACTCATCGCAATTATCGGCAACTTGGCAAATCTGGCATCCTGACGGATACGCTGCGTCGCTTCCAATCCCCCCATCACCGGCATTTGAATATCCATTAGAACAATATCATAGATTACATCCTGCAGCTGTTGGATAGCTACTTCGCCATTATCCGCAATGTCGGTTTGCACACCAAGCTTTTTAAGCATATGACTCGCCAGCATTTGATTTACCCGATTGTCTTCCACCAGTAAAATTCTTTTGCCTGCCAAGGCTTGGGCGGCAGTCAGGCGTTGATTCTCTTTGTCAGGCTGGGGAACATTCTTTTGCTCTTCAAACGGGACGTAACGTCCTACAGCCAATGTTAGCTGCAAATGAAATACACTGCCCGATCCCGGCTCGCTTTCGACCGTGATTTTCCCGCCCATCAGTTCTGCCAAATTGCGGCAAATCGCCAGTCCCAAACCGGTTCCCCCGAACCGGCGGGTAATAGAATTGTCGGCTTGTGTGAAGGGCTGGAACAGTTTATCGATTTGTTCCTGTGTCATACCTATACCCGAATCCTGAATGCGGAAGCCGAGTGTTAACCCGCTATCATCCGATTTGATCTGACGAACTTCAAGACAGACTTTGCCATCACGGGTAAATTTGATGGCATTGCCGATGAGGTTAACCAGAATTTGCCGCAAGCGTAGCGGGTCGCCTATTAGCAGTTTGGGTATATTCGGCTCTCTGGACAGAACAAAATTCAAATTCTTCTCGCGCGCGCGCAGTGTAAACATTCCGTTCAGGCTAACCAACAATTCATCGAGATCAAACTCTGCGGCTTCAATTGACAATTGTCTTGCCTCGATTTTAGATAAATCAAGAATATCATTGAGAATTCCCAGCAACGCTTTGGAGGAATCCAGAATTTGGCGCAGGTAATTTTGTCTATCGTTCGGGTCGTTACAGTCCAGAGCCAGCTCGGAAAAACCGATAACCGCATTCATCGGGGTCCTAATCTCGTGGGACATGTTTGCCAGAAAATCACTTTTTGCCCGGTTGGCTGATTCAGCGTTTGCCTTTGCTGCCTCGATGAGTCGTTCCTGAAGTTTTCGTTCGGTAATATCTTTCAGGAAACAGAACATCCGCCCGCCGGCAATTGGGGCGTAAGAAATCGCCAACTCGACTTCCCATACACTTCCATCGCGTGCTCTATGACGGGTTTCGAATGCATCGCTACCCGATGCGACGATACGCTCAAGACGGGCGGTCATCTCTTCCGGTGTTTCGCTGGCATCAATATCTTGAATGGAAAGCTTGAACATTTCATCCCGAGTGTAGCCGGAGCGGCGCAAGTAGGATTCATTGACTTCCAAAATGTATCCTGCCGTTTCCATCGTCCAGAATCCGTCAACCGAGGTCTCAATGGCAGCGCTGTAGGTGGCATCGCGATCCAGCATTTCCTGCTGCAGTTTCTTGCGTTCGGTAATGTCATCAAAAACTACGACCGCCCCCTCAAGTTTGCCTTCGCGGGTTATCGGGTAGGTGGCATACTCTACCGGGAAGCAACCGTTATCCTTGTGCCAAAGTACTTCGTTATCCGCCTGACGAGGTTTCCCATCCTGGGAGGTTGCAAACATCGGGCACTCTTCCCGGGGATAATGAGAGTGGTCAATATGGCTGTGATGCACGATTGCATGGAGGGGTTTCCCGATCAATTCATCCGGGTTGAAGCCAAGCATTCTTGCAGCCGAAGAATTGATGAATGTGCAAATGCCCTCCGCTGTCTGGCCCCATATTCCACTATTTACCGATTCCAGAAGCAGACGCAAACGGGCTTCGCTTTCTTCAACAATTTTTCTGGTGCGCTGGATGGACTGAAGGTAGAGCACAATGCCCCCGGATATCAGGATCAATATTCCGCCCAGTAAACTCAATAGAAGAAATTGGTTAAATTGCTCCCGCTTCAGGGTGGGATAGGCAGTCAATTTATTTTCGGAAAAAACTTGTAGCCCATACTCTTTTAGTTCGGTTGAAGCGAGTAAAAGCGGAAGGGGCTCATTCTGGAAACGGAGCATTTTTCCTATAGGCTGATTGTCCCAGGGTGAAATGCTTATTTCGGCGAACTCGCTCTTCAGGTAAAGCAGATTTCTGTCCTTCCCGCTCATTTTTCCCACTCCCGCCCCGGGAAGAGCCGTCATAACCAGGCCGGGGTCATGTGCCATGATGATGACACCGTTTGCATCCGTCACAAATACATCGGACTGGCGAGTCAGGAAGGAGAGGGTGGGTAAATCAACCTTGGCTATGATTGCACCCTTGAATTGCCCGTCCAGCATAATAGGTGAAGCAAAGAACAATCCCGGTATTTTGGTGATCCGGCCCACGGCAAATTGCATTGCGCGTTGGTCATTGCGCACCTCACCAAACCATTTCCGGTCGGCATAGTTCGCCCCTATCAGGTTGCTGGGTTGATCCCAATTGCTGGAGGAAATGCAATCGCCGGCAGAGTTGACTACGTAAAGCAAATCGACGCCCATAGTAAGCTGGATATGGGCTAGAAATTTGTTCAGGTCCTGCATGTCCTGATCGGCGGTCCAGCGCTTGGCCGCTTCTGCTTTGGACAGGCTGGTGGGTAATGTCCCCGGCCCGAATTTGTTGACTACTTTCCAAATTCGAAGTCCTTGCTGGAAGGCATCGGGTATTCCCGCGAGATAGTGCAGATTACGGCGGATGCTGTCCGACACATCGTCAGACATCTGTTGGGCATCCTGCTGCTCTTTTTCGGTCAATGTCTCAAGATTGTCGTGGAAGTTCCTTCCGGCAAAAATCCAGGCCAGAAAAATCCACAGAACAAGCGACAGGGCGACCCATATCCCAACGTTCCGCAGTATTTTGGCAATAAAATTCGTCATTCTGACTCCCGACTGCTTTTGCGGGCACGGACGGAGAGTTGGTATTGTCTCGCCATACCTGTCCTACTATACCCCCAAGCAACTAATTATACGATTGTTCTTGCACGGTTGAGTAGTTGTTCAAATTCTCCCAACGGCATGGGCCGTCCAAAAAAATATCCCTGATAAGCATGGCAACCGTGCCCGGCCAAGAAATCTCTTTGTTCAGATGTTTCCACACCTTCGGCAATAACAGCCAGCCCCAGACTCTGCCCGAGGGCTACGATTGTACGTGCAATCGCGGCATCATTCGGGTCGGTTAGTACATCCCGCACAAATGATTGGTCAATTTTCAACTGGTCGAGCGGTAATCGTTTCAAGTAGGAGAGCGAGGAATAGCCGGTTCCGAAATCATCAAGAGAAAATACTACCCCCCGTGCTTTCAGCTCCAGCATCTTTGAGATAATGTCTTCCACATCATCAAGAAGCATGCTTTCCGTAAGTTCCAGTTTGAGTTTTTGCGGGTTGGCTCCGGTGCCATCCAGCACGACCAGAACCTGATCCACAAAGGAATGTTGATGGAATTGACGGGCGCTCATATTGACGGCAAGGCTGAGATGCGCTGTTTCTGGTTTTAAAGACCAGGCGGCCAACTGGGAGCAGGCTGTTTCCAGCACCCAATGCCCCAAAGCCAGAATCAAACCGGTTTCTTCGGCGGCGGGAATGAATTCGGCCGGAGATACCATGCCGCGCTGGGGGTGCTGCCATCTCACCAGTACTTCTGCCCCCGTTATATATCCATCGTAATTGACCTGTGGCTGGTAATACAGGAGAAACTGGTTGGTTACTATCCCAAGTCGTAAATCAGACTCCATTTCGGTGCGTGCCATGACAATCTTCTGCATGCTGGAATCGAAGAAACGCAGTGTGTCGCGTCCGCCAGTTTTGGACTGATACATTGCAAGATCTGCCTGCCTCAACAGTTCATCAACACTTGCATTGTGGCCGTTAATCAGGGTTATTCCCATGCTCGATGTACTGTAGCAATCCCGATTGGCAAGAATATACGGCTGATTAAGTGTAGTCTGAATTTTCAGCCCGACCATTTTGGCCTGCGTTGCGGCATCTTCATGATTCTCACTTAGATCTTCAAGCATTACCACAAACTCGTCGCCACCCAGCCGGGCAACCGTGTCGCCATCGCGTACGCATCCTTCAAGTCGTGCGGCAGCCTGCAACAAAAGTTGGTCGCCAACATCATGGCCCAGGGTATCGTTAAGATCTTTGAAATTGTCCAGATCAATAAAAATGAGTGCTCCCATGCGCCCTCTGCGGGCGCTGACTGCCAGCGCTTGCTGTAGCCGGTTCATTAGCAGACGCCGATTGGGGAGGTGCGTCAGAGGGTCATAAAAGGCTAGATTTTTGATTTCTTCTTCCGCTTTCCGTCTTTCGGAAATATCATTCAGCGTGGCAACATAATTGGAGACGATGCCTTTATTGTCCTTCACTTCGGTGATCGTTAAATATTCCGGATAAATTTCGCCACTTTTCCGGCGGTTCAATATTTCCCCTTTCCATGCGCCCTTTTCGTCGATGCTTTTCCACATGGCCGTAAAAAAATCAGCGTCATGTTGACCGGAACTGAGCAGGTTTGGATTCTTGCCTATCACCTCTTCAGCGCTGTAACCTGTGATTTGTGTAAAACTGTAGTTAACCCGAAGGATGAGTCTGTTGGAATCGGTAACCATCATCCCCTCTTGCGAATCAAAAGCCGAGGCGGCAATTCTCAGGTCGGCGGTCAACTTGCGGGATTCCTGCACGTAAAGGATCAGGGACGAAGCCGCAATTATCAGTAATGTGCCAGTGGTAGCCAATAACAGGAACAGCCAGTTCCTTTCCGTGCCATAGCGCTCTAGCTCAGTCAAGGTTGCGGGAACGTAAATTGTAATTCCGCTGTCGGGCAAGCTTTTGGAAAATAACAAGGTGGGATAGCTGTTGGTGCCTATTCGTACGGCCGATGAAAAACGACTATCCTCCCATTGCGAAATTTCCAAAGGTTCAAGCGTCTTCAGCTTATATTGTGACAATATCTTTTGTTCTGAAAATTTACCGGCCGTTGCATTCGGCACGGTGCGGAACTCAAAACGCTTATCTTTGGCCAGAACGACGACACCATTGGCGTCAACTATGAATGCATTGGCGAGATTGATCCATTCGGAGAATTTCGTGATATTTCGCTTAACGACTGCGGCGCCGAGAAAGCGTCCTTTTTCGAAAACAGGAGCGGAATAGAACAGCCCGGGAATTTTGCTTGTACGGCCGACGGCGTATTGGTAACCGATCTGTCCGGTTCGGGCTTGAATGAAATAATCTCGGTCGGCGTAATTTGTTCCAATAAAGCTGTCGGCTTTGTCCGCGTTGCTGCTTGAGATGCAATCGCCCGCCGCATTGACTATATATATTAAATCGGCCCCGAGGTTAGTCGCCGCGACGTTAAGGGATGCATTGAGATTGCCCAGTATTTTGTCATGGGGCCAACTTTGTTTGAGTGCCCCGGGCGCGAGGGTGGAAGGAGAGACGTCAGCTCCAAATCGGCGCAGGGCGCGGCGGACATCCTCGTCACGGGATTCCATATTCGAAATACCTTTGAGCAGAGCGATGTTGGTATTGATGTCTCCGGCTATTTCCTCTGCCTGCTGAGTTGCATTTTGCGATTCATGCAGGTACAGGTTATTCGCTAAATGGTTATAGTAGTAATTAGAGCTCAGCCAGGCGGTAGATAACCAGCAGACGATCAATACTCCCAAAGTTCTATAGGATCGTCCGAGAGACAGGAAATTCTGTTTTCCCACATAGGTTGCGACTATTGTCATAACGAGAATCAGGCAAGTCGCAACCAGTATCATTGTGGCGAGGAATGCCGGAGAAACAGCGGAAATTTCGTTGCCGGCATCATTTCCCTGAATGAAATATGCCGATGCCATTGCTGTGTAATGCATGCCGGAGACGGCCAGTCCCAAGATCAGCGAGCTGACGAGGGTTGCCCCCGCATTCCAGCCGGATAGCCACGACTGCAATCGGAATTTTATCCACAAAGCGAGCGTTGCAAGAACAATGGCAACAAAAACGGATAGCAGGAAAAGTTTGGCATCATAAAGGATGAGTCCATTCAGGTGCATTGCTGCCATGCCTGCATAGTGCATGGCACCAATGCCGGATCCAAGCAGCACGCCCCCCATGGCAAGACGCAAATATGAAAGTTGGCGGCGGCTGATGACCTGTATGGCAGAAATGCCGGCTAGAATGCCGGGAATCGTGGACAAAAAGGTTGTAGTGGCGCTGTAGCTGGTTGTGCAGGGTAAGCTGAAGGCGAGCATGCCGATGAAATGCATAGCCCATATGCCTATCCCCAAACATAGACCTCCGGATACAATCCAAATTCGCCTTGAAGTGCGTGTGATAGTGGCTGAAGCATGCTGGGAAACCAATAGTGCAGCATACGACGCAAATATTCCGACGACGACCGAGAGGCTGACCAGCAGTGGATCATAGTTTCCCGTATAAAGCACACTTTTTTCGGGAGAAGAGAAAACAAGATGAAGTACATTCAGCATCGAAGTGGTAGCTAATCGCTTATACAATCAAATTAATGGAAACGAAGTATCACTTCAAATTGTTATTTTTATTTTATTATTCTATCCGGTTTTCAGGATTTCAGCGCGACTCCTACCCATAATACACAACCATTCCTGGCTTGGGATGGGGGATAGTCATTAAAGATAGGGACGGAGTGGGAATAGTCCCGCTTATCGCAGAAATTGTGTGCTAGCCATTTCGAAGTCCGGTAACCATAGATAGGGGATCGAGCTCAATCGGCACCGGCAAATCGCGCGGCTCTTCAGGTTTGGAGCCCACTCCCTTGCGGTAATGACGCAGTTGATAAACATAGGCCAACACTTCTGCCACTGCCGTATAGAGCGCTTCGGGTATGGCTTCTCCCAGTTCGGTGTTCGCATGCAGGGCACGCGCCAGTGGCGGAGCTTCGAGTATAGGTACATTATTTGCAATGGCGATTTCCTTTATTTTTGCCGCAAGGAAATGAGAGCCCTTAGCCACTACGACAGGGGCACTCATACCATTTTCGCTGTAACGCAACGCCACGGAATAGTGTGTCGGGTTGGTTACTACCACGTCGGCAGTCGGAATTTCTGCCATCATGCGGCGGCGGGCCATTTCACGTTGCATGCTGCGGATGCGCCCCTTGACCTGGGGATCGCCCTCGGATTCCTTGGCTTCCTGGCGCACTTCTTCCTTGGTCATCTTCAACTGTTTGTTGTGTTCCCACAACTGGAACGGCACATCCACTGCCACGATCAGCAGCATTCCTCCCATCACGGCGGTGAAGGTCGTCCACATCAGGTATCCCAAATGCGGAATGGCAGTCACCACGGGCTGCGCTACCAGCATTAATACAGCGTCCTTGTTATGCCAGATTGCCCAGGCACCGACCCCGCCAACGATCACTGATTTGCCGATGGCCTTCCCCAATTCAATCAATCCATGCGTCGCAAACATGCGGCTCAGCCCGGTAATCGGGTTAAGTTTTGAAAAATTGGGCTGGAGCGGTTTCAAGCTGAACAGCCAGCCGTTAAGTAACAGGGGGGAAAACGCAGCGGTCGCCAGCAGAAGCATCAATAAAGGCAGAAAGGTCCACAGTGTTTCAACGGATAATGTATACAATCGCGGCAAAAGAAGTTCGGGGTGGTAGGCCAGTTGAGTATCAAGTGTCAGTCCGTCGCGTAGCAGTTTTGTCAGTTGGCCGGTCAGCGATGATCCCATCACCCACAAACCTGCACCTCCGGCTATCAAGACTGCAAAAGTGGATAATTCGCGCGATCGCGCTACCTGCCCTTCCTCGCGCGCCTGCTCGAGGCGCCTCTGCGAGGGCTGTTCCGTTTTTTCTAGATCGCTGTCTTCTGCCATGACTTGCTCCTGTCATGGCAATTATCAACATTTCAAGAGAAAATCAATACGCTAAACAAGGCGGGAATTCCCATGCATTTCCATTAAGTGGGCGCATGTTGAGTAAACACGGAAGGGTTACAGATTGTAAAACAGGCAGGAATGACGGATTAAACGCTACCCAAAATGCGGCTAGAGGAGCGGAGGTGGGGCTGTCCGTCGGCCCCGTACAAACCATGTGTGTTATTTGTGGCGTTGAGCAAGACAGCAAGTGCTTGCTGGTTATGCCGGAGTTTGGTCTGAATCAAAATGCCATTAGTGCGATTGAGATTTTGCATTTGTTCTGCAAGATATTGTATATCTGTCCATATTGGCAGGCTATCGGCATCATAATGTTGCAACCAAGCTATAATCCCTTGCGCTTTAATCTCGGTTTCATTCAAAAGAAGATCGTCCTTGCGGGAGCTAGCCAGTTTGGCTATGGCATGAACTGTGTTGGTTTTGCGGTCAGATAAATCCAGAAGTTTATCGGTATCCCCGTCAATCAGACATTTTTGTTCAGTTTCAAGTATCTCGATTAGCGATTTCAATGCATCTCGTTCAGCGATCAGGCGAGACCCGAAATCCTTTGCTGAAATACCTTGATCCATTTGGAATCGGTCTGGGGTTAAGTTTGATTGGAAGAAATCAAGTCGGTTACCGATTTAATCAGGCTATCGGCTACCGCACTTGAATTAACCTGAAAACGCCCCTCGCTGATCGCCTGTCTGATTTCAGAGACTTTAGTGGTGTTAACGATGGGGGTGTTTGATGAGCTTCCGTTCATGCTTAGCAATTGCGAAGAGGTTGTACCCAGATTTACACTGGTGCTGTTGGTGGTCGTAGGGGCGGTATTTCCACCTGACTTCGTGAGTGGGGCGCGAGCTTTTCCGTCACCGCTGGGTATGAGGGGTAAGGAATTAGTTGAATAGTCAATTTTCACGGGGATCACCTTTATTGCTGACTCGGATTGACTCTATTATCGGCAGCATAACGCGAAACTTTAGCGCGGAACCCAAACTTTAATTATAGATATACTTAATTGTAGATATAGTAGATATAGTAGTACATCCAGCATGGTAGTACAATCCTCTTTCCAAAATTGCTGGTGTTTGATGGATTACTAAGTGCTTTATCTCTGCATATCTGGGGCATCTGATGCGGATTCTGCAGATTGAAATAGATAACATGATGAATTGTATCCATAATATATGGATGGCATTCCTTAATGAATTGACGTAACACTTCTGAACTTCGTCTATAACATTTCCTCTAGTTAAACAAACGCCAAGCAAAACATTCTGAAAATTCCTCTAAAGTATTTTAAATGCACGCCGATATTCTGGTTAGCGAGTAAATATTTTTAGCTTCATTGCGGTCATTTTTTGTGTAAATCTTCGGATTTATGTTTTATTAAATATCAATAAGTTACAGTCCTGAGAGGATAGCATCATGGGCTCACCCATACTTACTCTGACAACTACCGACATTCCCACTTATGCGACTACGGCGCAAGTTGCGTCAATGACTACGTCCGATGTGGTTCTCCTCACGACTGCTCAACTACAGGCGTTCACGTCCACACAATTTGCCGCGTTTACAACTGCAGATATTGCTGCATTAACAACAACCCAAATTGCGGCGTTAACGACAGTTGAGGTTGCACAGGGTCTGACAACCAGTCAGGTTGCTGCACTGACAACGGCGCAAGCTGCCGCGCTGAGTACTACTAATATTGCTGCATTGACTACAACCAATGTTGTTGCGCTGACGACAGCCGATGTTTCGGTGCTTAAGACGAGCCAGGTAGCCGGCCTGACGACGAGCCAGATAGCCGCGTTGACGACAAGTCAGGTTGCCGCGTTGACCACGACGCAGGTAGCTAACGGCCTGACCACGAGCGAAGTGGCCGCGTTGACCACGACCCAAATAACCG